>Ga0181612_156581_pt1 | contig 14849 bp, 9 predicted proteins | sample HoacroProtozoa21_FD_119630 | JGI IMG/M metagenome (GOLD analysis project Ga0181612, IMG submission 119630) | Hoatzin crop microbial communities from Cojedes, Venezuel. Combined Assembly of Gp0051906, Gp0051904, Gp0051908 | reverse complement strand
GTCCTAGTTCCCAGCTGCTGGGTTAAACCACGACACCGCAGCAAACACAGTTGGGTTTTTTGAATGTCCAGTGTGTCCCAGGAAGAGCTGTTACCCCAGCCAGGCTGCCAAACATCTGGAACTTCCAGGCAGATTTTCAAGATCCTTAAACTTTATCTGGACAAAATTTTTGGCAGGAAAAGGGAATGTACCAAGGGAAAAGTTCACTATATGGTAGCCTTTCATACAGTTCCAGTTCAGAACAGCATGGCTTTCTGCATGGAGGCTTAGATCACATGGACTGCAGATAAACTGCATGTTGAGTGCATATAAGGTATAACTGGAGAGAAGGGAAGCATATTGCACATTTTGAAACTTTGCAGTGGAAAGGAAATACACTCTATCAGATTTTAGATGCTAAATACAACCCACAATATTGTGCTTTAAGTGAATTTTAAAACCTTTTCTGTCTTAAAATTAATTAATCTCTAAGAGGGAGAAGATCCTACATATGACTTATTGTTTCCAAAATTATGGCCTCTTCCTTAACTGTATGCTATCTTACGTAGGTTAATTCTCCTTTCTTCAGCATTGTTTTGGCTTAAACAAACCCTCTCTTGAACAATCTCTACACAGAACCCATTCAGTAAAGATTTATGTTAATATCACTCTCACAGAATAACTGTCTACCAGGACCAGATCACACACCTGGTCTTTTATGGAGGTGTCAGTGGGGTGGAATAAGTTGGATAGTGTATGCATGCACCTTTCTCTGAAAGAAAGAACATGGTATCTGTTGAAAATTTTGTAATATCAATGTTAGTTAAGTCTCTCCTCCTCATTAGAAGAGCTAAGTCCTGATATTTCTGCTAACAGAGATTCTCCTTGAATAGTTGCAGGTTTTAAGTTTTTTTTAGAATGTCATTCAATTTTAATTTACTTTTTAATTTATCCCATGTAGATTTTGATACCTCACTGATGTAAACTAGGTTCAGTGGAAGGAGAGAGAGCTCAGGGGTGTGAATCTCGATGCACCAGCTCAAAACCCAATCAACCTAAGTTTTAAGGCACCTAGATTGCTAACTTAATCACTTCAGTTACATATCTGAAGTTAAATGGGATGAATCACTCTCAGTCATGTTAAAGTCAATGTAGATATAAACCCACTTCACCATTCCCTGGCATACTGGGTTGTCATCCACTGAGTTGATGTGAAACTGTATCAGCCCTGGGGAGTGGGTGGTTTGTAGATATTCCATAATGTATGAAACAACAGCCTGATACACCATGCCAGATCTACAGTTTTCTATTGAAAATATTTTTCTGAGGAAGGTCAACAGTCCTGGCCTTTTCAGAACCCACTTGAATGAGAGCAATTTAATAGAAGAATACTGTTTTTAAATTACTGTTGTTTAACTTCCTCCTTCAACAGAGTCCACAATGAATAACTTCAGTAAGATATTTGTTGTGTTAAAATGAACTCTGGCTTCTTAATATATTAAATAATCCAAAGAATACGCTAGAAGACTGACTCAGATGTCTGATAACAGTCTGTGTCACACCACCAATGCTGCATCTGCACTGTGGTATAGGAAAAGCATGGGTTTTGTTTGGTGAGCGTATTTAGCTTGCAATATTAGATGAATAATTAATCTAAACGTCTCTTAAAGAGAGATGCAAGGCATAACCTGAAAAATGTCACAAGCAGTAAAGCGTATCTTTGATATATAAGGGTATGAAAAAGTCTGTTAGACAAAGTGTGTAATAAAGTCCTTTTATTTACAGTAAAGTGACTTTTTATTGTCTATAATTTTCCCCTTTAATTGTTCACAATGGAGAAGTTAATGTTTGAAAGAGGAATTCCAGTTAGCTCATACCAAAAAGTCAGAAGGAGAGTTTGTCTCCAGAAAGGTGTATCACCATCCTGCAGTTCCTGCAATTCAGTGTAGTGTCAGATATGTGTCTCCTGAAATCTCAGATCAGCTTACCAATGACACATCTACCACGGTCTCACAACAAATCGTTGAGGACGCAAATTTATGCGATAGTGATTGACTGTTACACAATTAAATGTGATGGCATGAGGTATCAGAGTAACATGGAAAATTTGTCCATTGCTATATGCTATGTAAGGGATGATTCATCCCTGAAAATATCTCAGAGAAGAGGTGCAACTCAATCATCTTCATGCCAACTGCACCTCTGACATGATTATTGCTCCTTTGAAAGCAGCTGAGTTCTTTTCTAGTGGCATCATTAATTTGTGCTATTATAAGGCCAGTATGAAATTTATGAAGACAAGTTGGCATATAAATACACGTCCAGAAGGAATGTGAAAAGGAAATACATCGAAGTATGCATGATTTCAGGCATCTATTTCATTGAGTAGGGCATGTCTTGAAAAGAACATTTATGAAAATGTTCCAAATGGTGATTGCTGGGGCAATGGTGAGGTTTTTTGCTTGTTTTTTAAGTGTGTTATTAGTTGCTGTCCTTGGCATGATGGTAAGGAAGAAAATGAAGAAATGTGAAAGGCAAAGCACAAAACTGACAACCCATCTTTTCTAACATTGATAAACATATATACTATTCTAATATCCTATAATATATTGTTACAATGGGTATGTCAGTTGGTTCATCCTTCCACACACTTGGAGATGGTGAATTTGAGTACTCTTTGTTGGAACAGAACATTGCAAGCAACCAACATGCAGTCTGTTTCCATGACCAGGCAGAGAATTGACCTTGTAAAGTCTGTAACTGAACAACAGTTTTTGACCCCAGCATGGATAGATCTGTGCTGGAAATTTACTGGAAAATCCAAACAACTATTTCACTAGTTTGTTTGACTGCAACATCCTTATCAAGTTTTCCTGCTCTGTTGGTTAGTCACTTTAAGATTATCCAGTCAGAGACTGGAAACAGGAGAAATATTATCAGATAGAAAGGTTTAAGTTGCTAATGCTGACAAACTTTCATAAATGTGTCAGAGAATCCTAAGACTCACTCAGAGAAAACCTGCCAGAGAGAGAAAAATCATCCTATGTGAAGCATCAGGAAACAAATGCAATTCCAGTTACGTTCTGAAGTTCATAATGTCGTGTCTGGGTCTCAGGTGAACCCTCTGTATGAGGCTGAATCATAGCCTAGCAAAACAAAGCTGTACTTCATGAGTACCACAATAATTGACATTATGTATGTATCACTGCTTGCAAGGGCTTTGGTTTTCAAGAGATATTCTGAACTCTGATTAGAATCAGTGACAGAAATAGGAGAGAACAGGCATCAATAATATTTCAGGCACACTTTTTTTTTTTTAAGGACATAAGACAGAGTAAGGAAAATGTTCACACAGTTTTTTCATCCTGCTGGGGTATTGCTGAACCTTTTGCATCTTGAGTGCTGTGGGCATCACCAATAAACCATTTCAGTCATTTTAGACTAACAAAGCTTCTTACATGGGTCAGAAAGACCAGGCAACAGATGCTGCACAGATAACTTGGAGTCTGTTCCCTATGACACAGTGAAAAAGTTTCAGAGCCACGAAGTGGTAGGGAGACAGCTACCTCCTTGCTCAGTGTATGGGCGTGGAGGAGTCAAACGAACACACAGCAGGAAGCTGGCTCCTAATTTTCCCAGTGCATTTATTAGCAATTCCTCCTCACTTCCGTGCAGGCACCAAGTCTGCGCTGTTTAGCTGGCTGCTGGCAGGACGGTCGGTTGGGATGGGGAGGGAAGGGTTGGGGAGGCAAGTGCAGGAGCCCTTGCTCTGGGACAGTGGTGTGAGTTTGTCAGAAGTGAGCAGCCAGCGCCGCAGACAATTGTGAGCAGAGCAGAGAGCACACGCTTCTCTCGTGGCTCCCTTTGATGCCTGGATCAGATCCTCTCTTGGACCAGCAAACTCTAACACCTCTTCTGAAATCAGCTCCAAGCGGTGATGAGCTACATCTGGCCTGTGAAATGAAAATAGCAAAACCTTTGATTGAGTCCAAGTTAAGTGGATCTTCATCATCTGCTCAGTCAACTTTTGCCAAGATGAATGATAGTATGACAGTATTCTAATAATTTCTGAGGTGGATTCCCTCCTTTTTTCATCCGTCTGAAAAGAACAAATTGCAAACACTTGGAAAATTTACTGCTCTGTGAAGGAGGAATTTTGCTCTTCATTTCGAATACATCCATGGCATTTCACTGAGTGAAATGGAGCACTACGTGGAAGCTTGATTCAACATGAAAACACAAACCTTCGTGTTAAAAGGGGGATCAGATTTTTTTGATATGTCACAATGCCTGTTTTTACCTCATTTATATTTCAGTGTTTTTCCTATAAGGAGTTGTTGATTCGACAGGACTTGGATATTTTCTTTCCAAAGAGCTTTATCTGTGGATAAACTTGCCTGACAGAAAGAATGGTCTCCCTTTGCCACCTCTACCACAAGGCAAATCAAAGCATATCTTTACTAACACTTTCACAACTGAGATTATCAAACAGAAACTTTACCACTTAGAGGGCAGCTCACAAATGTCAGTCGTGCTATTCTGCAAATTTGCTGGGAAGTGTTGGATTTCTGTACTTACCTTACAGGGCATTGACTCTCCAGGTGCTGACGATAACTGTGAAATGACTCCAGCATTATTTTCACTGTATCAGTCTTCCAGTGCATGAGAAGACATTCAGCAGCCATGCAAACCAGACACATGACGCTTGTTTGCCACAGTGCTTGTCGGGCACAGAGCATCCCAGGACTCTGCTTCCCTCCTGGCCTTTCAGTATTGCTGTAGGTCCCAATATTTTTCCACATTAGGTACCCAGACATCTACATAGTGACAGGAATCATCTGCCACCTCCTAGATGTGAGAGGGTGAAACCCCATCAAACCCCAACTCGTTTCTCCCTCTTGGCCCAGGCATCTGCGGACCTTTCGTCTCCCCGGGTCTGCAGAGCATGTGGAGAACATTTGCTTCACAACACAAAATTCACAAAGTTCAAGCAAGAGTAAAGCCACAAGAGGCCAAGCAAAGCAGTCCGGCTGGTTTTTTGCTATGGAGCCATGGTAAGACCTAGTTTGTCTTGGCTCCCCACTTTACTGAAAATGAAGAGCTTCACCATCCTGCAAACCACCAGCTGAGCTGGCATTTCCTTTTCTCCCTCTCCCTCGCAGTCTGATGTCTGTCCCAGCTGATTAAGCACTAGCAGCTCTTTCCTGACATAGGAGAGTGGAATAATGCTGTACCCTGTCACAGATTTCAGTGATGGGATGTTTGTTTTCCCTACATCAAACAAAATCGTGCTGAGCTTTTTTCTCCTTCAGCTGATATGTAAGAGATCAGGGGAGATGTCGAATTTTCTAAATACTACATTTGGCACTATCTTTCCCCTTTATCCATTCTCTCACTGGCTTTAATTCCTCTGTTTTCCTCTCTATTTTTTCTTGTCTTCCCTTTTCTTTCTTCTTTTTCTTCATGTCCACTCTTTCTTCATCTCTTACCTGACTACCTCCACCTTGTCCAGACCCACCTGATGGCCCTGTCTCTCTGAAGTCATTTCTGAGGTGCTGCTGCCCGTCCGTCTCCTGTAGTGACTACAGCCCTGGGCTTTTTTTGACTTCCTCCTGCCCCAAAGGCAGACTGCATCCAGTTTTCAGCATTGTGCTATTCCATTTTAAAGACACCTTGCTGTGGCCATATTGTGCCTTTTGATGCCATGAGCCAAGATGCCACTCCACCAGAGGGTGTACAGTTATTTAGTGTCATTAGATTTGATCCAAACTGCTTTCAGGATTTTGGGGCCCAGTTGGTGGGTTTGAAGATGTGGATAAATGCTTTGAAGAAAGGAATGATAGTTCTGAACCAATCAGATTTTTTTCAAGTTATAACCTGCTATAATGCGGTCTCCAGCAATGCCCACAGAAAACTGTCTTGTCTTTTCCTGAGTCTGGCCTTCAAGAAGTCTGAAACAATGGTGCGGGGAGATGGTTAAATAGATAGTTAAGCACTGCATTTTGTTATGGAGAGGGAAAATACAGTGTATTTTATTGCTGGGATTATGCAGAGCCAGATTTTAGAGGGAAAGACTAGTGATTAGTCTGAGTTTAATGGCTAGTGGAAGATAGTTCACATTACCAAACGATTTGATGCTTCAGCACAAATGACAAACTGTGTTCAGAGAGGGCCAAGACTCTGCCAGCGTGGCTGGAGACTAAATCACCTTTCCTCTTTATAGTAGATTGAGTTGTCCTTCCAAATCGGGGTTAAGGTCATTGGCAGGGCAGTCTGAGAATGAGAGCATCTGTCTGAAATATACCTGGACTGCGGATGTATTCAGACATTCAATTTCTGATGCTGCCAGTCCCTTGACCTTCACAAGCACACATGCTTACCAAAACATATGAAAAGAGGGGAGAAAAAAAGGAAAAAAAAACCTGGATATTTTTATCTGACTTCAGCTTCAAACTCCTCCGAATGGACAAGCAAGAGCTGCCGGATAGCATACATTGCAGAGCCAAAAATAATCACGAGCCGTGGAGGAAAAATAAATGCATTTTATCTTAATTCTAGCATAGATGTTCTGTTTCCTTTCTTTGTATGCACACATCACTCTGTCTTCAAATTATGTGAGGTCCCTTCATGCTCTGTTGATGACAGCTAGACATTTTCTAAAATCCTTGAGCAATCATGCCTTGGAGTGGATATACAGAAATCACCACACCAAAAAGGCAAGTGCAGGATCCCTAAATACACGTTTGAGCATTTTCCCCCACAAACTGACGCTGGGAGGGATGCTTCACATATGCTGATGAAGAACGGGCTTCCAACTGCCTGGGGAGCCGGTGTCCCTCGCAGCCGAGCTGTGCTGGCCGGTCCCAGGGGGCCGCGAGGCTCAGGAGGACCACGCTCGCAGGGCTACCTGCTTCGGCTCCGTGCAGCAACAGTGAGAGCCATATGTGGAGCTGCAGGAAAACAGATGCTGTTTTTCCATTTGTGAAATCAAGTTGTTGGAAAGTAGTCAGCTTTCCTATGTACAAGAGGGAGCTCATCCGATCAACCTGCAGAGACAGTGTGAGCTATTTTTTTTTTAAGAAATATTTGACAACATTTCTGTATTATTGGTGGCTGGAACCCTGTAAGAAATAATGGTATGGAAATAATCAGCAGATAAACAGCACTGGTAATAGGCAATTTTTTGATGGCTGGAAACGGAGCCTGTGATTTTCATAAACAAAGGAGGTGTGCAAACTGGTTCTTGACTCCCAGATCTGCTTCCAGGCATACATCTCTAGATATACAGTAGGTTTACTGTAGCATCTTGATTTATTATACAACAGGCATGAGCACTCACTTAGATTTCTTCATATCCTCAAAACAATTAATAACAGCATTCTCCTGAAATAAAATGAAGACAGAGTCCGGTTGTCAGATCAACATCAAATAGATTTGTGTTGAACCTACAATGAACAGCTTTCAGTTGCTTATTACCAACTGAAAATAAGTGTGTTATAATAGCAAAATGCCTAATTCTATGTCTTAAAAAAATCAGTTTATAATCCAAAGTGGTTTTCTAAATCACTGTGACATAGTGAAACATAAGTCTGTATAATTTTTTGTCCTTTAAATATAGAATTTATTTTATCAGAAATGAAAAGATTTAAAGTATTAGCTGGCTCCAGAGACTCCAGACTGCTAAAAGGCATCTTTGCTATTACTCTGATTAACAAGACAGTTTAAGATACTAGAAACAAAGAAGACTTACTGTAAAACAGCAAGCAAAGACTAGTGTTATTTTACCAGGATTATGCTGCTTAAGAGTCTGTGCCAAGGTTTCTAGGACATTTCATCAGCATATTAGGATCCATGAGGTTTCTCTGTAGCATATCTGTTTTCCACTGTTTCAGTGGAAAATATGGGTGCCTGTCCTAGCTTTAGCATCATATCTACCTCTTCACATCAATATACCTCTTCCATTCACCGTATAAAAAATTTAGGATATTAATTGCTCTGAATTACATCTGGAATGCCTAAAATCGACATGGTAATCAGAAGTCAGACTCTAGCTGAAACATGTGTCAGAAGGCAAAAATTATTCTAAGTCCAGAAGTTTTAACTACATGCAGACTTTGTCCATGTCTTCTGAATTTCTTTAATTAAATAAACCTTATCTCACTGTTGTGATGCAGTTCTTGTCGAAGGTGAGATCATAGCCACACCAGTGCAGACCTGTATGTTCAAACATGGGGTTTTGTGCAAATTATAAAAGGTGCAATAGCTCAGCTTAGTTTGTCTTGACCTCTAACCAACAATATTACACAAATTATATAAATTAGGTAAATTCCATGGTAGTGGCTGGCACCAACAGTCTTCCAGCACAAGAACAATTTCTATAGTAAGGATAAAGACTATCTTTGCAGGGAAGGGAAAACCTTCTCTGGAGCTGGTCCGAGACCAGCAGTAAAGCTCTCCGAGGATTTAAAGAGCATCAAAAGCAACTCCTTGCATTCAGAGAGCAAGGCACTTCTCATTGACTTTGCTTCCTCTGACCAGCAGTAACTGTACCCTGGGGAGGTCTGTATGGCATTGTATGTGAGTTTAGCTATTTCTCTCTTGGATGCACACACACAAAAACATGCCTAGAACTAAACAAGATATTGTGTGGAGGCACAGAGGTGGGACATATAATACATATTATATATCATGATTTTTGTTACTTTTAAAAAGAAAAAATATCCTATAGCTTCACCTTCCGGGGAAAGGAGGAGAGAACAAACAGCACATAGACATGCTTCTTCACATTCTGTTGAATGCTGGTCAGATGTAAAGATTAAGAAAGCAGTAGAAGAACATAGAGCAGCAAGAAGTCTGTACAACCCAGATTTCTTCAGCTGCACATTCCTACAGCTCCAAAAGCAAATCATCCCTGTTCTTGTGATTTTCAGTGTTTTTGTCAAATCAGAAGGAAATTCAAACAGAATACTCAGAAATTTTTTCTTGTAAGAGGTGTACCTTCATCCAAATTCTCAGCTTTTCCACTTCAGTCATTTAAGCATTTGATGAAATTAAGAAATAGGCTATATGCATTACTCCACAAATAGAGGCCTCTCCACCCTATCAGAAAGAAGAAAAAAAAAAAAAGCTAGGCTGGAAAAATAAAATCTGATGGAGGAAATCTTCTGAAACTCTGTTTAACCTGAGATAAGCTTTTTCATTCTTTACCGAGTGGTAGCACTCAACACACATGAATGTCAGACCTCAAAGATCTTAAAAATTTTCCTTATTTTTTTCTTTCATCTGGAATTCCTACTTCTCTGAAAGTGGAGGCAGCGTTACAAAAAACTTCACAACAAAATTTGCACCTCCAAATTTCATAACCTTGTTTACATTGATAAAGAATGATTTGTGTAAAGAAGCAACAGAAAGTTGAGAAATCATGGATTTGAAAAGCAATAGCAGTTCTGCATAAGATCTCCAGTCAGCTGCATTTATTTCTGGAAGAACAGCTTTTCTACAGCTGTTTAACCCACCTTGAAAACTGTGTACTGAAGTTCCACATATGCCGAAGTCCCTGCTTATTGGTTCAACTGCAGTTCATAAAAGTGTCCAGGCGTTAGTTATGTATTCAAACTTGTGGAAATTCCAAGTCACCAGAGGTTCATGCATCTTTTTTTTTCATATGTATAATTCATGCACAGTGAAATACGAAAACCTCAGCCAAAATGGCTGCAAATCTGGTCATCAGTTTGGTTACATAGAGGTCACATGAAACGTCAACCAGCCACTTGCAGCATAAGATGCATCCCCCCCCCCCTTGACAGTGTGTTCAGCGCCAGCTCGAAGGACAGCCCGTCTGTCAGAGTGCAGTGTGGTGGTGGACCCACTCATGTAAGCCCCTCTCCATATTCCCAGCCATTGAGTTATGCTGAATGAGTACCAGGTTTACCTAATCACATACTCAGCTCCGTGCGTGACTGCCTGAACAAGCAAAACCATCTAGGGGATGATGTGTCATATCTGAGACTGCGTGAAATGCGCTGTCCCGCTCTTGGCCATGTCACTTTAAAAAGGGTTTCCTTTTCTTGGTGGCAATTTTTTACACGATAAAAAATCTGTGGAAATTTTGGAGATGTGGAGAAAGTGGCTGGTGAGTAAGGTTCAGAGGCCTTGTAAACCTTTTTCTGTAGAAGATTAGTAATTTCTTCTCAAAATATACCCTTATCTCAGAGTCCAAATCTCTCTTTCTTTTCAGCAGTTGCAGCTTTTGTAGCCAATTACAAGTTGCTCGCAAGTGAAATTGTGTCCATCCGAAAATAAGTGAGGAAAATTTAAACTATCCTATGAATGAATCGCTACGCTTGTGTCAGACTGGGCTATGCAGGGAAGGTAGAATGGCTAACGTCTCCATCAGAGCACAGCTCTGTGAGCAGTCAGTGCCAAGCTACTCAGGAAGATGAATTCTGACTTACAGAAATATTCTTGACCTTGACTGCAACTCTTAGATTTTGTTCCTTATTGTTGCATGTGCCTGGGGTTGGGTTTTTTTGTTTTTCTGTTTTAACTTTACACCATGTTGGTTTGGTGTCTTTTTTAATCTAATGAAGAATAAAGGAAAAACAGTTTGAATCATGTGTCCTGTTGTGGGGACCAAGTTAATTAAAATCCTGATGTATATATACAGCTGATACTCCTCACGCTAATGAAGAACATTAATTCTAGAACATGTGTGGCTGTAGTCACATTGCTACAAATTACTGGACTCTTTCCTTTATCTGTTTCCAAGAAAGTCTCCCCCGGTTAGTTAGGAAAAAAGAAAAATATGACGCCTTAGTTCTAAGCAGCATAAATTACATGCATCAATCAGAGGAAGCTTAAATTAAAATACACATTTGGCAAACAAATATGAATATGTTGATCTCATCTGTGAATCAAAATGATTTAATGCCAGTACTGACCCCCCACTGATCAACATGAAGGTCACTGCAAACTGCTTGATTCTCATTGAGAAATGTTGTCGTGTCTGTTAAAGATGCAATATTATACATTCCCTAATGCTCAATCTAATCAGTAATTCCAATGTTGCAGAATTGATTTATTTTAGAAAGAAAATACAGAATTCATTTTTTTTATTTATGTAATCCAAAACAGATAGCTAAATTAAAATGTTAAAAAAATACATGTGTTTTATGGATCTGGGCTGAAGGTTTTCCAATGTGTTTATGATGTTTTCCAATCTAGAGGAATACTATTTGTTAAATAGAATGCTACACCTTTCAGATACCAAGCGATCATAAATCAGTCTTCCATTATCACCCTGTTCATACTTTCTGGCTATAGGAATAACCAGTTGTTTAACTCAATTATAAAGCGAAACGTTGCTATGAATGGATAATCCAAGGCCAGTTGGGTTGTCATTGCTCTCAAAGGTCTCAAGCAAACAGACGAGTAGGACAGTGGTCTTACTGAAACTTGAACCGGTCTTTGCCTTTTATAATGTCTTTGCCTGCAATTCAAACGCCTTTGCAGTAGGGCTGGAGAAAGTCAGCATGACCCCAGGGTAGATGGCACTGGGGAAGGAGAAGGGCCATGCAGTGGTGCAGAGGGTGCACAGGCTCAGCAGCTCCTGTCACTGGGTTTCTGTGCAGTCCCTGATGAGAACCGAAGCAACAGAGAACAACATCACATTCCACCCATGGGGGCAAAGTCCCCAGTGAGACACAGGGGAAGAGGTCGATCCAGGAAATATTTCTTGCTGCGTCCGACTCAGTGGATATAATCCAGGAGGTTTAGATATGTTCAAGCATGTATGGAAATGGGGTTTTCTCATAGGTGTGAATGTTTTTGCATTGTCATTTGTGAAGAGATGCACTTCCTATGTAAACATTTCGCACCTCTGTAACTGGGGACTACAGCAGCACTGAAAGCCAGCTTCTCGGTTCTGCTAAAAATCAGTCTCCTTTGTGGTTACAGCGTGAAATTATGACTTTCACTATCCAAGACTAAATATTTTTCTTTCTGAGGTAATCCTTGCCAGTCTCTCTACTTAACAATTATTTCCATCAGAGGATTTTTGCTGTCCATCTTCTTCTCCGTGTGGAGCTGATACTTTCTCTGTGGCTATTCAATAATCTGGTCTTACCTTCTAAAGCTCCCAATAGACCACCTGCAGTGCAAAAATCTTTTAGACCACACTCCAGTTTGAACTATCTACTGGGAAAAAGCAGGAAGAGACAGATAAAAAATGCACTTTGACAGGAACAGATCAGATGTTCACTAAGGAGGAAAATCCTTTTGAAATTATTGTGCACCTTGAAGAAAGATTAATTTGTGAATCTTTGGATTTTGGATGAGAAGACACAAGAATTCACTCATCTTTTTACTTAATAAAATAGAAACATCAAAACTTCATGCTACTTTAACATTCCAGTGCAAGCCACAAATGAGCTGTTGGCATCTTGGAGTTTATTTAGGTCTCACTGGCCTTGCTGAAATGCTCAAATAAAGTATTGCAAACAATGCTTTAGTGAAGGATGATATTTACTTTTCTGCTCTCCCTACCACATAAACACACAATACATAATGTAATAAACCACAAAATTATGAGAACAGCAGTTTGTCACACAACTTTCATTACCTTCTCTACCACCCATTTGTTATCTTATGCAGTTTTGTTCCTTGGTCCAGCAGTCAAAAATCCCGGAGCAGCCACAGGTAGCTTCTATTATCAGTTATGAGCAATTTGATATAGAAATATTTTGCATCTCTCTATACAGGGACAATTTCATCATTCATCAGCCCTGCGCACCTGTACATGGAAGTTAAGCTGCAAGGCCTCTGTTCAAGTGAGGCATCTCTCAGTTCTAGCTCTGGTTTTAAAGTTGGAAAGCAGATAACTGTGACTCTCAGGGTGGTCTCAGGCACTTGCTTTTAGACCAAGGCATGTTGGAATAGCAAGCCACTGCAACAGTGACCTGGATTGCTAGAAAGGCCGTTGTAGACACACGTCGGCAAGAACCAGAGGAAGTAGGTGTTCATGATATGCAAGTCTGTTCTGCACTTTGAGGCAGAAAGACTTTTTTAATGAAGAAATTGAACAAAAGAAGCCACCTGTTATGACAGAAAGAAGTATGGCATTGTTAGACCATTCCCTTACACCCGGAATTGCTTCTTATCAAAGCCTGCTGAGACAGAGCAAGTATCACCTTACCTCTGTGCCTTGGAAAATTTCAATGTCCATAAATTCTAACTCGTTTGACAAATCTGAAGGTCATGAAGATTATATAAAGGAAAAATTTCCTGATCTCAGTTTTGATTAAGAACACATATCGTAAATGTATATAATGCTCTTTCCAGCTCCATGTCTTCAAAGCCAAAGCTCCCCCATTACCAAGCTGTCAGAAAAATATGGGCATTGATTATTTGCCAAAAGTCATGCTTTGCCATCTGTATGGAGTGTCTTTGGTTCAAACTAATCCTGCCTCTGATACTGAGGAGGGAGCAGGTCTCATTGTTCACCAGGGTTGGTGAGTGATTGACTTCAAATGAAGTCTGAAGACACAAAACCAACTCTGACAGGACAAAGGCTTAAGACAACAGTGTGAACATGGCCATCTTCTCTGCTGCAGCATCTGCAGAGGCAAGCAGAGAAGCAGAGCTGATTAACTCAAGTTTTTTTGCTTTGCAAACTTTCTTTCTCTGCTCTGAAGATGACAGATGACCAGAGAGAGCATCCCTTTTACAGTGACATTGGAGCAGAAGCTGGTGGTCCTTCTGCCACCTGTGGTGGATTTTGGTGCAGTCACACACACAACTAGACAAGCCACAAGATCTGACCACTGAAAGTGAAATAACCCCTTGGATGATACTACACCTGTAGAAAACTGTTTCCACTTTAACCAATATCAGTACAAGATCCATGTAGGAATTTTGTTCCTGTTGAAGCTTAAGATGAAATTGCCAGAAGCCAGAGACATCATTTCAGTGTACAGGTGAAAAGAGAAGACAACAGCAAGTCAGCACTATCTTGCAAATGGGCAACATAGCAGATGTTGCTAGTGATTTTGCTTCATGATTTTGCTTCTTTTTCATGTTTTTTCATGATTTTTCATGATTTTTCATGATTTTGCTTCTTTGTCAAAAATAAAGTTATTGTAACGTAAAATGTCTGCACTTTTTATCTGCTACAGTATGAAAAAGGAAAGGAGTCCTTCCCCCATACCATTTTAGTTTCTCTCAAAAGTTTCTGGTTTAGCTATTATTCCCTTTTTAGTCAAATTTCAGACTTTTCTTTGAAAACAAATGTTTTAGCCTGATTTGCAAGAGGAAGAAGAAAGACAGATTTTGTCTGCTATGGCATACTGGTCACTTCCTGCTGAACAAGTGCATCAAAACATCATACTAAGATCTTTTACTCAACAAGTTCAGTTTTGAATGGATTTTGAACGGCCTTCTCTTGGCTATCATTCATAGATTTAGTCAAGACTGAACTCCTCACAAAATAAACTTTATCACTTGCAGCGTTGATGGATATTTATTTATCAGTAAAGGGGAGCATTGCATTTTTAATATATGCAGATTAGCTCCTAACTGCTAAACAATTTCCCAGTTATGCAGCTAGAACTGGTTGATCAGAAATAGATATATGTGTTTGAGTGAGTTGACCTTCATCTATTGATCAAGGGTAGTTGGCAAGATCTTAAGTAATAGCGTTCTTGGCTTCGCACACCACTTTCATATTGATAGGGTGGAATTGTTTCCGAGTCCAATACATATCTGCTGGTGAAATACGGGAACATATGAGTCTAGTCAGTCACACCCAAAATATTGTGGAAACTAGAGGCAACATATGTACTTCCTTGAATTTCTCCGACTGGTATGGAGCATTT
>Ga0181612_127529_pt1 | contig 14849 bp, 8 predicted proteins | sample HoacroProtozoa21_FD_119630 | JGI IMG/M metagenome (GOLD analysis project Ga0181612, IMG submission 119630) | Hoatzin crop microbial communities from Cojedes, Venezuel. Combined Assembly of Gp0051906, Gp0051904, Gp0051908 | reverse complement strand
TGAAACACAGGAAGTTTTATCTGAACGGGAAACAGTTTTTCAGAGGATGATCAAGCACTGGCACAGGTTGCCCAGAGGGGCAGTGGAGTTTCCACCCTTTGAGATACTCGAAAGCTGTCTGGACAAGGTCCTGGGCAACCTGCACTAGGTGGCCTTGCTTGAGTAGGCAATTCGGACCAGGTGACCCCCAGAGGTCCCTTACTAGCTCAACCAGTCTGTGATTCTGTAATGGTTCTGTAATGGTTTGCACAGTTGCATGCTAGTGAGGCTGAAACTAGAACTGGCTAGACTGAAGAATAAAATACAAAATCGTCTCATTTCTGTGAAACCTTCATGGTAATTTTTGCAAAAATTAAGTAATAATGCAGCTTATTTTTCATGCAATTTGACACAAGCTTCCTTTCTTTGTGCCCTAGGTTATTGCATTTTGTGCTATTGAATCATAACTACTTTCGAACTAGGGTTGACTGTATTTCAGTAAAGGCTTAGTTATAAATACTGGTGGCTTCAGAATGGCTGAGCCTTGATGAAAACCAGAGTGACATAAATTTTTCTCACTACTCACACATAACCTGTGATATTATAGACTAAACGCTCACACTGTGCTACCAATCTCTATCCACTTTTTTCAGGTACTAGTAACTTTTTTTTAATTCATGCTTTTCATTAATATGCCTGAATTTCTGCTTCAGTCTCCAGAAAATGAATAGAAATGTTAAGACATGCATTACTTGTGTATAAAATATAATAAAAAAGTTAAGGTGGGCTGAAGAAGAATTAATGTGTATATAATTTTTAGACTTTCATGGTTTTATATCAGTAGCATATTCTCACAACAGTACCACTGTACAGCTATAATATACCATAGCACTGGTTGGAACGCTGTATTTTTATAACACTTTTGTGAAGATAAACTATGTAATAGACACGATTTTTAAACAAAAGAATCCGTAGTATACTCATTTAAATAATTGCTTTCTTTGGTGCTTTGGGGATGTGCGTACTTACAAAGAAAAGGAAATAAACATTCATATTTAATTCTTTGTGTAGAACTGACCTTAAATAATGCATCTAACATGAATAATAGAACTTTGCAGAGGAACAAACATTTTACAATAAAAACACCTCTGTACCCTGTTTAATATCTAAATGGAGATTAATGAAAAAGTCTAAGTTTTGCTTGTAAGGATTAGAAGGATAGACTTAAACCCCATTTACGCTGGTAGACAGATCTTCAGCTATTTCTTGATCATGTCATCTAAAAATATACTGATACAGAAAAGACATTGCCTGTTGCGGGAAGTTACTATTATTTTCACATGAGCGTATCTCCCTAAAGCTTATATGTATTTGCATATAAGTAGATACACATTTATATGTAAATACATATATACATATATAAATCAATAATTCTGTGTATAATTATATATGTGTAATTGAAAAGTACATAAAAAGTCTTAAAATGGTTTAATAGTACTTGGTTGCTGACCTCTTTTAATGCTGGTATATTCAGTTACATGCATACATTTTCACACAGACAGTTTGTGCATAACAAGCAGATGTATGTTCTATTTGCTCTATTGTATGGCTAACTAAATAGGCCATACTTCCAAACATAAGTGACAGGCAGGCTTTTACTTTGGTTAGCAGTGGATACTGATGATACAAACCTGAGCCAGATCATGCTTTCCTCTTGGACTTCTCAGACATGGTTCTGCACAAGTACTTAGTGTACCTGTAAGTAAGCTTACAAGTCTGTGGATGTTTAACGATTTTTATATATTTAATTCCTATAAAATTAAATTAATAAATAAAAATAAAAATTCATCTAAAATGGTGGAACAATTCCCTTTGGCCTATGTCTTCAGATTAAGATAGCTTTGTATCTGGGTATTTGGTCACACAAAATTATTTCATTTGACATCATATGGTCCTGTGCTTAGGAACATGAGGGACATGCAGACCTTGTAGGATTGGGGATATTGATAATCTTATTTTAATTTCGTCATCAGCAGCACTGTCTAATCCACAAATGTATTCATGACAATAACTGTAGTAAACTGTCTGGTATTAAACATTATCAAAGCAACAGATCCAAATGCAAAAACCAAAATAGCTTTATATCTATGAAGAGATGCCATATCCAAGTCACATAATATGCAGTTATTACTGTTCTGTTGAATGTGTTTCTTTATCGTGTTGTTTGCCGTTGTGTGATTACTACTTTTGGTTTTATGTTAGGCATTTCCCTGGCAGGTATTACACATGTTGTAAATATACACCTGTGAATGCCGCAGTAGTAGCCAAATTAATCCTAATAGGGAAATTTGCCGTGTGTGTGTCTCAGTGATTCAGCTGGTCTGCCCATATGGTTGAGTTGATTGCGTTGCACTGATGCATTTAACTATAAAGTACTCAAAGACTTCAGGTTTCTAAAGAGTGACAAACATGGTGCTAGAAAAGACCATCTAGATCATCAGAGGTTCTGTCTTGTTTTTATACTCCAGCAAGTCATCTATGTATCTCATATGGAAACACAGTCACCTGTAGAATAAAATTTCCAGTGAAGTCCTTCTTCTGATTTGAGACAAGGGTAGGGAAACAATTTTAGTTAAAACCCTAAGAAACTTTAACGTTAGTCTAAAATACAAAGAGTGAGTAAAGAGCCTCTAACTCTGAGATATATTTTGTTCAAATTGTTAAAGATTCTGCAAAGTATAAAATTAACAGTGTGCACAAAAAAACCTCAAAACACAACCATGCCCCCAAATTCACAAATATAGACAAAGCACTCTCTTCTGAAACTTTGTATAAAGTGACTTTCCTGATTATTTCAACACCACTTCTGGTGGGAAATTTTTTCCTCAAGAAAATACAGGAATATACATTAATGGGAACAGATATGTTTCATCTAAATTACATATATGTGTACTTTTCCATTTGTAGAGCAGAATCACCAGTTTATCTGGTATTATGTACTGTTTCAGTACAATTTTTTCATCATCTATCTTACCGTTTTAATCCTTTCAAACACAAAATATCTATATATGCTGAGCACAGTATCTATAAACATTACATTAAAGGAGTTTTTCTTGGCAGCTGAAAAACAGAGAGAGATTAAGAGTAGCCATATTGCTGGCAAGCCGCTCACATTTGTCATCATCCTGGGCTGACATTGTGGAGGAGAGTCTCGATACATATTTAATTAAACTTCTTGTTCTTCCTCAAATGAGAGCTTAGGATATAGGGAAAAGTAAGATGAAATGTGTGCTGCAACTGAATTTAGCATAATGCATCTATGACTCTCCGTTTTGGAAGGACTCCAGTTCTAAATAACTGGCAGCTAAAAAAAATAGAAAAGGGAGGGGGGACAGGAAGGATTATCCTGTTTACCAAAAGTGTCTTTTACTTTAGTGAGATCAGGAGTTATCTTCTATTGCTTTTACTTTGGTAGAATTAGAATCCGAAATAAAGCTTTAATTTGCTATCTTAAAAGAAAGTGAATGAAACTAAATTAGAATCTTCATAAAATTATAGTAGCACCCAGATGGGTAAGAGAGAATTATCACTCTGTGAATGGAAGAGCTCCTTCCTGAACATGGCAAGTATCACTATCTTGCAAACTTTCTAGAAACTAAACAAAGCACTTAATAAATATAGGAATTTTTTATTGTTTCGGTGTAAATACAAACATGTTGTGAATTATTCTGGATTACCACTAAAAAGGCTACATAATAGAACTAATAATAATATGTACTATCTAAACACAGCAAATACCATGTTATCCTGAGTGTAGATATTTTGCCTATAATAATGCTTTTTCAATTTAACACCTTGAATTCAAGGTTTTCAAGAACCTGCTGAGTGTTAAACAAATCTTTTATGCATTTTTGACACATATTTAAAAAACAACTTTTCCAGAAATTAAAGTTCTGAGCCTGTTCTGCATTAACCTACATCCTGAATAAAGAGCTAAGCCTACCCTCAAGTAGTTAGCACCAGCTCCATTATAAACTGCAGAAAGTAGACCTTCCCTTTCCATGTTGCAATTAGATTTTCCTTTTCAAATATCCCAAAATGAATGATATAACAGAGTTAGAGAATACTTTGACATCTCCTGCCCATGTCCCAGAAGGTAAAAGCAAAGTCACTGGTTTCTGTAAAGTATTTAGATGCTTATGTATGGGAATGGATGCTTATCATCAGGTGTATATCTGAAAACTTTTTCTACATCCTTGAGGCCAATACACATGATTTTTGCCATTACCAGGAGAAGGATCCAGACTCTATACTGACCTAGCAGTGCAGGATCACGGGACTTGTCTGCAGTTGCCTCAGCCAGAGCTGGTTGGATCTTGGTTTAACAGTTGTGCAGTGGTCAGTGGCTGCTGCCTGACCTGTTTTAGCCTGAGCCCTGGGAATAACCTGTGTGGTAAAGGCCTGAGAGCCCCAGGGCCCCACTGTGCCACAAACTACGGCTGGTTGGGGTAAGAGGGCTGGGGGAGGCTGGCAGCAACTTTCAAACTTCAACCTGGAACCAGTGAAAAGGAAGCAAAGTGTGTCACGAAAACAGAAATTAACCACAAGCAGGCCCCAAGATTAAAGAGAAAGAAAGCAATGACATCAGCATCCTGTTTCTCCTAGAAAGAGGAGGAAGAAGCCTCCGCCATTGACTTCATGCTTCTCTCAGCAGAGAGGACAGGGCACTGTCAGCTCATCACAAACTCCTTTTCCCTCTCTTCTTCTCAAGGAAGGATTAAGTGTTGACTTTTAGGGATGTTTGTTAGATGCAAGCACTAGATGAGAGAACAGGGATAAATACTGGGAGTGTCTAATTGTTTTTTGGAATAACAATTTTAGTTATATTGTTAATGAGGATTTTCGAAATTAAACAATCTGGACTAATAAACTGTTAAAACATTAATTGGACTAAGAACAAATTCTTATCTCTGTGTGTAAGATGTATTCAGTTTTGCTCTTCAGAAGATTTTGGAGTGTAAGAACCTTTTTGTCTACATTTCTTAAGTACACAGCAGCCTTCCTTCTGTACAGCATCACTCAACAGAAAGAAATTTTCTGTAGTAAAAGCTGTACTGTTTGTGACCACCTTAGATAACTTTGGCTGAGTGTTTCCCAGCTTGGTGAAGCATGTCTTCATTCCAGATTAGTATGTAGCTTATACTACATTTTTTTATGCTTTTGAACCCTCTGGTACTGAGTAATGAATCTGGGTCTCAGATATAGTTTTCCCTAGGAATTTTTCGAATCAAACCCATGAAACTGCTGTGACTCAAAGAAAACTCAAAGCTTGTTCATGGTCTGAGAGTGCCTACTGGATTGTAGCTACCATGAATTTAGGTGTTATTTAGTCCTTTGCTAGTTGATTTGTGAACTGTAAGGGATCTTAGGCAAGAGCTGAGTGCCTAGGTGCTCAGATGCAGTGCATGTGTACATACTCGTATTTAGGTAGTTACGGCACTTGGCTTCAGGACGATGCTATGGCACTTGTATTCAGGAGGCTGTTCAAGTATTTATATTTAACTACAAGAATTCATTGCTTATAAACAGAGACACTGGTTAATTTGTGCAGTCTCAGGCTCAGCATTAGGGAGCAGGCTTTCTAACTCACTCAGTGACCAGCAACATGCACAGAACCTTACATATAATAGTTAAAATATAGAAATGAATGTTGAATGGCATGTTCATATAAAAAGTGACTTATGGGGTTTTAACCTGTGAGAAGAAGCTAGCATTACAATTTTGGGATATCCTTTGGAAAAAAAAAAAGTGCGTATTTGCCGTGTGTGTATATGTACATGTAAGTGTGCATACACGTGTATGCTTTGGTTTCTTAAAATAGCTGCTTTTGTATGTTCAGCCCCTCATGATATGCAGCTTAGTGGTAATGAGACAAAACTATGAGATCCTCATACAGGCCTACAGATGTTCACTGAAGAGCATATAACCTTGCAAAACAAAATCACAGTTTAAAGCTGTTGAAATTTTCTGAAAATTAATTATTGTGGGAAAATGATATTTTGTTTGGAAAAGATTTCTCACGTTTCTATAATAGTATCTGCAGACAGAGAAAGACTGCAGAGTAGCCAATAGTTGGTGTGCTCATTATGTGGATGCCAAATGTCTTTGCTCTGCTCTAGATTATACTCACAGATACCTGAACTTAGCTCAGAACCTGGAAACAACAGGAACAGCAGAGAAGGCTATGGAATTTAATGTATACTTGTTCCCAACAAGAGTTTATTACATCATACATTTCCCACAGATTAAGGACTAAAAAGTCCACCTTTTTGATAAGTGTCCTCCTGACTCCTTTGGGAGGAGAAAACTGCAATGAAACGCCATACTTATTCCACCAGTTTAAAGGCAGAGCTGATCATTTACAGTCTATGCAGTGGGAAGGGTTGTTCTGTGGCTCTGTATTGACAATGGGAATAATACAGAAAAGGACAAGGACAAAAAGAAAAGGAAGAAAGGAGCGAAAGTTCATCAAAGCAGGAATCAGCCAATACTCTAGGTGCCACTTCATCCTTGTGTGAAGCTGTGTGAATAAGCACACTGTCAGCTCCTCGGAGCAAATCAGATTACCTTTCTGCTCTGCCATTGTGGTAGGTATTCAGTAACATTGTCATGGTAATTGCCAGAGTGCTACGCCATCAATTCCCACCTCATCAGGGGCTAATCTACTTGCTTATCAACTGGGAACTTGTGAATTCTAATGTGTGTAGGAGCACTTGTTGATAGGAGAGAAAGCAGGGATAGATCAAGCAGGAACACTGTTTTCATAGTCTTGCAAACACTTTTTATAACAAGCAAACCTTTAGTTAATGTATCTTCTAATTCAACTAATGAAACTCCTATGTATCTAGGACAATCATAAACAGTTCTCATGATCATTTTGGTTTTAAATGATACCTTTTTTCAAGAACTTGTAGTTTCATGAGCCAGACACCTCTGATAGTTGTTCATTATAGCATAGCCCTTCAGAATAATTAGTTTAGACAACGAAATCTCATTTATCATCATCTCACCTATATTAATTTCTTACATGACAGTGGACATCTTAATATATTAATCTGATTCCAGACAGTTTGGAGTTGCATATACCCACAAAAGTACGTGTCCACAGGCAGAGAGCAGCAGTGAACATAAAAGGAGTAAATTTAAAACTGAAGCAGAGTTCACTCAGTCCATCCTGTAGTTACCAGGTTTTCCCCGACGTTATTATCTCAACCTCTTGAGCTGTAGTAAAAGCACACTTTACAAAAGTGTGAGAACATGAAACTGTATTCTAAACTTCTAGTGCTATCTGAACTGGCAGCTGGATTTTAATTCTCTACAAGACCAAATCAATTTTAAATTGCGTTCTTTTTCTTGATAACATGCTCATTTCCTGATACATATTGGCATCAGCTTAAGATGTGATTCTGCACACCCTGGGAAAACCTGATATATAATGAATAATGTTTGCCTTTTTTGTTGTAGTCATAACATTTTATGCTTGTGTGACAGACGTTTTCTTTGTTGTTATTTCACAGTTTATATACAAGCATAGACAAAATGAGTTAGGTAGTTTAAAATCAAACCAGAAGACTTACTACTGAAATAGAAATTCTGAAAATCCGTATAGGATTTCCCATCAATAGACAATTATGATGATGTAGTCTTATGTGTCCATGGCAAGCACAGTCATACACTAGGTCATTTTATTCAAGATTATTTTTAACTGCATTAAGTTCAGTTACACTTAAGCATGTGCTAAGTAATAAATTTAGACAGCGTTGTTGAACTAGGAGCTTACTGAACATACACGTTTTCAAAAAAGTTCTGTAAAATAAGAAGAGCGGAAATGATACTCTATATTGTGTATCTAGTACAGGTGTTTAGATATCGGATGAATATTTATGTAATAAAGATGAAAAAAGTGATGTGTTATGGGAAATGAGACATATCAAGGGAATCTGAAAGTTACATCATTATATTGATTTATATAAATATGTACTATCTTAGTTTACATAAATATTTATTACCTTAGTTATTATATTATCTTTGACATGTGAGTATCTCTGCACAGGCAATAGAAACAACTAGGTAAACCTTAGAAGAGATTCATCCCATACTAAAAGAAATGCTTAAGATATATCAGAGGAAATGCCTATAAATTGACCTTGACTACAACTGGAGCCTAATTTTCAGGTGATTTTTCGTAGAGTAAATATATTTAACTAGGGAGATTGAATCCCTGCTTTCAGTAGTATTGAGAAAGACAGAAAGGCATGTCCTGGAGGAGTAGAGATCTAAACATCCAATCTATGTTTGGGGCACTGTGAAAAATAAGTTCCATTTTATCCTTTTATATCTCCATTTCAATATAATGTGATTGTACAAGTGTAACATTATTATTTAACTACTGTTGTTGGGAGAAAGATAATGCAAAAGAGCAGCAAAAGTGTCAGAAGATGACCCTCTGTTCAGAAATGAAGCCAGGTGAATATCTTTTTCCAAAAGGCTGTCATAAACCTTTGCTGATCTGTGCTAGTTTTATAAAACTTTAGGCTACAAACATGGAAACATTATACAGAGAAGTTATATATTTGTTGCTCTGAAAAGTTTTTACCTCCCCCTATAAACAAGGCAACTCTAGGGAATAATGAACACAGATAAGACCTGATCCAAAGGACACAAAATGAAAATTTTAAAGATTAGAATTCAATATTGAGGAGTTGTCAGGAGAATTTGACCAAAATCTTTCTTCTTTTTGTACTTCTTAATTCTGGAAAACTGCTTGTTTGGATGTGAAATGACAAGTAAGAAAAGCAATCTGTCCACGCTATTAATTATTAATATTGTTGATATCCTTCAAGGATGCAAGAAAGTAGTGTCCAGAGTACAACTAAGAATGTATAATTTTCTATTCCAAAATAAGGAATTTATTTGGTCAAAGAATTTGATAGTTGTTGTAGAGCCTCACTTTTCTTTAAACAAGATTTCTAATAGATTTAAAGGAATTTAGAGAAGTCATTAAGAGCCAATAAATAAAATGTTATCGTCAGCCAGAACATCCCAGGACTGCTGACCAATGTTGTCTTTTCTCATCCCTTCAACAATCAAGCTTCCCATATACTTCCATTTGGAGGTTTCTGTCAATTTTTGTGATTTCATGCACCATTAATTGAATTGATAGGTCTTAATGAAACCCACAGAATTCTGATAATTTTTTACTTTTTCCCTTTCAAGATGTTTATACATTTAGTTTGTGAGTTAGGTGAGCACTAAAATTAATATTTTTAGTTTTCTAGAATTTTAATTTGGAATCCCTGTGTTTCCCATTTTCTGAAGCTATATCGAATACACTTTCAAGCTTTTCCTCTAAACTGAACTACAGCATACTACTAAGAAAGTCATAGAGAAGTTTCATACAGAATTCTGCCACTACTTCCATTTCTCTTTTCTCAATTGAATAATATATTATTCCTAATCATCCGTAAGTTGCACTGTGATTCCAGGGTTGGCAATAGGCTTCCTTTCAGAAAACTGGTTCAGAGCTGTCCCATTTTTCTGTTACCATCCTCCCCAGGGCTCTGACTTCTGTAATTTATGCCCCAGTTTGGTGTCACTTGGTTCTGTGACCTTGACACAGTTTTACTAGTAGTTGTTAAATTATGAGAAAGTCTGTGAAAGGAAGATATGCAAAACGAGTAAAAGCACAGACAGAAGTACAACTACTGAGAAAATATTAGCAGCTCAAGCATTCACAAGGAGAAATACTGATGTGAAACTTTACAAAAATCCCAAGGATAAAATCAGATAATCAGGAGACAAGAGGTCAGAGAGCCTGACTTTCTCACCTAACTCTGGCTGGCCTGCAGACATGCATCAAAGATAGTGAACATACTAATTTTGGCTTAGAAGTTTGCTGGTTCTTGTGATTTAACATCTGTGTTGGCCAATAAATATCTTTGCACTCTTCAGTTGTGTATATTCTGTTTGCAGAGTGTCCTTTGGAATGGCAAAAAACTGTCTGTAGAAAGCGATTTGGAAAGGAAGGATTACAGTTATCATGTAATTACTATGTGTATCTTAAAATATTAAAAGAGTCAAAGATATCACATCTCTGAAACAGATGTTGGAGCTACCTTTAGGTAGCACTTTTGCTAGCAGTGTTGTCACAAATCACATGGTTCTAGAAATGGTGTGTCTTTCTTCCAAAAAATTCCTCCAAATCCTAGTTGAGGCATACCAGTGTATTATGTTTATAAACAAAAATGTTCAGTATTTTAGTCTCATTACTGAGGTATTATTTCCTGATGAATACTAAAGTCTTTGTTCAAAATGTGCTTTTCTTCCACTGACATCCTAAATTTTAGATCTGAACTCCAAATTATGCTGGAAGTAAGGGAGAAAATCTGAAATCACAGAGAAACAAAACCATTGCAATAACAGGTTGTGCTGGTTTTGGCTAGGATAGAGTTAATTTTCTCAGGAAGCTGGGAGGGGACACAGTAAGAACAGCTGACCCAGACAAGCTATATGGGATATTTGATACTTTATGAGGTCATGCTTAGTATTTAACTGGGGGAGCTGGTCAGGGAAGGAGGATCACTGCTCAGGAGCAGGCTGAGTGTTGGGCAGTGAGCAAAACTGCGCAGTGTATCCCTCGTTTTGTATATGCTTTTTATCAGTGTTATTGTTGTTATTCTTCTCTTCCTTTGCTGTTCCTTTAAATGGTCTTTATCCCAAGCCACGAGTTTTGCCTTTTGCTTCTGATTCTTCTCCCCATTCCACTGGGGGGGGGAAGAGCGAGCAAATGGCCGCATGGTTCTTTGTTCCCAGTTGGGGCTAAACCATGACACAGGTTTGTTATTTGAATGTACCCGTAATTGCAGGTTAGTTCTAGATATACTTGAGGGTCTAGACGCTACAGTTTGGATGTTGAGGAACAAAACCAAATTACTCTTTTAAAGTTATTTGTAACAATAAAGTAAAAATAAAAACCACTGCACCATAATGAAGAACCAGGTCATGGAAAACCAAAGTAAAATCTGGCTTACAGTTGTATCACTTTACTAAACTACGTAAGCACCAGATGTGACCCTAATTGCTTTGTACAGTCAATTAAAGGTTTTCTACTGAAAGTTCTAGAACGCACTTTACTGAAGAAATAGAAACTCTCTTGCTAAATTAAACCAATCGAAGTGGAAATGAGAAGGTTTTTGTAGTACGTACATTCCCAGGGACTGTCCATAAAACTCTGCATATCATTTGTCCTGTCTGAGTACAGGCAACGGTATATCTTACAGCTTCTCCAGGTCAACTGGTCAATTAGAGCCATTAAATCATTTCAGAATTTTATATTCACAAATGTACCCTTGCAGAAATGTTACCAGCATGTCCATTTCTCTCTTTTTTGCACCTGCATAAAGTACACAGCCAGTCTTGAAACCGCTGAGGACTGAAGCCTGCACTCAGTGGATGCAGAGCCTCTTTCCCAGGCAAAATACTGACTATAATAATCATGTAAAGTAGTCAAAATATTTTAGGTGAAACTGTAAATAATTATTCTGAACATAGAATTGGGTGCTCTAGGCCTCACAATCAGAGACAATTACACCTAAGTTTACAAGACAACAGCAGCTATTGGCAGATAAAAAAATGTAGAAAATCACAGCTATAGCACCACAACTATCAAAATGCATTTTCCTGTCTTTTCCATTTGAATTGTCCAGAAAGAATAATTTCTTTCTTCTGAAATGAAGAAGTCCATTTACTTTGACTGGATATACATGTATAAAAAAATTATTTCCCATCCTAATCAGAATTTCAAATCCCGTGTTTATGAAGCACCGTGTGATTTGTTCCCAGGAACTGCAGCAAGCAGGTAATTTTTTAAATCCAATTATTTTTTAAATGCTTTGTAGCAGATGCTGTAAACTCCTTCCTAAGTCTGATGAGCCTAACAGCTTATACGAAACCAGCATAGCTCTGCTGTCTTTCAATACTCTCTGCAGGTAAGAGTATAATCTTTCCCCTAACTAATAGTGATGCATGATAACTTGTACTGTAGTATTTTAGGATTTTGACACACTGAAACATAAGTAATGACTGCAGTATACTTAAAGGGCTCTGAGCTCACTTTTCGATAAGGTCACGTAGTTTTCTTAATCACTTTTGTCAGCTATGTTAACCTTCAAAAACTGTTTCTGCTTACTGGAATTAGGACAGTTAAACCTGTAAATGCTAATTTATTTCTTTCTCCTGCTTCTAGGCAATTAGTATTTTGTTTTCTTTTGCTTAAGCTATGTCAATTTAAGCTAAGTGCTATATTGACCTATTTAATAGTACTGGAGTGTTGATGTGACGCTTCAGAATGAAAGGTTTTCCTCTTCCAAGTACTGAGCGGCAGGTAGAAGTTAGACTAACAATAAGATAAAATAAAAAAACAGTATTTGAAGTGTAAAGGAAAGAACTGGAACTAGCATGCAAATGCCTTTAGGAAAGTCCTCATGTTTTTTAAGAGCTGGAGGAGTAGTTGGATACTACCCATATAGCTCCGTCTACCTTTGCCTGGATATGTGAGATCTTAAGGAATAAAATCAGGCTTTGTAGTCAGTGGAATCATATGACAGAGCTCCCTTCTCCAGCTAGTATACTGCTAATAGAAAGCTGGTAGATGGTTTTGTGACTTCATAAGGCTTGGTGCGAAATGTACGTGAAAGAAAAAAGCTAGGCTGGCAAGGAAGTGAAGTTTCAAAAGGAAATAACAAAATGAAAGAAAACTTGTTGCTGCAGGTTACTGCAGAGAAAGTGGACACTTGGCAAGGTCTGTTCCTTGTGGCAAGAGGAGACCCTGTAAAGCATGTGAACACACTTGTGACTCCAAAAAAAGGGTAGTAAAATTACTAAAGAATAGAATAGAATAGAATAGAATAGAATAGAATAGAATAGAATAGAATAGAAATTTCTGTTGGAATGGATGATCATCTAGTCCAACTGCCTATATGCATATAAACATATGTCTATAAGTTTAGCTACATATGTATCTGCATATAAATCCTGCTTTCAACAAGGATTATCCATGACCATTCATTCCTAGTTAAATGATACAGTCCATTTCTTTTTCATATGTACATTTACTATCGATAAAACAATAGCCAAGTTTGTGGCTGAGCTTTCTATTTTCAGGATATGTCCGACTGACTTCAGTGATTATTTCACTTCAGTAAGTCTCTACAAAACCAATAATAATTAAAATATTTCTTCACCTGCACTCTAACTAACGTGATACGGTCACTCACCAATTCATTTTTTTGTATTTGGAGAGTTTTTGTGATTTTTGTCCCTTAGATGCCTAGCAAACATTTAGATATAGTCAATATTTGGAGAGATTAAGAAGAGAATCTGTAGTTAGTAAGACTCTAGAGAAATACTGGAAGTCATATGCCTTGTCTTGAATTTGAGATTTAATCCAAATGAGAATCAAAACTCAGTTTGAAGCCAGAACAACAAATACCCTGGAAATGCTTTAAAGCATTTTGCACAGTGTTGAAAGGAGAAATCCTCAGTGATGTGAAAAGAGAACGAAGCGAGAATACGAAATATAGTGGTACATAATTTGTGTTTAATTTTGCAAGAATGTTAATTCCAAGAAGACAGAAGAAATAAAGAGTGAGGCAGGTTGTTAAGAAGAGCTTAAACAGTAAGGCCTGGTTTAAACGCTCTAAAGTGTAGAAGTTAATCATTGGACTTAGCTCATTTTATCTAAAAGAAAAATGACTGCACTAATATTGCAAGATATCCCAGTTGCATGTGAAAATAATTATATGGAAAATAACAGGACCACCCAAGGTGAAGAAGACATTATTGCCAGTAAGCATTTTTGTATATGAACATGAAATTGAAAATTAAGGTCACAGTGCAAATGAATTAGAGAAAGAACAGGTGATGGAAATAAGTCAAAAGGATCAAAAAGAAAAATGTGGTTATCACATCAGATAAAGAGACAAAAAAAAGTAGAATTTGGAATGGTATCAGAATACCAAGAAAAATAAAATTAACAGTTGCATTTCTAGACATTGATCAAGACAAAATATTGGGATGTGTCCAGTACAAAATTATGAATAAAAGGGAGGAGAAACAGAATCTCAAAACACCACACTACATTTGAAAAAAAAAAATTTACAACAGTATATTATAATCCAAATTAGAAATGTTTCCTCTATTCAATACCTTCATACTCAACACACAGTTTTCAACTATTTATAGACTTTACAGAGGTTAATTATTCTTGCTCCAATTTCCCATAGCAGGTTCCTGCCCTGAGGCAAGTTTACTTCATGAGGTTCCCATAAATACAATCTGTCCATTTCTTAGAATGAGAAAATGTGTTGTTTTGCTATTAATAATGAATTCTTACAGCTATTTCATTGAAAAAGTTTATGTTTTTCTAGCTCTGGTCTTCCATACTGTGCATTAAAGTTTGGCAGAGTTGTTTTTCTGCATGTGATATAGTCACTTTCTCTTTTTTCTTCCATGAAAAAACAACCGCATGTGGAATTGTCATAAGGTTTTGGGAAAGCACACAAGCTCAGAAGGGAACACTGGTAGAGAGAATTTAGTTGAAAAACTGTAAATGCTGTCTGGAATTTCTAGCTAATGCAAAGCTGGGTGAAAAGGAATGTCTAAAATTAGACAAGAACTGATGAACCAGAGAATCAGAGAATCACAGAATCACAGAATGGTAGGGGTTGGAGGGGACCTCTGTGGGTCATCTAGTCCAACCCTCCTGCCAAAGAAGGGTCACCTACAGAAGGCTGCACAGGACCTTGTCCAGG
>Ga0181612_113061_pt1 | contig 14849 bp, 9 predicted proteins | sample HoacroProtozoa21_FD_119630 | JGI IMG/M metagenome (GOLD analysis project Ga0181612, IMG submission 119630) | Hoatzin crop microbial communities from Cojedes, Venezuel. Combined Assembly of Gp0051906, Gp0051904, Gp0051908 | reverse complement strand
CAAAAATAAATCACAGATTTTTTCTAATGTATGGGGAACATTTTGTGGCTAGTTTGGATTTAGACTAACATTCCTATTCATTAAACCAGTTACACATGGGAAGATGTAATTTTTTAAAACACATATATTTAATTTTATTTGGATTAATCAAGTTTTCCCGTGCTCTACTGAACATAACGTAATTTATGATCTTTTCCTGCTTCTGGTAGTTTTACTATTTTACTGCAGTGTTTCTGGGAACCAATTCAGTAAACAGTAATTGTTTTCCAGAGGATAAAAAAAGGAAAAATCTGTATCTTTTGCAATCAAGTCAGATTGTCACAGGATTGTTAGGGTCTAAGGAAATTATGCAACTTCACATTTTGTTTCATTTACTGCTACAGTTAGTTGTTCCTGCATACCTGTGGGAACCATAAGATAGTCATGTAATTTTTTCAGTTTAAAATTTTGCTGAACATTTTACGTTTGTCTTGTATAACTGGTGACATTTTAGTACACCAAGTCGTAATGCTAGATATAACTCTGTACGTCCATGTGAAAATCGGTATTGTAGTACCAGAGATGGCTGCACTGGTGCAGAGTTCATTTTAACTTGAATTGCTCTCAGAAAAGTTTTGGATTAACCTAGAATGCCGTGGAGGGCTCCCTCCGAGATGCCTCCACCTCTAACTACAACCTGTCCTGAAAACTAGCTGATTTTTTGCTTTCTGAACATGTTGCTCCTCTATGTGAGTTTTTTAGAAAGGAGAAAGCTGACCACTTAGAGCAGTTTGCTGCTATCCAGAAGAACCATTTTTATTTGCTGTTTCCTTCCTTCTCTTGAGGTTGCCAGATGACTGATGAGGCAAAAACTCTGTCATGAACCCCTACGTGTATGAAAAGCCAGACTGAGCCTGGACTTCCCTGCCTCCTCATGTATTATACATCTGAAACTCATGATAATTTCATAGGATTTCACTCTCTAAAAATAGTGTCTTCATGACCTAGGGCCTCTGGGTCTTCCTAGTAGCAGGCACCACATAAATTAAGCATTCAGCTCCACCTTCACTTTTGTGCTATAGACTCTGCTTAGCTTAATTCCCAGGGGTGCCAGGCATGCATTTGCCAGTTACAACAAGGGATACTTTATTTATTACCCCTGGAAGCATGAAGCACTTATGTCCATTGGGAGAATCGTCTTGCATTTAGCCTTCCACAAGCCCATATGCAAAAGACATTATTATTTTAGAACAATTTAATTTTTCTATGTTTATAGGGAGAAGTCATTTCAATAGATTATGACTAGATGGATGGGGTTTCCTCTGTCTTAAATGCAAGGGGTTTTTTTTGCTGTTCTCACATGGTTTTTATACTACCAAACTAGAGAATCTGATTCCTGTAATGCAATCAAAGATGTTGGTAATGAGAGCAGTGGTTATTAACCAAATAGAAAACTGCCAGTGTCTTTTTTGAATCCTGATGAGGCTCTTTCCTTTTAGCTGTCTCTGAAATCTGCCGGTCTGGGAAGCGTCTGTATCACTTGTGGGCACATACCTGCCTTGATAGTAGGTTGTGGAAATGCTGATTCGAGCTATTTGATCTGGATTGGTATGAAAGTGCCTAGAGGACCTCATTCCCACAGTGCAAAGACAAAACTATTGGTTCCTCATGTGACAGATTTTGGGAGGTTTCTTACACCTTTAAAGAGAAGGGGAAGGTTTCCTGAAACTAAAATCTTCTGAATCTTACAACAGAATTCCATCACAGTTTCTCTACAAGGGAGGTAAGTTGCTCCTAGCTATTTTTTTTCTTTTTAATTAACAGAAAAGCCGTTTATGAATATAAGACTGGATTTTCCTCTAACTTTAAGACATCTTCTAAGTACGGCAAATTACCAACACCTTTCTCATGTCCAGCTGCTAGGTATTTTAACATCTGATCATCATGTTACAAGAACACCTAATAATAACAAATGAATGCCTACCGGTAGAAAAGAACAAAAAACATGTTCACCAGATAGCACATGTATGTGAATGTGTCCGTAAAATAAATATACGTGTTATAAGCACACATCTACACACATGTGCATGCCATATGTATATTTATACATTCGATAGACATAATCTTCTGTTTTCTTTGCTGTGTTGATGGATTTATTTCAGAGCAGATACACCAAATCCTCAGCCATATGAATGATCTGAGTCATATGGTAGTCCTGGTCATTTATGCCACTCATATAGTTATGGGCCTGTGTTCTCCCAGCTACATAACCAGCTATTTGCATTTCTCATGTATGTTTGCCGAAACACATTGTTCTGAAGTCACTTTTCTGTTTTGATGCCACAACTGAGTGATAGCAAGAACTGACATATCTTTTTGTGCGTGTGCGTGTAGATCTGCTACGTATTTAGCAAACAACATTCTTTGTCCCCCCACCTTCACAAACACAGTCTTGTAAATCTAAATTGAAGCCCATTCAGGACATTTCTTTTTAAATTCACTCTACTGTAATTACCAAGTCATGTGAGGAGTATCTAAACAACTGTCTGCACAACAATGGAGATGAAATAAAGATAGCCTCTAATTAATTCCATCTAGGTTATAATTAATTTTGACTGAGTTGCTTAGGACAATATCCTTAACTCTCACAGAATTCTGTAAAGAGGACAGATCGCCAGCTGCTGCTCTTTGATTTTTAAAGCAGATGGGGCTATTTCCAGCTATTGCTTAAAAGGAAATGATGAGGATGAGAGTAGAGAGTGATTGATTGTCTTTGAATAGGCCCTGGGGTAAGACTGCTAGAAGGAATGCTCTGCTGGTAAACTAGTCTGTGACAATGTCTGTTAAAGATTTTAGAGACTTTTTTGTAATTTGTCTTTAAATTTGTAAGAACCCCTTTTTGCTTTATTAGGGAAAAAACCCCAAAATCTGTGATGTAATGCCATGTCAGTAAATACTTCATTATATGCTGTATGTTAAATCTGCTTTGTGTCATAGTGGTGCTAAAGCCAGTGATGAAGGATACAAATAGGAATGTTTCTAGTCTTTGTCATTTTGTAGAAACAAAAGATAAAAACTATCTGTGAGATTGTTATCCTAGTCCTGCCTGTCAATGTAGAATTGTTCTTCATTATGCAGGAAGCTTTGGTGAATAATTCATTAAAACTAATTTATCTGATAAATTCTGCCACTTCCTTTGTTTGCTGACAAATTGCAAAATTCTCAGATGGATTTGTTGTTAGAAATTATTCATAAATTTCTGGAATAAGTAAATCCCAGCATGCTGCTAGGTTGTGCTCATTGATGGTAATGAATGTATAAACTGACAGTGTAGCAGTTTCTCAAATACTGCATTGTTTTAATTTCTTTATTGAATAGCTTCTAGAACTAGCTAATGTTTGGTGTGTTCCAAGTTATGCATTTAAATGCAAAAGGTGAAAAATCAAGGTTGGAAATTATCTTACTCTGACTGTCACTGGTAAAACACTTGTGTAGGAAGAAAGCAGAGATGTGACAACTCTGGGGATAAAATTTTCAAAGCTGAGAACCGACACCTGCAATTGTTAGTGGGGAGGGAAAAGTCAAAATGTTTTCCCCATTATGATATGCATTAGGAATAAATAGAAAGGCTGGTGATTTAAATGTTAAACGATGGTGTATCAAATACTTTTTCTAGGAACTTCTTGTTCAGTCTGCATTTTCCTGTGCTAAACTTACTGCTTCCTATCATTTTGTTTGGCTGCCTTTTCATCAGTGTAGCGTACACACCATCCTACTAATTCTTAAAGACCTGGTGCCACGTGCTTTTGAAGGTGAAATTCCCACTGAAAGCAGTGTTTAAAAGCTTAGATGAAAGATCTGTTAATATGTAAAAAAAAGAGATTAGATGAGCAATCTGTCTTAAACTGGGGTTTTGAAATTGGTACAAAATACATTCACCAGTATAATCTTTCTACTGTGCATAATATGCAGCTCAAGTAGAAATCAGTTCTTGTGTCCTGTAGTCTGAGGAAGAGAACTTACAGTTCTGCTTTTAGGAAAGCATCAGTGCAGTGTGTGGAAACGCTGCCTGTCATCTGTTTGCATTACCTTTAATGGGATAGTTGTTGAACCTGTTTAGTGCTCCTTTTTTGTGTTTTCACTCAGAAGTCTATTTCCTCGTTTGCCCTACAGAGTGTTAATTTTTTGAAGCCAATGAGATCATCATAATACTTTAACTTGCCTTTTACCTAATGGAGGCCACAAAGCTTCACCTGACATTTCTTGCATTGAGCCCAAGAATCATGCCCTGATTGTAAATTCCCTCTCTTTCCCCTTAATATAGGTGTTCTTAAACTCTTTGGTTTCCTGGTAGATACTGAATTGTAGTAATTGTAGGCATGCCTGTGTTGTACAGAGCTGGCATGTTACTCAATTAGTTCCAGGCAGGCTGGCATCACTAAAGCAACACGCAGTACTTGAGCAGCTCTTACCTCATGTAAAGGCACAGCTTGTCCCTCACTATGGGATGATGTGTTGAATACTTCAACAACCTCAGCTGGCTTCCCTACATAAATCAGTAATGATACTGAGCAAGTGAAGAGGCGTGTCCCATCTATTTTATAAAGTTGTTATTATCTTGCTGAATATATGTCTATGTTTTGAGATAAATGAAGGCTGGGAGTGGGGTTTTTTTCCCCCTTCAGTTCTCCCTCTTTAGCAATGTTGTACTTTCCTTGCTTCCAGTTTTAGGTGCTGTAAAGCATTGCATGGGCAGCTTCCCTGCTCTCTAGCATTTTCCAGACTTCCTGGACAACAGGAATAAGTTGTCTTCTGAGACACTAACATGCTGAAGCAGTAGAGTTATGTTTTTCATGCTAATACCTGTCCCCACTAGAGTGGGCGAGTAATTCAGTTCTTTGTTTAAAAGGAGAAATTTTAAGTGACTCACACATTCGTTCCTTTTCTTTAAAGGATTCTTCAATGCTGGCAACATCTCTTATGGGAAGTTCTAGAGAAAATTCAAGGAAGTTCTACAGTTTTGACAGTTTTGCATTGCTGATGTCTGGCTTATTCAGGTACGTTGTTAAATTAGCCATAATTCCTTATTATCTACTCTCAGACTGCAGGACAGGAGCAGAAATCCCTCTTCATGTACCAACAAACTGGCAGACTTGGCCTGTGACTTGTTACTGAACAGGCACAGGAGGCCTGTCCTTTTCCAGGATTTCTAAGACATTTCCTTATTTAACACTTTAGGAGAAAATGGAGGAATCAAAAAAACATGGAACTCTCTGAAATCCCTACCTGTGTGTTAGCTCTGAAAACTCTCATCTTGTGCATCAGGCTGGGATGTAAAACTCTTGATTAAGGGACTTTATGTATATGTTAAGATGTTTTAAACATGGTCATGTTGAGAAGGAAGGGCTGCATGTGCTCGTTCTGGTTCAAGACGTTCAGTAGGTCTTTCAAGTGGAGGTTTCTCAAGCTGAAGTCTTTTTAAGGCTGAGGGCACAAGTAGCTTTCTATAACTACCTATCATCAGCATTAATACCTAATTCTGCCTAAGGCTCAGTAATGTGATTTCTGTACTGATTTTATTACTTCAATGACTTTACTCAGTGGTAATGCCGGATTACTGTATTCCTGCCCTTCTAATTTCTGCTTCCATTTTCACTTGTTCCTGCTTTTGTCCTGCCCTTGGTTTTGTCAAAGGAATTTGTTATACAGAGAAGTGGATCCAGGAACTGATCCAGCTTAAAAATCACCTGATTTTAAAGCCAGATCAGTTTCCTGACAGGTTCACATTGTGGCCTCTTGGGCACCTATGAGGAAGAAAAGGGTGGTGTTACCATGAGCTGGTGACGTGACATGAAGTCTTTAGCCACATAAATCCAGTCTGAGGCACGTGCTTGTGATGTTGGCTTGGTGCTGTGTATTGAACAGGGAAAAAAGTACAGCACGTCTTCTAAAAGCTGTGTTAATGTCTGACCAGGAGGCCAGTCACTCACAAAAGGAAGCACAACCGTGAAATCAGTGGAAGAAGGGTTGCTTGGTAAGAAGGTGCAGCTCTATCTAGAGAAGCAGTTTCTGGTTTTCTGAGGAGAGTACGTGTGAACTCTGTCCACCCACCTCGTTTTCATCTAGCTTCCTGCTCTTTTGGGCTGTGAACCTATATGTAACAATGCCAAGTGCATGTGATGCTGGGAGTGGGGTCTGGGAGTGTCTCTTGTCAGAAACAGATTGTGTGAATTTATTGTGGGTTGACTTTTGCTTGAAGTTTGGTAAGGGACTGTCGGTTTGGACTGTTGCACTGGGATACTCGTTGAGTCCTGGACTCAGTGGGTTGTGGACCCTACTCGGGCCTTGCTCCCTCAGAGGAAGCAGTATCTTGAAAGAAAACCTCTGTCTCAAAACCCTGGTTTTAGGGCAGTGATTCCTGCTGTCCTTTGAGACCAATTTCTGCACTAAGTTTGTTCTTTGTCCAGTAAGAATTCCCATCTCATTCTCATGTCTCTATACAGTATCTGCTCTGTTTCCTGCACATCTATATTTTAAAGATCTTATCTGCTAATGTGAAACACTTCTGCTTGTTCCATCCATTAGAAACTGGAAAAATATAGAAGTAATTCTGGCTACTCTTTCCAACTTCTTTCTAGACTTCAGTCTACTCATGGCCAGCGGTGGAGCATGGCCTCTGCAAGCCATAGTACCTAGAATTAAGTGGGTGTGGTGAGGGATCCAAAAGACTTCTCCACTTTTAAGCTGGACCCCATCACAAAAGACATTGATTCAGATGAGGGAATAGCTTGCTCTAGGATGGTTACAAGTCGTCTCCATCAGCCTAGCTACCCATCCTGCTTTTACCTCAGAAATTCCCACAGAAAGTCTGGTTTTGGTCAAAAGGGTTCTTAGGGGAATAGTAATAATTAATAAGAAAAAGTAAGGAATGCTTTAGTTCCTAGTCCTGCAAAGATCAGTCATCAGGACTCAGACCATAATCCCCCGAGGTGATCTTAGTGTGGATAATTGCCAGAGATGATTAGCCTTTTAACTTTTTCTTTTGATGGGTCATTGAGGCATACTGAAGTGAGCAAGCTTGCCTGAGATGTTGTAGCCAGCTAGGAGCAGACTAGTAGAACTGGGCAATAAAATCAAGTCTCCAAATAGCTTGCTTATCTTCTGCCCTCCCCAGCCAACCCATCCACCCCTTTTTTGTTTGTGGAGCCTTGATTAATAAACTTAGCAAGACAATGAGCTTGCTTTTCTTAGTTCCTTTCTCAGTCCCTTTGGAGTAATCTAGAGAGCTCTAGTGCTTCATGCACTAAAGTTTAAAAATGCACCAAGCAATCTCATATCCTGTTCTCTGACATTGCTCTACTTTCCTTTGAACTGTAACTCAGAAATAATTACAACAGAAATAAGCAAAATGCATGTCTCTAGAAATACTTCAGTATTTGTGAGAGAGTTTTGACATTTATAAACTATGGAAATGGCCTGATGGCTGAGAATTCTTCTGTAGCCAAGATCTTGACCAACTTGTAAGTTTACTATCTTTTCCTGATGTACTGCTGAAATATGCAGAATAGATTTTTGTCTTTTTCCCTGTGAATAATTTTTCACATGGTTTCCAGTTAGTCTTGAAAAGGAACTTGATCTGATGTTGAGAATGAAATGTAGAAAGGAGAACTAGGCAGCCACACCCTGTTTCCCATATCTCCATATTCATGCTTACTCTGCTCTTTGCAATCAGTGTCTCAATGTCACACATAAAATGATACCAGGATGGCATTTCAGGTTGCAGACACTGAAACCAAAGGCCCTTTTATGGTGTCTCAGTTGTGCCTCCTTTGTCCACCTGAAAGAGTTTGTTTGTTTTTTTTTAATGTAATAAGCTTACTTAACCTGGGGTTTAAAGCTATTTTTATCCAGCACAAAGTGTGCATGGAGAGAAAGCGTTTGGAGATAGAGGACAGAGCTATTTGTTTTTCCTCAAAGTCTCCTTTATGCTTGGGAGAGGTGAAACAATTTTCTGGAAAACCTAGATAATACCAGATATCCTGCGCACCACACTGTTTGGGTCAACTTTTTGAGGGACAAAGAGGCAGATTCATTTTCAAAAGCCCACTGGTGTAGTCAATTCAAATCAGCTGTAGTTCCACTGCTTTGGATGGCACTAATTTCTACAGAGATTCTGGATCCTTATCTCTCCGATCTTCCTGAGTCCTATCAAATACATGTGGAAATTTCTCCTTCCCAGACCACTGCTCCTGCATTGTTTGTGATAATAAATAAGACCCTTTCTGTGTTCACCTCACTGATTAGGTACCAAAATTGCTGCTATTGTAATAATATATCAAAGGGTAGTATCTTTTTAAAACACAGATCCATAGTACAGCTTGGAGGTTAGTGGACCCCTTTATGCTTCGGTTCCCCAGTGTTTATTGGAAGTATTTATGTAGGTGCCAACTTGTGAGAGTGAGTTTAGCAGATTAAAAACACTGGTGCAAAGATGACTGATACAATTTTGTAGGCTTTACAAGAGCTGTTATGTCACTATTATAAGACAATTTCACTCCACCTTAAATGGAGAAGCATGTCTGTTGCCATTGTGAGCTTTTAATCACTCCGATTACAGTGCTTTTGCTGTCCTGACAGCTGGCACAGGAGTCCCTTGTTAAGGCCTGCATGAGAGGTGGAGGTTTGGGGGTTTTTTTTAAGTGAAGTAAATGATCACAGCACCAAGCACAGTCCCAAAAACGCCCAGCAATTTTCTCAGCTGGAGAGTTTGCGGGTATCACACAGCAGATGTTTAACGCAGTACCCACTACACTGTAAACCGTAACTGCCCTTCCAGAGTATGCAGGAATACAAAGCATACTGAATCCAGGGGGTTATTAAAAAGCCACTACACTAGAGTTAACACTAAACAAGAGCTCAGTTAAAAAAGCTGTGCTTTTTGTAGCTGGAGGCTTAGCAACGCAGGCTATTTGGCTTCTGAGTCAAAAGTAGGTAAACTCTGTGGTACCAATAAAAATGCATGTGAGTCTATAGAAGAAAACACATTCTGCAATCCACATAAAGGACCAACGTTGAAGTGTTGGGAGGAGTTCTAGTACTCGGCCTCCCTCTCTTGCAGCTGCTCCTGAATGGCCATGCTGTGCTGCCTTTTCAAGCAAGATTGCTGCAGAGTTTTTGGCTGATGGAGGTGAACTCTTTCCCCTTCCTAGCATATGAAAAGTTCTGGCATTTTCACTGAGACTGTTACTTCCCAAGTACTCGATGAACAGAGGCAAAATCCAGTCCCAGATGCACTGAGAGTTTTCACGGCAGTCATAATTTGCCTCTTTAACACTCATATCCCAGAGTAGAGCCTGTTGCTCTGGCACAAATTAAGTACCAAAGCCTGAAGAAGTGCTGTGGGTTTCACTCTTCATGAGGCCTGTCATGACTTGTGATGGGTCAAAGATTTAGTAACTAGCCAAAGGCCAGAGAGGAAGTTTAGCACATGGTTTTGTCGTAGCAGCAATACCAGTTTAGCTAAGTCTCTAGCTGACCATCCAGTATCCTGAACTGTGGAACTAGTTCGGCTGAAAATATATTAAAAAAAAAAAAAAAAATGGTTGTGGCAGTTTTTGGCGGTGTTTTTCCCTGTGATATAACTTGGTCTTTTCCTGCACTTGGCTTGTCCAAACAGTTAGACAGATGCTTCTTCTGCCACAAAGCATGATCTAGAACCATATCTTTTATTGTTGGTTCCTGCAGCTGTGTTACCCAATATCTTACTATTACTGCAATGTCACTAAACTCCCAGGAGTTCCTCGGAATGGCTTCAGAAATGTGTTCTCTGGAGAATCTCTCCAAATAGCGCTGAGAACCCTCACTTAGACTGTCTAAATTGGATGCAAAAACCCTGTTTGAGAAGAAAGAGGTCAACAAATGGGCCAGCGTGGCAAACAAACACAAACTAGTTTATGCACCAAACCAGATGCATTGCAAAGTTCTCTGAAGGCACTGGGATAACCTGGCTACTTCCTGCATCCCCATCTTAGCTTTTCTGAGAGACTTGGTAACCCCTGGGATGTACAAGGCTGTGTTAACAAATGTCAGGTCTCAGACTAGTAAACAACCTGCCTGAGAAGAATGCGTCTATACCAGCTATCTTGCAAATCTTTCCTTTTAATCTGAGTGGGCCTCACAGCTTTGAGCTTTTTTATTTTTGGTTTAATGTACAGCTGCTTCTCTTCAGTGCTAAGCTGGAACTGTAGCTGTAGTGCCTTCTCTAGTGACCAGAAAGACTTGCAGAAGTGCTGGCTTCAGCTCCCATACAAACAACAATGAAACCAGGATCCAAGAAATGTGAGCAAAACACAAATACCCTGGAGAGATGCGTCATGTCGTGGCTTTGCACCTGCCTCCCATGCCCTCCTTCTCCCTGCTGCAAATGTTTGTCTGAAAGTTACAGAATAGAAGTTGCTATAGGATCTTCTCCTTTATAACAGTTCAGAGCTACGGGCTTTCTTTCGTATATGACCCCAGAGAAAATGCCTGCAGGATTACATGCTCACCCTCCATGCATTTCGGGAGCTAAAGGTCCCCCGTGGCATTCCAAGTGTGCTCTAGCAAGCAAATTGGTGCTGGTTGTTCTCAGCACCTTGCAGAAATAACCTTGGTGTGTTGTGAGGTAGGAGCGGGCAGTTTAGTTTGGTTCTGGTTTTCCTCCATCCAAGATTCAGTCCTGCTGTTGGAAGGTAACTTCAAACTTCCATTGACTTCACTGTGTGAGGATCTAAATCCCAGGTTTGTGGTGCCCTGAATCACCCCAGCCAGATCACTCCACGAGACCCTGAAAACCTGCTCTAAAGGCCCAACTTTGCTGACTGCCTCTGCCCAGCAACCTCTATTCCCTGTCCCTCTCCAAAGCAAGAAGGTGGTTTAGCCTGCCTTGGGAACAGGCTTTGAAATCAGAATTTGTGTTTAAAAGGCCCTTTTTAGTTGTGCTATTTAATTGTACTAATCCTTACCCAAATGTTTGTGCTGCAGGCACCTGCTTGTTGATAGTGCAGGCAGTTGCAGGTGCCCCTGCAGCTACAGGAGGGCCGTTCTGAATGTATGCAGATGCCAGAGAGGGCACAAATGCTGCCCACTTTGTTGCTTCAGATCTACCTTTATTCAGAAAGGTTCAGGATTGCTATGGCAACCCCAATCACAAACTGCAAAGGATTCATGCGAAAACCCAAAAAGGCTCACACTTTAAGGGCTTTTCTCTCGTCCTCTCCCTCTTTCTTATTTTCTCCATCACAGAAATCACTTTTGAGCAGATGGGCCTAAAGCAGCTTTATCATGGACCCTTTGTGTACTGGGAGCCCTTTGTTCCCTGGCTTCGAGAGGCTGAGCAAACGCAGCTGCTCTTGGAGTCAGTGGGAATATCGGGTGTTTGTTTTCCAGTGTCTCAGTTCAGTAGGATCCTTGTAATGAAATCACAGAGTCCAGTGGCTATTTTCAGTTCCAGAATATATTGGTGGGGTGAGGGCTATAACTGCTTGTCTTGCATTGCTCTGTTTGGAAAGGCTTTCTCTTACTACAGCCAGAAGAGCTTTGGTGCATTTTCTGTGTGCCAAAATTTTAGGGCCCTGGGAGATGAGTGCTGTTGAATCTTGTAGGAGTGGTGTAAGAGATTATTGCCTCATCTGTTCCTTACACCCTGCTCCAAAAGGTTGCTAACTTGATCACAGAAGCAACTACTTGTTAGCTACATATGCACCTCTAGCTGCAGCTTAGAAGAGTACTGTGAGCTTCCACGGATGTAAATTTGTTTGGCTGTTTCTTGGACTGTGATGGCGTTGTCTCTAGCTGCTTGCTTGGTCCCGTCTTGGATATCTGTTTACAGTGGCATAATCATACCTTTAATTTTTCTGCCCTTCTCCTACTTATGCAAATAACATGTTTACACAAAGCTCTGCCCATCAGATAAACTTTGTGATGAACAGGACATTTGGGGAATTCCTTTGCTTGCCCACTATATAGGAGAATAGCTCTGGGGGGATCTCACATCGTATTTTATTCTCTGTATGCTGAATGTACTACAGAACCATCTTTTTCTCTCAAACTGAAATGTGAAAAGTAATTCTGTTCAACCCACTGACCTTCACGTCCTTGCCCCTGGTGGACAGAAGGAATTCCTACATAGCTAATATTTTCTCTGCTTCTGGGAAAAACTTCTTCTTTATTTGCTCTGAGTCCATTGGATGTTACCAGTGGCTCCACGGTTACACAATTCACCCTTCTGCTACCTGCCTAGAATTTACCACAAGATTATAGTTTGACAGAAACTGGAGGACATTTATAGGTATGAACCTGAATTTCCCTGATTTAACTCCACTGTTTCTGACTGTTTGCTGAAATAACTCCCTCTAAATTCACCCAAGACTTTACACCAATGAATGTGGTGTGCACAACTTATAGAACAACACATTTGCACTTGCATCCTTTGGCTGAAAGGGGAGCCACCTGGGTGGGGGGAGAGGGCAGTATTTCCTGGATCGTAGCAGTTGAAACAGGAAATAAGGAAGTTTCCACCAAAAAGACTTTTTTCGGTTCTCCAAAGATCATGCCTCAGTAAGCTTCCAGACAAAGCCTGATTGATTACTTACTTGATATAATGAAAAGAGATCTAAATTTTTTAATTTTATTTTTAAACAGAAGTAGCAGGTCGACATGGCCAAAAGTAAATAGGAACAATCTGAGGAATTGCTAAATACTGATAGAAAGTAAAGGTGTTGTGATGGGTTTTACTGTTATTGTCTGAGCTTTAAAGAACAGGAAGTACAGTATTTAATCATACAATCTTATATGATTGTGTATTATGAATACGAGGTTGTGTATTATTAATAGCGAGGTTGGCTCAGTAGTGCCCTTGGTGCCTGCTGTGGAAAGATCTCCTTTTTGTTCTGATACCAGGTCTGAGAAGCTGTAGTCTCTCCAATGATATTTCTGACAATGAATAAATTGCAGTGCATATGAAATGAATGGTGTAGCATGAAGATTCTCCCACAGAAATAGTTCACGAGTGATTACCCCCTCTCTATCTCAAGCACACAACCCAGCAAATGTTTGCAGGGCATAGCAATCTAGCAATAATTATAGTATCAATCCTATTACTTCTGAATTAAAATGCACAAGAGAACTATGTGTACAAAACCCCAAAATATTTCCTGGGCATAAAGCCAAAGCAGAATAATTTAACCACATCAGTCTTTCACATTTTGGGGACTTTTTTACATGCTAACACATGAAAATCCACATGTTCTCAAAGAAAGCAGAGGTTTTGCAGAAACAGTCCTTTGTAAGGGCAGAATATTTTGTCATTTAATTTTGACCCATTGTCCCAAGGGGATCTCTAGATGCGTAATGTGCAAAAGTCAGGTGCATGTGAAAATTAGGGGCAAAAGTCTAATTTGCAGATGTTTGCCATGACTAAGAATGGAATTAAACTGAATTGGTGTTAGGGAATTAATAATACTCTGGGTCTGAACAGAAGAGAAGTGTGAGGGGGTGGGAGGTGGTTCTAATTTCATGATTCCTGCCAATGTCAACCCTGGCTTGTATATAATTAGCCTACTCGATTAGCATCACAGAATAAAAATATTAACGAGGGAGCTATTCTACTCTGCCAGCCTCTAGGCTGAGGAGCTGGAAGGAGCAGAGAAAGGCTGAGGGGTGGGCAGCGAAGCCTTGCAGATATAACAGTTGGTAATGGACTTTTGCTAGCTAGAGGCTTAGTAGGACTTTCTCCCCAGTTTATGGCAAAGCTCCAGTCACAGCCTCCTTCATGAACTGAAGTCGTGGTCTCTCTCCAGGACACAAGGCAGCTTCTACGGTCCTGTTCTCATTGCTCATCTTAAAAGGCACGGACAAATGACTGCTCTGCTTCTTGACAAGCTGCAGAGTCACAGATATCTGTTCCCCGGGCCCTTGTGTTAAGTACAACAGCCCTTCAGAATAAATAACTGCAACAGTTCTTGCTGGATAACACAATTGACACAGACAAAGGAGGGAGCCTTAGCTGCTTTTTTTCTGTCCCCAAGCAAAATATCCAAGGCAATCCATCCCTTCCCCACAAAGTTGAAGCAGGAATAAGTAGCTGTAGAATTCTACAGGGCAGATGTCCGATAACAAATCCATTCAGTTTAGCTCTCCCTCATGGAAAATAAAATGTAAGAACTCATTATCACCAGTGCCCCAAGCAGGAGCTTAGCAGCTAGCAGTAGCGACAGCTCAGATTATTAGTGTATTTATAATAAAGTCTTTTAAGTCTGCCACATGGACGGATTTGTGAGTCAGGAAATAGGTCTGCAAGGGACAGGCCAGCACAGAAAGGAAAATTGTCAGGAATTATTCAACCCTGAACATGCCCAAGTCTGCCTCAGTTTCCTTTAGCAATAACTATTGTTCTGGGAATGAGAGGTTTGTTATTTTTAATTTCTTTGAAAGCTAAGTGCGCAGAAGGCAAAGAGAAGTGTTGGTTTGTGACAGATTATAATAAAGCAGGTCAACCTGCCTGAGTTGGCATGATCACAGAAACAAACTGGGCACAAGGATGTTCTACCAAACCACCCGTCATGCAAAGACTGCTACCCAGTTTACCCTCTTAACCTACATTTGGAAATATATCGTGCTTTACAGATGCATATTGCAGTAGGTTTGGAGGAATTGGTTGACTTTCTAATAGGTTTAGAGCTGGAGATACCAATTTAGGGCTCATAGGAAAGAGAGCCCTTAATCCTGTTCAATCTGGAGGTCCCTTGCAGGACTGAAACTACACAGAGCCCAAAAACAAAACACAAATAGTGATGTCTAGCTATCAGTTGTTTAGCATTTAGTACTTTTTT
>Ga0181612_171358_pt1 | contig 14852 bp, 10 predicted proteins | sample HoacroProtozoa21_FD_119630 | JGI IMG/M metagenome (GOLD analysis project Ga0181612, IMG submission 119630) | Hoatzin crop microbial communities from Cojedes, Venezuel. Combined Assembly of Gp0051906, Gp0051904, Gp0051908 | reverse complement strand
TTTCACTCAGTTGCAGCAGCAGCCTAGAGCTGACCCTTTGGTGCCTTTGCCCTTCTCTTTTCTACCTCCTTTTGTAGCTCCTAGGATGAAAAAGTAATGTGGCTTTCCTAACATTCTAACCCCATTCTGTCATTCCTGCTGCACTCCTGTGAAATGCGTGTTATACTACAATAAAGCTGATGTGCAGCCAGCATGGAAATGGTATTGGCAAAGCTGTAATGGAGGCAGCAATTTATGACTTCGGCCAGGTGGACTTGTGAGGGATTGTACTTGTGCTAATATTACCTTGCTGCCAGCCACTGAATTCAGCTCTATCATCTTGGGCAGGCAAATCTATTGGTGTCATTCTAGTGCCATCCCTTTTCTTTTTTAAAAAAAAATTGTTTACTTTTAATTGGAATGAATGTTAATCAGTTGTACCACATTTAAAAAGAGTTAGAGAGGCATGTATGAAAAAAGGAAAATGGATGGTTGAAAATTGAAAATATTTTTCTCATTATTAGTTTTTAAATATGCACATTTTTAGGTCATTAATACCTGGAATTAGGCCAAGTGGAGCTGACTAGACAAGGATAAAGTTTGTGGCTGGGTGACCTTGGAAGCTGTAACCACTTGGGGCAGAGAGGCAGGGGGACCTGTACGCCGCCAGGCACAATGATTGCCTCTTCCTTCATCCAGCTTCATATCCCAGTACTTGGTCTCAAGCAGCTGCCCTGCTCGCTCACTCACCCCTGTGCCATAGCTGGTGCAGCCTGATCCTAAGTCTGTTGAGATATGGCTGCAGAGTTATTGAGAGTGGTGCTTTGGGAAGTCACTGATTGCTTTCAGACTCCAATTTTCCCTTCCTATTCTGTCTGCCTGCTGTCCCTTAAGAAGTGGGTACATCCTACAACACAGGACTGGCCTAGGCACAGCTGGAGACAGTGCCTGTCTGACACAGGATTGGAATCAGACTTAAGGGAGTTCTTAACCTTGACTTGAACCTTGTGATCCTGATGCCCCTTTTCCCTTTTCTCTGCCCTCATCATCTTTGCTGAGACTGGATGAAACACAAGTGTAAAGAAGTCCACAGATTCAGGGGCTGGAAACCTGGGGGGTTATGAGCTCCCTCTGTTTCAGCCACTCCACTGCAGTTGGATTTATGTTCCCAGAATGGGTTAGCTTTCTTCATTTTCCCCTTTCCTTCTCTGTCAGCACCACAGATCACACCCTATGCTTCACCTGGGATGGGAATTCACTCAACAGTTCTTGCTGCAGAATTACTCAAGAAAGAAAACTCAGCGAAGAACATGCAGCTAAAGAAGAAGAATATTCTGTTAGTTATAGCTGTGGGCTGGGTAAAAAACAAAGTGAAGAAAACATGTCCTTTCCCATCTATTGCCACCTTCCCCCACCCCATTCAGAGCAGTGCTGTTAAAAAGCTGGTGCACCCTTCACGCCTTTAGTATCTTCACGTAAATAGTTTTATCATCCCTCTTAGCCAAGGTATCTGTCAGCTGCTAAAGGCATTATTTTCTGTTTATCTTCTCATAAGCTGCTGCTCCAGCGGAGCTGCAAAATTAACATTGTGCTCAGCAAAATGGTCTATGTAAAACAAGGGCAATTTATACAGAAATATCCATAATGCTTCACATTAGAATTTGGCTGTTAAAATTCTGGCACCTCTCGGAGGTCACTCTAACCTAGTTAAGTTCTGTTAAGAAAAGCTGTTAATGTGGCTCACGGCTTTTTTTTTCCTACAATATCGTCTTCTTCGGCTTGTGCGCTTCAGGACTCACCTCTATTTCCCCTTCCCTGCTCTCTGCCTCTCCTGATTTAAATTGCATTACTTGCTGTCATATATTATTGAAGACTAAGCTTAACTACCTGGACACCATGAAAAGTATTCAATACTGGGGTTAAAATTCCTGCAGTGTTTCCTTTTCTTGTTTTTTCTTTTCCCTCTTTGGGATTTTGACCACAAATGAAGCACATTGAGGGAGGCTGCTTATAGAAAAGATGCTGCGCTAGAACAGAACAGATGTGAATTCAGTTCCCTGCTGCGATATGTGTTTCCTGAGTGTCCTTGGATACTTCATTTCATTTCTCTCTTCTTTTCTCTCTCTCATTCTGCCTCATTCCTCCCCTTGCTGCTTTGCACACAATAATATTTACTTTTATCATGCAGCATATCTCAACGTGTTTTTTCTCCCAGAGGAAATGTATATTAACCAATGTGTACACAGTATTGTGAAGAGTGAGATTTCAGTTTTTGGACCTCAAATTTGACAATACCACACAAATAAATACATTAAATAAATAACTCTCCAGGTCATTCAACATTACTATACAGCGCTTGAAACAGAATGATACTAAGGTTGAACTTGATCTCTCTTGCCCGAGGCTTTTAAAAAAGTGAAAAGGAGAAGATTTCATTCCAATACTAGTGTGACAAATCTATGGCCTAAAATGGAGTCCTGTTGAATTTTTCTGGGGGGGTAAACACGCAACTAAGCAAATATTTAGAGCCACTGGCTTCCTGGCACTTTCTTGTGCAATATTCCCTTTCATGTACTGCATAGCAAAACTTGCATCACCAGCTGTCCTGCTTCCATGGCAGAGGTCTCACGAGCACTTCAGGGTGTGTGCCAGGTCCTGGCTTCTTATAGCACATGTTCCAAGGAAACACTTGTATAAAAGAAATGGCGCTTTGCACTTCAAAACAGAAGAGAATCCCCTAGCAGTCATGGGGAAAAGGTCTCCCTTGCAAACGAATATAGTCAGATGTTTCTGAAACCCTGACATGACCACAGATTGGCTTTCAGGTCCTAAGCACCATTGCAAAGTAGAAAAATGCTTGTGCTGCTGTAAGTGGGCAAATCAAGGGTGACACGCAGTGACTGGTCAAAGAAGCCTCAGGGAGTACTCCATAGGGACCTCCTGTCTTCTGGCAAGCTGATAAAGCAAACCTTGTTTCTCCTTCTTAGGTGGCAGCACGAAGTTGCAAGAAGTCCACTCCCAAGATGTGCTTGGCACAATTCATAGTAAAGTCCACATTCCTCATAGTATAGATAAAAGTGACTAAATTAAGGCTGCAGAAAACAGCACCCTTGAATGGAAAGAAATCTCTTCCCCCATGCAGAAAGGAAAGTAATTACACTCAGAAGACCCCAGAGAGCTCCTATCTCTACGACTGATACAAAGAAACAGACTGAGAAAGATCAGTCTGACAAACAATAATATATTTATACTGCAGTAATGAAAGGGGTACAGGCACTGGACCTTGGGAGTGTTGCCTTTCTCGTTTAGTGCCCTTATCTGATAATAGCAGGACTGTTCCATTGTGTTTTAGATTATGAAGTTATTCCAGGATATAGAAACTTCTATACTGCAAAGTTTTGCATTGACAGAGGAGCCTATTTCAGTGGCCCAGGACAGGGTGCTGTAGTTAGATTCTGATTCAGCAATGACACACCTGACCTTCACCATGCAGGTAGTTTTGGAGGTATCTGTGAAACTAATTGTATTACTGGAAGCTAGTCTATTGTATAAACATCGTGTACAATAAAATGGCAGAGGTTCACTCGCCACCTTGGTATAACACACTGCAGGTTATTCTAGGCAGCCCTCTGGCTTGTTGAGAAGCTTATAAAGACTACGCAATTTCACTTCAGCAGGCTTTGTTATAGCTGTCTTTGACCACATCCTTGGGATTTTGAGCAGGCTGGGGCTCTCTTTAGTAGCCTTATAGGATCAGAGAAAAAACAGAGGAGAAAGGGCTTGAAGACGTTTCTTTATCCATTTTCCTCCCCCTTTAGAAAGGATCATCTCTCTATGTATCATTTGATGGATGTTTGTTCTTTAAAAGCCTCCAACAGTGAGACTCTACCACGCCCCAGGCAATCCACTCCAGTGCCCTGCTCCCTTCACTGACAGGAAGCTTTTCCTGATGTCTAACCCTCATATCTCTTGCTGCCACTTAAGCCCATTATTTCTTGTGCTAGCCATCCTGATCATGGCAAACAGATTATTTCCTTTCTCTTTCCAACAGCCTTTGTGCAACTGATGACTCTTACATGCTATCAATTATTTTTCTCTGTCTGAAAAAACTCCAGCTCCCTCATTGCCCCTTCATAGATCATGGTCTTTGATCTTTGACGGTTCACATTTCTCTCCCGTGGAATTTTTGCAATTGTTCCACTTCTTTTTTGAGGTCCAGTGCCCAAAACTGGATGAAACTGAGGTTTTACTGATACGAGCTGAGGGAGACAAATCAGCTACCTTCAACTACAGTTCATGACATATTGTCAACCTCACCATATGCTTGTATGAAGATGATTTTAACTAAGACAGAAATGGGTGGAAAATTATTTTCTTCTTGTGGCAATTTAGACTTATCTGATGCCTTTCAGATGATGTTATTTAGTTTTGTTACAACTCAGGTTCTTTCTTTGAATTGTTAAATCTCTAGGACAGGTAGTACTGATAGGTGACCGTACTTACATCTGTCTTTGCTTGTTGGTATTTGAGTGGGTGCTGATAGCTGTTCCCAGGGAATCAGCATTGTGCTATGATTGCCTAGTCTCACAGATCCTGATTTTGAAATTAGAGTGTTTGGAGATGGATTTGTGGTATTTTTGTCCCCTAAGAGACACAGAGATTACCGATATTGGAAATGTGCTTCCAGACAAGCAAATGGGAGCCAGCTGACCACTTTTCTCAGCTTTTCCTATTGTAACTTCCTTTTGGATATCCTTTCATGTGCTTTGAAGGAAAGCCGGGCTAGCAGACTTATCTCACTGCTGATACAGCATAAGGACAACTTCTTCCCATTACTCAGACTATCGCCCAAACACACAGAAAATTAAAGAAAAAAGGACAGTCTGACTTCACCTGCCTGAAGGAAACCTATGTTGGATCCCACTCTGAGGCGGACATAGACTTGATAATGAGACATGCACAGAAATTATGAGAAAGAGCAATCCAAATCTGAGTCCTGATAGTAGCCCCAATGGCACAGGATCATGTTTCATACTGGTTTCTTGGCTCTGGTGAACATATGAGATAGAAACTTTTGTTTTTAAGGGAGAATGATGGATATAGTAAAACAAGGACAGAGATGAAACTTCTTTCCTTCAAGGAAGTCCTCTGACTGTGGCCTTAACTTCAAAGGAAGTTTTGTAAGGAACAGCTGAATGCTGAGAAGAGACAGGAGACTTTGAAAAGTTTTGGTGTGTTTGGAATTTAACCCTCCTTGCTTCTTGCCCTTCCCATTGTGGCCATGTGCAAGCACTCGCCTATGTTTGTCTCCCTGTGTTCACTTCCCTGGGTAAGACCCTCAAAGGCTCAGCGATTATTAAAGAACCTGTAATGAAAACAGGTCAATTTTCCACAGTTTTTGAGTCTGGATTGAGCTTTTCTGCTAAAAGTTAAAAATTTAGAGAAGAGCTTTGCAGTACTATCAAAGAAGAGAGGAGAGAGGCTTTTTTTCCTATTCTGGGGGCTTTGCAGATGACTCCAACATATGACACATTCCTAGCTCTAAAGCTCTTCAATAAAATCCAAATTTAATCTGTTAAGATTGAGGTCTCCTCTCATATTGTCATTTTTTAGATACAAGGGCTGCCTCTCATTGCACTGTGGGAATCCTATGTAACTACGCTGTGACAGTGCACCAGAGGATTAACAGTGAGTTAGTGAAGCTAGCTTCACATTGCATTACCCAGGTTCTTCCCCTAAGAAACATAAATAGGTTTGAGGAAATCAGAAAGGGGACATTGTAAAATGCATAAATGCGGACACTATGGATGGGACAGCAAAGCATCTGGAGGGCTTTCAGCCCTGCATCTAATCAGAGCCTGTTGGTTTGGCACAAATCTTCTGGTATGACCCTCTAAAAAAGCCCCGTGGCCTGAGATTCACTCAGCACAACCATAGCCATCACAAAGGCAGGCCTGAATCTAGGGAGAGATTCATCTACAGGGGGATTCAGGTGTCTACACTTCTAATGTTACTATGGATTCCCAAGACTATATGAGTTATCCACATTGGGCTTGCTGGAGACCCAGCACTTTCAGAAGTCAAGTGTGACACCCTTGATTATCCAAAGCGGAACCAAATATCTGTTCTTAGGAATCTGAATTGATCATACAAATGGCCCTTGAAGAGGTCTAGAATCTCCAAGCACAATTCAGCCCATCCAAAGATATCTGTAGAAAGTAGAAGTGTGAGGGGTTTGAGAGGCAACTCCATACCTTGTTCTTGTATTTGCCTGTTATTGCACATTTACAACTCAGTCCTCACATGGGGTAGACCCAGTACCTTCTAACCTTAAGCTCTGAACCTGCTGGTGAACTGGTGCAAATGGGAAGGATTATACAAAACAGGGACCATAACAGTGTTGTGCTAAGGAGAAAAAGCTGGGTCGCTTTCAAAATAATCATAAAGGAAAATGGGAAGAAAAATGGAAAACTCAAATCTACTTTTAATTGCATAGATATAGTTACATGTTAAAATAAGTGAGCAAGGAAGATTTTTAACTCCCCCTGTATTCAGGACATGTTTTCACCCCAATATGCTGTGATTCAGATTTGCTACAAAACCTCAAGCTGCAATAGAAAAGAATCTGTTTTGTTATGTTTTCCTCTCAAATTTTCTTGCCCATAGCTGTAAGCACCTGGAAATCCCAGCAGCATCAGCAAAACACTATGCTGTCCTCATGCTCAAGAGAATGTAAGAGAGGCTGACTGAAGATTGTGTTGACTGGACCACAACAGCTCCAGCACATTTAACTTCAAGACATGGTCAAATGCTTTGTCAGCTCCCCTGCATACTGTGAGCTGTAATATGTACTAGCTGGCAGCTGTGCTTTTTGAAAGCATGCGACGTGGAAACAACATCTCTGCCACATGCGGTCTGGATGTTATGCTCATGCCACTTAGTCCATGACCAATGCTCCCACACTTTCCAGTCCCGTAGATCTGCTGTTGTTTCATACCCTTCCATTCAGAGGTGTGATAAAAGGCATTAAAGGCAGAGGGGGTTTTGTCCTATCTCATTGAATTCCCTTGCTTTGTGGGTTGCATTTCAATTCCAAATTTTACCTGGATTCAGCCTTGTGGGGTTTCATTAGATCTACAGAAAGAACAGAACACTGAAAAGTACAGAGAGAGGCAGGAGGAAGATCAGCTTTACAGTTGCATTTGACCTAAAGGACTGAGCTAACATATTCTTGATGGATCAGGTTTTGGATATTATAGAGTTCCCACATAGGACAGGCTTGTTGGCTCTTTTTCTCAGTGTACATGATGAGGATATATATTTCTTTTAGAAAAACACTTAGCCAGAAGGAAGACAACATGTAGTGAAAGATAAATTATGCAGATAATATTCTATTATGTGCACAGAGTAAAAAGTACAAGGGACATGAATTTCCCCAGGGAGACACCTCTGAGAGCAGAGACTGGGACAATACACAAAGTAAAATAAAATAAAGAGGCAGAGGAAGGAAAAAAATGAATTGGAAGTAGTCAGTTCTGACAGATATTGCTTGAAGGACAAGGAAGACTGAACGAGCAAAAGATAGTACTGGGGGCAATTCCTTCCAAAGAAAGGACTTTGTATTGGCTGTGTCACTTATAAAGGTCACTACTCCAACTCATGAGGACAGTATTTTGACCCTGCAGGTATTTATGGAGCCTGGAGTGAGTGACTGGAAAGTGTGAAAAGAATCAACGTAGAAAAAAACTGGCAGCATCTCTTCCCTCCAGGCTTTTCCTTTGCTCTGAGGTGGGGAATGCAGTGGCTTTTTTTGGTTCTGGTCTGTGCTATATGGCTGGCTGAGGTCTGGCAGGATCAGGTCCTGTGGGTTGTGTGGCAATACAGGATCACATAGAGGAGGCAGAGCGGCCCCTGGTCTTACTAGAGATGGGCACAAAAGCACTGCTGAGGGTGGAGTAATAATTATACTTGAATAGCAGAACATAGAGAGCACTTAGTGGGCAGTAACACTTCATTTCACCAGGAGCAGCAAGAAGATGCTCCTCTAAGGTCTCTCCTCTGAAGTCTCTCTTGTTTCACTTCCAGAGCTGTACCTTGTAACAGCAGGTCTCAACGCTGGCATTTTGAGTTGTCCCTGTTACTGCTTGCGCTGATGCTTAGCTCCACTGCAGCAATCCTTCTGGTAGGTTTGTGCTTCTGCACAGTGCAGTGTGCTGACTTGTGCACAAGTGAACAAATTGAGGGAATAAAATGGGTTGGGTTTTTTCCAGCCCTTGAGATGGGTCCGTAAGGTGGTAGTCTCCTCCTGTGACTCAGCACACACAGGTTTTCCTCAGTGTGTTCAGCCTTAGACTCTCTGACCTGGCTTTTGGAGTCCTGGAGATGAGGTACTGAAGTGACACAATATTTCACAGGATATGATGCAACCATTGGCAGAAACAGAATTGGCTCTTCCCTGGGACTGCTACCACAAACTTCACTGCAGATAAAAAATGAGAAGACAAATCCGAGTGCTGGAACCCCTGTGGCTCTACCTTCACATATATGTCTGAGGTGACCACTGTGCTATGCCTTGACCTCCTGCAAGCAGTCGCTGTAAGAATCACTCTCATTCTCTGTGCTCACCACACTACAGCCCCACACTAAGAAAACAAGCTTATCAGTCTTTTGGCTTTGCGTTGACAGCTACAGGTTCAGAGACTTTTTGTTCGTTTGTTTTCCCTCGCCCAGATTTCATTCATGTTTTCTCTCCCTTACAGCTTTCTACCAGACATTAGTCACAACTGCAGACTGGACTGATTTGCTGATGTTGTACAAAGAATTGTCTCTCCTGGAGACCTGGCCAATGTGTTCAGAACTCACAAATGGTATCAAACCACAGGTCTATTCAGGCAAGTGCTTCTCTGTTTATTTTGGCTCAGGTCAGTGCTGCTTGCCTTTCCTTGTCCTGTCTTCTGCCTCCCTTGCTATGTAAGTCTTTTTTCCTCTGTTTTTTGAGCTGCTGGCTCCTTGCCCTTGTATCTAGGATGCTAGCACGCCTTTCACCGCATCAGCACCACAGATTTGAGGGATATGGGAGAAAATGGTCCAGTATGTTCCTTGTAGCTAATACATTGTCATGCCTTGCTTTCCTTGCCAAAAAAACAAGTCTAAGGGGCTTGCTTTCTGCTTACTCTCCATTTCTCTTGGATTAGAGATATCACAGAATCACAGAATGGTAGCGGTTGGAAGGGACCTCTGTGGGTCACCTAGTCCAACCCTCCTGCCGAAGCAGGGTCACCTACAGCAGGCATATTGTGAGTGGTTGTGTGTGGACTACTGATTTTCATAGACACTGGTTGTTCCACCATCTGTGAATTTGTCTAATCCAAATAGGGGTTACTGGCCTTGACTTAAATATTATTCCCTATTCCCTTTGCAACAGTTGATGGCAAAGCTGCTGTTCTCCTGATGGGTTATGTTGGGTTTAAGTTTGATAGCTTACTTATGACAATGACCGGCAGTCTGTTAAAACAGTATTGTCTCTTCATTTAATACTTCTCTGCCCCCAGCTTTCATTTAATCTAAGTATTGAACATCGTTCATAATGTTGCAAAAAGCAGTTGCCGATTGCAATATTAGGAAGAAAAAGCCATAGGAAATAGCGGATAAGAAAGGTAAGTACCGAATATGAGCATCTTTGGTTCTTGTTTATTGATAAATAATAAAATAACTGCTGTCTCATAACCTCCTCCTGAAGCTTTCTATTCTTGACAAAGTGGCATGTATGATGGTGAATGTCCATCTGTCATCAGTGTCCTGTATGTGGACTCACAGATTTCTTCCATTTGTGCTGTTGTTTACAAGTAAAATATCTCCAGGTTTTATTTTTGGCCTTTTGTTGTATTGTAAGTGCATCATCTTCTGTCATTTAACAGTACTTTAGTAAACAGCTGGTGTCCGGAGGGTAAACCTTTAAAGTGTCCTACTCTGACAAAATTCTGCTTTGTCAGCAAACCATGTTGTGCATCTTTCTTGTATTGTTTTGCAAATTGCAATTACAAAGTGCTTCTGTGCGTAAACAGGATCTCTCTGACCTAAGAGATAGTAAGAATTATGTTAGAGAGGGCACAGTAACTTGACGCTCTGACCTACCCTAAATGGCTGGACTTGTTTCACTTGGGCAAATCATATATTTAAAACGACCCATCATGTCATCAGAATACCTCAGCAGAGATGCTGCAGCTCCAACTTACATGAATATTCTTTTGAAAGGCTAATCAGAAGAGATATACCATCAAGATCATGCGCTTTAAAAATACAGTTCTAGACAGCACTGTCCAAACTGGGCAACAATAATTACTCAGTTCTGATTAGTCAGATCATATAGATCCTTGCTACTCACCAGTTCTCCATGTTCTTAGTTCAGATCAAATCTTAGGCTGCAGAGATTAGTTTTGCGCCAGTGTTTGAAAATCAAAAGCCTTTCTCTAGGTCATATAAAATTGATGTTCATGAGGTGCCTTACTTAATGAAAGCACTAGGGTAGACTTGAGAATATCAACTTAAGTACCTTCCCCAGCATCTTCCTGCCTTTTCTTACCCATGTGTAGCTAACAGGCTACATAAGAACAATAGTGGTCTCCTAAATGTCCAGGAGATGAACCAAACCGAAGACTTTGAAAATAAAACCAGTCCATGTGCTATAGCCAGAGGGGAAGGCAAGGACAGTGCATGATGATTGTTGTGCTGAGTTACCCCTGTCTCTTTTCATCGAGCAAGAGGCTAGGTGAAATTCTTTGATGGACTGGAAATGGAGGTTCAGGAACAACATACTGTGTCATGAAATGAGTGACCCAGTGTAAGCCATCTTGCTGGGTAAAAGTATAGGAGGTTGTAGGAACTGTGTGTTGCATGTAACTAAACAGAGAATGTTTATTTCCAGGAGGATTTATTCAGATACTTTTATGGCTGCTTAGGTAAAATGTAAATCAAAAGAACAGGTGACTTAGAAGAAAACAAAATATTTTTTAAATTGGAGATGCTCCTCAATGCTGTTCAAGGGAAATGCCTGGTGATGCATTCCACAGTACTGTGGCAACTGTAGGCATTATTCTGTTTATAGTTTCTGCTCTGGAGGAGATAAATGATACGTGCTCAAGCAGTTGGGCAGGAGTGTGTATGTCAGTGTGTCTGCATGCTAAATATCTTCTGATCTTGCCTCCTGATCTTGCAGTCAGTATGTGAGGAAACTCCCCTTCAGTGGGACTTCTTTCTGGAGAAGCACATATGCAGTGAAATACATTTGTCTGTCTGTACAGTCAAACGGGGCTAGGAACATTGCTGTTTTGAATCTCTTTGCTTGGCTACTTTGCACTTTTGGAAAGCAAGGGGGAAAATGTCTTTAATTCTTGTTTCTTTTTTCCTAGAGCCATGTTCCCATGACCAAATTTGCAATCACAGCCCAGTGTTTCCAGATTTCCTTTGACAGCACAGCAGAAAAGAACGGTGCAAAATATTACCTTTCCCTCTTTTTCCCTTTTGGCAGGAGCATCTCATATTAGGACTAAAGCTACTTGGTCCTTCTGTCTGTTTTGGACATGCACATGGTGCTTCCTGAACCTCAGCGATTCTCTTTGTGAAATTCTGCTAATGAGAGGCTGGCCATAGGAGATGGTTTGTACTTGTAAATCCATGGCATAGGGGGGATATTACTGTGTTGCTTCCCATCTGCTGTCACTGAGGCCACTGTTCTGGCGCAGAGTGAGACATGAACAGCTGCAGAAATCCAGAGATGGCCCTGCTGTTGCTTCCAGGGGGGATGAACGTGGAAATAAGCGTCAGGAGAAGGAAATTGCCAGCCGTGCTCTCTGTCCTGGCCACTTGGCTGTGGGAAAGGGTAGGCAGGTGGCCCCTGTTTCTTCCACAGAGGATGGGATTATCTTTTTTTTTTTCTATCTGCTAAGCCTCTGCTGAAACAAAACTGCAGTAAAACACTTTCACACGTGATTAATGACCCCACCCCCAGCTCAGGTTTAACCTTTATCCAACTCCATGGTCCTGTGAAAGCTGCTAATTTTGAGGACTTTCTCCAGAAGCTGCACTCAGAAACCATTTCTCTTCCTTTTGCTAGGGACTGAAGGCTGTGCTTTACAAACCAGGACAGCAAGTAGTAACCATCCCACTTGGACCTGATGATGCCCTGTGTTCACTGTGCAGCTGAATGCATGTGCTAACATTCATATAATGTAGACAAGTTGTGAATGTAAGGGACAGGGATGGTTCACGATCTGAGAAACAGTGTATATATATATATATAAAAGTGATTTTTTTATTGTATGGAGTCCCTGTGTGGGGCACTGACTCTGTGGTAAACCTCTGCTGGCAAAAGAGTCTTCGAAGAGCAGTTAAAATCTAGCACATCATAACAAGCTTCATGGAGAGGATGAAGATGACTGCCCATCGGCAGCTGTTCTGAGTGGAAATATAGATAGCACGCAGAAAGCTAGGGCCAGGAGGGACAGCACTTGCACAACGCCTGTTGGCCACTGGGAAGACTGATTTTTTCAAAGCTATGTCTTCACACCTCTATAAACCCAGTAAAGCGGAGAAATAAATCACTGTGCACAGTTGTCATCTTTCCCCTCCTAGCACCAGCCAAAGAGTTTAAATATAGCTAAACCACTGTATTTCCTCAGAACAAATACTCAAATACTCAAAAAAAATTGCTAGGTTCTAGTATCACAGGAATGATTTATAGACCAGTTATACTGGGAATTTTATTCTCTATTGTTGCTCCGATAGATTATGGGTCAGTTAGGTGTTTTGCTCCTGTAGGAACATATCCCCATTCACAAAATGTCTGAACTTGACATGCTGGGGTTCATTCTGTCCATCTTGCAAAACACCTCCAGTTTGTGCAAACAAATTCAGAATCATTCTGCAAAGGGCCAGGTCTGTAATTTTTAAAATGTTTGTTTATTGCTGAAGGCATTAGCAGGAATGCAGAGAGTTCCTTTCTGGTAAATAATCTTTGCCATCTTCTGTCTTCTTATAAGACTCGAGCTGGCAGATGATGTTCATGGTGCAGCTGAGTCTGTAAATTATTAGCCATTGAGGAATGGATATCTTAGAGCCTTCAAAGTTGCTTGACAGCATCAGTAATGGATCTCCAGCAGGGGCCATAAGCAGACACCTGGTGAAGAATAAGAGTAGGGCAAGCCTGTTTAATCTTCCTCCATAGCTTTTTCTACTCCCTGAGTATATTTAGCGCAGGTTTTCCCAAGATTGGTGTGATTCTCAGCAAGCCACACTGGATTTCTCTTGCAGCTGCTTGTCAAATGTGTCCTTGAACATCAACAATTCTAGCATCATTCTGAACCAGGCACATCAGGTTTTAGAGTGAAATTTGTTATCCTCTACACTGATGCAAAATCATAGTTACTGTAAAGCCTTCAGATGAGTTGTTTTTATTGGTGAAACCTGAACAAGGAAGAGAATTTGACCAAGACAGTTAATGAAATTAAAAGAGGAAATTCAGGGGAAAGCTGTTTTATGATTATGCCCCTAAAGTCTTGCACCACTTTAGCAATGCAAATTGATACGTGCATTTTAATTCTCGTCTTAATATGGACTTTTCCACTCCTGCATGTTATTTATGTCAATATAAGCTAGAAAGGGAATGAAGCCCAGGGGTTTTGTTTCATCCTTGAACCTGTTCCTCCTCCTTTTTTGCAAATGTGAGTAACAATGTCACAGTCTCGAATAACATGTTTTTCTACTCCTATAAGCTGCAGTCATCTTCTCTAGCCATAGGGAAGAGAAACAAAATCCAATCCTAGTCACATTTCTGGAATGGGGATGTAAGACCCCAGGCAGATGGTTTTGGTATTCTGATGTCCAGTATTTTATGTCCAGAATAAAATAAGTAATGCTATTGGTGTGAGCTGAAGATGGTTAAAGTCAGTGTACTCACATAACAGATAAACAGTAAGTTGAGTGTACAAGCTGGTCTTGGAGAAATTTTTTAGCTTTGTTCTCATTCCAGATGAAATAGCACCACAGGTTAGACGGGTCCATTGAACTCATTTACAGAGACGGATGCCCTTCATGGCATGTTTCTCTGAAGATGATCTTTATTATTTTTGGCTTCCCTTAGCTGGGTGTGAAGTTCTCTAGTATTTGCCTGCTTGTTATTGTATTGCCACTTGCTAGTTATAATGAGTATTTAGTGTTTTCAATTATTTGCTGCTTCATTGAAAACACAAAAGTCATTGGAGCCATTAAGGGACTCTTAGTCAATCCACTAAATAATAAAAAGAATCAAAGAGCATGTATAAACTATGAGATTTTGCTGTCCTGGCTGTCAGCTGGGAATATGAGCAAATCATATCCACTAGCTGTCATAGTCATGCTAACAAAAGCTTTGAGGCAGATGCAAAAATGCAGATACTCAAATGTTCTTGGGTTGTGTTTCTGGAGAAATATTATAGCTGGGCTTGGAGGAGAGTCTTCTGGTGATGTAAACTGCATGTCCTTTACGGATGGTTGCTCATGTATGCAGTGTCAAGAATTTTAGTGTAGAAAAACCCATTTGGTATTTTCTCCTTGATAAATGTTTCCTTCCAGCTGAAATACTTTAGCTACTTGGATGGAAATTGTCTTTCAAACTAAATAGCTGGCTTCCTAATTTCACTAAACATTTTAAAATGATGTGGAATAGGCACGATGGGGGCCACAGAAGGAAGTAACAGGGAAGGTTAGTGGGTGACCTCCCAGGATGTCGGCTTATCCGCCAGAAGCCCCAGGACGACCTTTTCTTGGTTTCTATAGAGCAGATGCAAAGCAACCAACCCCTTTTTTTCCTGAGGACAAATCACTTCCAAGCACATCTG
>Ga0181612_162615_pt1 | contig 14852 bp, 7 predicted proteins | sample HoacroProtozoa21_FD_119630 | JGI IMG/M metagenome (GOLD analysis project Ga0181612, IMG submission 119630) | Hoatzin crop microbial communities from Cojedes, Venezuel. Combined Assembly of Gp0051906, Gp0051904, Gp0051908 | reverse complement strand
CCCCCCCCCCCCCCCCCTTTAACGCGACACCAGGAAGTGGCCCTGCTTGAGGTGGAGCATTGGCCTAGATGACCTGCAGAGGTCCCTCCCAACCTCAACCATTCTGCGATTCTGTGATTCAGTGATTTTGTGAACAGTATTATATAATGAGGTAATCTAAAGCAATATAAACTTTGATACATTGAAAATAATTTAAATTTTACTGGATAACACAATGCGATTATTGTGCAAAGCTGCAGGGTTTTATTTGACAAATTTCTTTTTTTGTTTAATCAGGCATATTTCAAGAATAATATGCAGAGAACTCTCACTGTGTTATTTCTAGTAAGTTACCCGCAATTTTTTTACTCAAATGAAATAATGAGCAATATAAGGAATTTTGTCTATAGAGATCTCATTATGTGGTTTATTGTCAAGATTTTATTACTAGACCTCTGAATCCAGCATGTTTCATAAAATCTCGACTGTATTTATTTTAAATATGTAACATGAAATAGGAAGAAAAGCTATTAAAGGTTTTCTTGTATTATCTGGCAGACCACTCTCAGTCATAAATCAACATGTAATATTAATTCATGTGGCAGAACAAATACATATTGAAGATCTAAAACTGTACAAAGCATTACACCTACCTTTCATTTAAAAAAAAACCAAACAAAACATCTAAAAGTTTTTGTGAAACAGTTTCTTCCCTGTCTAGTAGACAACAGCATTTTATTAAAAGCTATAACATAGTCACTTGATTACAGAAGCGTTAGAGACTTAACTCTTCTTTCCTATTGAATGATTTTATTTGTAGATCTTATATCAACACACATTCATTGAATTCAAGCTACCCTTATTCTCAGGTGTAAGAATCTGAAATGAACTTTCTCTGACCAAGTTCCCCTTTTTCATTGTATAATCTTACCGTTTTGCTGTTGTTGGCTTCTAAGCTCTTGCAACTTTTATGTTGGGGTATTTTTTAATGATCACTTCATTTAGAGCATTATATTTATTGAGTTTAAAATATCAAATTGTGTTCTGTATTAAAGCTGGCTGCATTTGAAAATTTAGCAAATAGTCTTCTTTCATGTGGAGAAAAAGGAAGAAAGTGTGCTCTAATTTGTAAGCTAATGGAGTGTAAAATTTTCATTATCTAAATCTGTTTGCATGAAAAAAGCTTAATCATCATCAGAAATCCCTATTTTTGTCTTATTCTACAACTTCAGATAGACAAAGTATTTACAGTGCATTCTAAAATACGACTTAAGAATGAGTTATCATTTAGGCAGCTCTCAAATGCATGATAGTGTCTTTTGAAAACAAGATTGCTTCAGCATACTTGATACCAGTGTTTCTCTTTCCTTAAATACACAGAACTACAGGTAGGGAGAAACAATAAGTACTGTTTCATCTTAAAACAATGGAGTAAAAAAAAGTCCTTTGAAAGTCAGAACAAATTTTAGAGATAGGTGCATTATAATTTATATATGAGTTTTCCCTCCAACACTTCTGTATCTTGTCATTAGTTAGCAGCAGAGAACTAGTAAATTTCATTTTTATTTATATTCTAAATTGACTGAACGTATTTTAAATTTACACCAGAACTTAACCATTCATTTTTCAGACTTTAGGACCAGACTTAAGAGTCAAGCAAGATGATCGTGCTTGCTCCCCCAAGCAGCCACATGAATGCAGTTGCACTGTAGGTTCCAGGGCTCTAATTCTGCAAGACAAATCTCCCTCATAGGAAACTTACTGATGAGAAGGTTGTGGGAAAACAGCAGAAGTTAAACATGGTGATATTGGTGGTGTTCTTGTCAGGCAGACCTTGCTGACATAACAAACATTGATAACAACCCTCTTGAAGTGGCTGCTGTGTCAGATAGAGCTCTACAACAGTTTAATAAAGCTTCCACCTACAATTCCTGTGATGAAAAGCTGGACTGGTTTACACTCTCAGGAGAAAACTGAGAGGAGATAAAATAGTTTTCAAATACATCATAGGCTAAGGAGTAAAGGAAAACTAGAGTTCTCCCTAAGTGAGATTTATTGGACAAGAACTAATGTGCTGCATTAAAAAGGTTCAGAAAATGAAAAAAAAAAGTACCTGGAGCAAAGATGTTGAAGCATTCTAACTGTCAGTTCCTTGGAACAGATTAGATAAAACTGGAATATTCCTGACAGATGTACAGATAATACTGGCCTTAGATGGGAAATTTATCACATCGGCTCCTAAAGCATCTTTGAGAGCTATTGTTCTCTTTCTGTGTGAAAATGTGAGGCTGTTCTTATTTCATAAAGAAACATTTCAATGACTTTAAAACTGCTACAGAGTGGTACAGTAGCTGGCGCAGACAAAATCTTCTTGTAATCTCAAAATGTGAAAGTATTTGTAAAATATATGTTCTCCTTTACAATTTAACAATTACTAGATAGCCCTTCATAAGTACATTGGAATGAGGACAGCAACTATTGCAATACACTTAGCATCAGAAAATTGTCACCTTTGGCTTTAAGACAACCTGTCAATCACAACTCATCAAGCCCAGCCAGTTGTTAGACTTTGGTCAATGTGCAAATTTTGTGGGTTCTGGAGCTCAAGTTCTATTCACACATGTTGTGCTGGGCTTTTTGTTCTGTTTTGGGGTTTTTGTTTGGTTTTTTGTTTTCCTTTTTAATTTACAAGTTTGTTTCCATGCTCTGATCAAAACAACGTTTGGAGATAAGAGAGTTTAGGATCCTTTCCCTTCCCTAAACAAGTCTTGTATTTCCATACTACAAGATCCTAGCCAGCAGTCGATAAAATCTAGAGATGATCTGCAAAGCCCAGAGAAATACAAGCCTTTAAGCCACTTACACTGACTTCTGGCTTGTTATCTCTCTCCTTATGTATTAAGTAAACCTCCTAAGTACTAATAATTACTGAATTAGCATTATCAGCATTTTAAGATTCGAAATGCCAGACTACATTCTAACTTCAGAGTCATTCAGATTTTCCATTTGTTCTCATGCAGATTTTCACTAGCAGTTCCATAATTTCTCATAACTAACAATGTTTGTATTATAAAGTAGCAGAGTTTTTCGAAATAGCAGAAATGTCAGAAGTATTACAAAGGAATTTTCATTCACATAGGGACTTTCAGGTTGGGGGATTGCATCTGAAGCCAAATTGCATTCAGTAATTGCAGCAAATTCCCTCTAAGCTTTATACCTGAAGCAGATGGAAGAAGATTGCACCAGGAGATTAACCGTCTCAGATTACAATAATTTATGATGCTCATCTGCATTGTAATCAGATATAAAGGATTTATTCCCGAAATACATCAAGAAACACTATTTTCACCTCCTGAAATGCACCAGAGAGTTTATAGCAAATCAAGTAAAATATGTTGCACATTTCCACTTCGTATATCTTTCTCTCTGGTGTATGCAATATTACATGAATATAGGTGTCGGCGATTTTATTAGCAACTATATATGTAAGCCTATCAAAACAGAAACCAGAAAGTGATTTCATGTGCCATATCCACTTTGTTAAGGATTTAACTCCTGAGCTCAACAAAAAAGATGAATTTATGGTTACTTTAGATACATCAGATAATGTTATTTTATTCTAAATGTAGTACAATACAACACCAGCAAATAGATGAAGTAAATCATGTATAGTCAGAGACTAGGAAAACTGCATAATTTTAAGGTACAGAGAATAGAGATGTGCCATGTTTCTTCTTGTGACTAGAGAGAGCATGAAGGAATTAGTTTTGTCACGCATTAAGACTGAATAGAAAAACTCACCACCTGAAAAAGTAAGTTTTATGATCCTGACAAATAAGTACAAGATTGGTATTTTCAATATATTCCTATACTGACAGTTATGTCAGAAAAATTGTTTTCTCTGCTGAATTATAATCACCTTTTCTTTTAATTCATATACTAATAGTAAGTCAAGTATAAGTGAAACTTAACGGCCTAGAAACAACTGCATGTCAGCAGATTACCAATAGTGATTTATTTGTCAACTATCAGAGAAAATAAATTTAAATGGAAAATATTAAGAATCTGTTGACAAACCATATTATCAGAAGAATAAGCTACTGCTAATAGGCAACAAATATTTTGGAAAAGGAATAAAGAACAGAAACATGTCTCCATCACCTCATTAAAAAATTACCTGTATTGGTTGCCACAAATAGTAGAGGTGGACTAACTGATGATAATACTTATTAACAGTAAATCAATGCTTGGTTTCTAAGTAATCCTTACCTTTTCTTCACCCAATAAATTATTTTTCAAATTTTGATTTGTTCTATTTATGTGGAGCTTCAATGTATATAATGACATAAGAGTCTTCTTAGCTTCTAGGTTCAGTTTGGACAACAGCTATTAAAGTGCTTCAAACACATATAAAAGTATAGCGTAATAATTCATTGACTGTACTCTGGATGAAAAAAACTTCATCATAATACTAGGTCTGTGGTTCCAGTTTCCTAATGTTTTGGTACAATAGGGGCAACATTTTCTTCTCCAGAGACGTTTCTCCATTATCAATTTCTTGACACTAATATTAATGTGCAGTTAGTGCTTTTATTATTCTAGGTTACAGTCTTTCATTACGATGATTTTTACTGTGCTTATGAGATTCAGACAGAAGCTTATCAATCACTTTCCCTAAAGTTCCAAGGTAGGTATGAACTCTGTTTCCACAAAGTGTATCACAGTTTGACAGAGAACTATTTGTTATTTTTTAATACAGATACCTATAACGCTCTGAGTGAATATACAACTTTTGTAATAATTAATTTCATTCCACTGAATTACCCAGTTCTTGTTTTCTTTTAGCTAGAATTAGACATCAAACCACGAGTAGAAAATGTTAAAATTCTTGTTTAGATAACAATTATTAGAAGATCCACTTAGCAAGTTTTTCATACTGTGATTGCTCAGAATGGATGCATCCTATTTCTAGAGTTATTTATTTTACAGATTTGCATGTTTTCATAATATTGACAAGGTTTCTTATCTGAACACAATATGTAAATATAATTACAGGTCTGTAATTTTGGAAGAGGCAAAACATGAATGGCATTTACAGTTTTAAGTCATGACAAGAGAGATATTACTTTCCCAGGAAAAACAAAGTTCTGAACAATTGATTTTACTAGTGTTTTGGATTGAAATTGGATATTTCTGAGTCAATAAGGAAAAGATCAACAGAAGAGATTAAAGCAGACAGGACATTAGGATAATGCTAGAAAAGAAGTTAACAGGAAAGTAAAAAGATTAAAACAGATCTTTGATATCACTGTGTGCTAGAGGACAAAGACATTTAAAACCTATTTCACTATTAATGTCGTAGCAGAGTCGATCATAAGAATAACAGCATGTGGAGGAGTGTGCATAATGTTGATACAGCATTTCAGGAAAATGTTTCCTTCAAAACAATGTGATAAAATATCACAATAAAATAAAAAATAGCAGCTTATGTAGTTTAGAACAGCATTTTTAAAACTTTTTCTGTTTTGCGAGTAATTCAACATTTTTTCACATACTGAAGGAAGCAGTTTCTATCCAGGATTTGGGAATTCTGCATAAAGATAAGGAATGTTTCTCAAGTGTTTTCAAACACACAGATACACAATAGAATCATAGAATCAAAGTTTTGGGATGGAAGGGACCTCCAGAGATCATCTAGTCCAACCTTCCTGCTGTAGGCAGGGACATCTTCAGCTAGATCAGGTTGCTTATCCAACCTGACCTCAAACCCATCCAGAGATGAGGCATCCACAACTTCTCTAGGAAACCTGTTTCAGTGCCCCACTACCCTCATCATAAAAGATTTCTTTCTTATAACCAATCAAAATCTACCCTTTTTCAAAGTAAAATCATTGCCTCTTGTGTTTTCACTAGGTCTTGGTAAACGTCCCTTGGTAAAATGTCTCTCTCTATCATTCTTATGACCTTCTCTATACATTGAAAGGCCGCAACAAAGTCCCCCTTGAGGCTTTTATTCTCTAGGCTGAACAACCCCAACTCTCTAAGCCTTTCTGCATAGGAGTGGTGTTCCAGTCTTCTGGTCGTTTTCATCCTTCTCCCCTGGAGTCTCTCTAAAAGGTCCATGTCTTTCTTCTACTAGGGACCCCAGTACAAGGGAAAAGTCTGCTTTTAATAAATAATACTCTTTGGAATATCTTGTATACAGCTTCCCCTGAAAGCTCTTCTCATTGCTCTCATCAGAAACAAAAATGGTGATTTTTAAATTATTCATGAGCTTTCTTTCTCCTTGAGGCAATATCTGACCCACAGATATGTAAAGGATGAAAAATGTCTTCCTGAGAGATAAAAGAAATGCTGATTTATAAAGCATTCATTCTATTCCTTTTGATATTTATTCATATGTTAATTAAGCATTTTACATACTATGTTTAATGTAAAGGGCTGATTACATAGATATCCCTTCTCTATCTGTCTAGCAAAATTAGTACGCTTGATGACACTGGGTTTACTGAGGCTGATTTCACAGAAGACATCCAGAATCATGTAAATGACCAAGCCCTAACCTGACAGCTTTGTCAGCCTTCTGTTTATTTAGCTCTCTCCATTTCACTTGATTATTTTGATTAAGGTTGGCTAGTCTTTGTTTTCTGCTTTAGAAAAAAAACTAACAAAAACCCCCAAACAAACCAAACAATCAAACGAGAACTACACTCACCTTATTTGCAAATCCATTGATGAAGCAGATTTCTTAGTTATACAGAGAACGCCACTTTTCATCTGCCCTCCTGTCACATGTAATAGATCTAAAAACTTGAATTTTTGTTTTAAGAATCCCAAGTCATACAGAGAAAAATTTGTTTCTAATTCCTCTTTTCTGTTTCCTTTCTGAAGGTGTTTTTCTTTTTTTTAACTTACAACTTCGAAACTACCACGAATAAATTAAACAAAGTAATACATTTTGGAACGGATTAGAAAAAGCCCCTCCCTTTGCAGAAGTCAGATGTTTTAATACAAAATATTAATAACAATACCCACTAAATACAGAGGTTTCTGTTTTCTTGAAGTTATTTGCTTTAAAGTTGAAAAGTGCACTTACCTTTAACATTGCCAGATCTAGCAGTTATCTGAAGGGCTTGACAGGAAGTGTCAAAGTCACACAATGAAATCCAAGCCACAGCTGCTTCACTAAAAGGAGTCTGCAGAGAGAAAAGAAATTCAAGTAAATCTTTCAGAATACTTTTTTCCTCTCTCCTTCTACCCAGTGGCTCACCTTACAAAATCATTTTTTTGTGTACAAAATAGTTAAACTTGGTCATGTTAACATTCTTTTTTCTGGTGCTAACACAGGTTGATCCACACGCTGTGAATGAGTAATTCAGGAGGAGAAAAACTCTGCACAGAATAAATTAATATTCTGGGGGCAGAAGCAGAGAATTTGCTCTCCTTGCATGTGTTGACTGTTCTGGGAGAATTCATACACATACCCCTCATTGTGTCAATGGAGCAGTGACGTTTCCATACACATATAAAGATTAAAGCTTGAAAGTGCAAGGCAAAATTTGAATGATCCTTTTTTCAAACAAGCATAGAGCAGAACTATAGCTGTATATTATTCTTCATTTCTCATTTATGTGATGAAGTGTTTTAGTGGTCTAGCTGGCAAACGTTTGCACGCAGCTCATTTAAAATAAGAGAACAACAAAATTATCATTCTGAATTATGAATGGAGTGGGTTGGAAGGGACCTTTAAAGATCATCTAGTCCTTTCTTGGTAAATTACTCTTATTAGTTTGTTTCTAAAAATAGAAATTAAGCTTGAGGTGTTTGGGGAGAAAAATATGTCTGCTCTACAGCAGAAAAGGACTCAGATATTTAAGAATCATGGAAAGTTATGAACTAAGCTGCTGTTGACTGTTTCTTGTCTATTAGTAGTTGCTTTTCCACTCGAACATAGTGCCTGTAGTCAAATATGTCATCCAAGCACATCATATGTACTGTCATACAGAACCCATGAAGCACCACTGTCTTCCCTTTAATAGATGTTTTCTAAACTACAGAGATTGAAAAATATCTTGATTGAAATGAGGCTAAGGAGGAAAAATGGGGGCATAATGCATAAAGATTAAACTTTCCGTAAGATGACAGGCCATTCAGGCAGAACAGTATTTATATGCTATCAGCTCAAAGCAAGCAAAAATATTTAGCTGAAATATTACTGCTCAAACTGCTGCTCCTAGTGACAGGATACATCTAATTTTCATTTTCCTTTTGGGAACTCTTTATGCTGACAAACTTAAATTTTTAATAGATAGCAAACTGTACATTCAAATGTGTATCAACACTATTGTTTAAATAGAATTATTAGAGGAAAGGTCCCTTCACATTGGAATTAGAAATATTTTTATGAGCCAAAAAGTTACAAGGTAAACAATAAAACAAAAGTCAGTGAGGGGAAAGATATAACAAAATTTACTGAATTCTCTAGTACTACAGTCTATGTATCTTATTCTCTGTGAGACAGTGCTCTAGACTGGCATTTAGAATCTAGATTAAGAATTTTGTTGTGCATAACAAAAGACATCTTTAGAAAAAATGGCTCAAAGTTTGTAAAAAACAATGAAGAGATAATGTATAAATCTAGAGTGCTTCATGTACTTTGAATTTGGATTTCTCACAGGTTCTCCCAGGAGACAAGAGGAAGAATTTTGGAGTAGAACTTGAACTTCTCCAAGTTCTTATTCCCTGTTGGAGCTAAAAATTTATACACATTCACAAAAATCTCACTCTACATTTAATAAAGCAATCTAAATGGTATGTTAAATTTCAGTAGTTCTGTAATGTCTCTTGCTCAGTTTGTATGTTTGATATTCTGTCTCACAGAATAGATACAGCAAACACATCCTGAATACCATGATATATTAGCAAGAACCATTATTGTCTAGATATGTCTGTGCTTATCCCTTTCTTATACTCTCCTTCAGATTATGGGGAATATAAAATGACATAGCTAATTTAGGAACAAATTCCCACAAAAAAAGGGCAAAATAACTTATTCTGAAGATGTGTATAAATGGCAAACAGTAACAGAATGTGTGCATGATTCAGCTGTTTCTTTCCTCCTTAAATATGCATAAAATCCCCAAAACACTGTCTCTGCCACAGAGTTTGCTGAACTTGGGTAGCTGTGTTTAGGACACAAAGGACTTCAGATTTTTATTTCTTCTGTGACAAGAGTTACGTAAAGTGTTCCTCCTGACCTGCTTAGTTAACTTTTTTTTTAATAGCACCTTACTGTTATCAGAGCAGGTCAGATTGGTCCAGGAGAAGTCACTCACCAGTTGGGTGCTGAACATCACTTCTCATGTAGAAAACAGTCTTGGAACTAATAGACAGAGGCTCATGTGACAATACCAGACAATGTAAGTCTCTAAATGTTCCTTGCCAGAGTATACAGCACAGATCAAGGTCACCAGGTAACATGATAAACTGTATGTTGCTTTAGCAAACCAGTTATGGGGTTTTTTAGTTAAACTGTGAAAAAAAAGGAACTGGTCAAAGTGAAAACAAAGTAAAAAAAAAAAAACAGTATGGGAGTTTCTCTCAAAAGACCCCATACACATACCAGTACTAATTCAAGTTTATCTATAAAAGAAAGATTTCCCCTCTTAAACAGTAGGTTTTCTTTAAGTTCCAGATTTATGACGGCAATAAAACTATGAGTCTTCTCTGGCTGAAATTGCACTAAAATCAGAACTTGTCACGTCCTTAAAATATCTCTCTCTCTGTAAGTATATTTGTACAAAAAATATAGGAGAGACCAACTTAGGTAAACTGTCTATGCGTCACTTTAATTTCTCGAACTTTGAGGAAAATAAACAACTCCACACCCTTTGACTCTGAGTATGAATCTTCCACTGAAAGAATTTAAACTGGGGTTTTCTGACACTTCAGAAAAAACATGCATTAGAAATTCACATTGTACACAATATTCATCATACATATATCTATAAAAAAGGCACACAGTAGTATCTTGAAGCAATGCAAAAATTCTGACAGACAAACTAAAAAACACTGAAAACCACCCTATCTGTTTCTTTGTAGTTAGATATTGGGAGGGAAAGATTAGCACATACAAAGTCAAAGATTACATTGAAAAAAAGTCTGTGAAAACCTTAGACCAACTGTATCTACTGGCTGTATACATTCTTAGAAGTCTCAGGAAAGAAAATATAAGTTGGAATGATAAAAAAAATTGTGTGCGTGGAGCGTACCCTCTGGCTGACTGACATTATGAAAAAGTTTTATTTCTCCAATAGTGTCACAACTGAAATTGTGTTCTTCATTATTCAGTGAAGGACTGGAAAAGAATGTAAGTCTTGTCAGCACAGGTGCAGAAAGAGATTCAGCAAAATGGAAGCATCTAAACTGTATCGGAACAAGAATTAGCACGACAAAATAGCATTTAAGGAAACAAGTTTATTCTAACTATAGAGACACATGTATGTTTAGGGAAATAGATCATACAGCACCTACTGGTCTTTGTGCTCTTGCAAGAGATGTACAATACCAGAAACTTAACCAGCAGTGCAGAGAGGATAATGCTAATATTGATGTTCTTTATTTAGTAACATTTGTCTTTCAATCATATCTTAAAAAAAATCTGGTTATCCAATACTGAATGATCATCTAAGAGTAGGGTATTTCATACTCAAATTGGTTTTGGAACTGAACAAGAAAGTCAAAGAAGAAAACAGGGATTGTTCATAGAAATGTGTGCACTTTACAAGAGATTTTTTTCTCGCTGTCACTGAACTGCTGCTCATCTGGATACCACTATACATGATTGCCAGCCACCTGGTTCAGAAATATACAGGCATATGGCACAATCATTAATACTGACCCAAAGATCTTGCAGTAAACATATTCCAGGTTTGAAAAAATGTTTGATAAATATTCATCTAACAAATGTAAACAAATGTGTTCTATTATAAATTCTATTCTATAAACACACATGCTTTCAGTGCCAAAGCAAAAGCTCCTGAATGCCATTTCACTATAGTTTGGGAAATTAAGCATATTATATCTATGACTTTCAATCACACATGATAAAATTAAATGGAAAAGAGAGCAGTAAAATAAAAAAAAAAAAATCACGTTGATCAGCATTCAAATACAAAAGCTCTGAATTAACATAGTCATTTTGCAAATAAGGATATAACTCTTAACGTGGTCTTCAACAACAAGCCAAACTTAATGAAGGTGTTAGAAACAAAATAGTAGAGATGGCAACCACACTGATCAGAAAAGAAAAAGCCCAGATCTAAATGACAGTTAAAAAAAAAGAAGGCATGACATCTTTTCAGAGGAATTAACTGAAACAGATTTGAATTAAAAAACCTCCATATATCTTACACCATCAACACTTCTTTACTTTTACTGCACCCTCCTTCTACACTCTTAATATGCAGTGCCCCTAGTACACAAGCTGGCTCTTGCAGTTGTGTATCAAGTATGTCAACACTCAGCTGTTTCTTATACCTATTCCATTCATGAATCTTCTTCCACGTTTTTCATTCAGTGCATGAGTCAGTCTTTTACAGACGAGAGTTCCCCCAAACAAGCAATTTTATTGGATATGCCTGTAACCTCTGAAAAGTCAGACTTAATCTTCTAGGACTACAGGTGAATGTTATGAGATACATCTCCAGCTAAGGTAATCAAAATCAACCAAGTGGAGCTCTCACAGTAGTAGGGTGTCTGTAGCATCCACAGAATGGACAATACTTAGGATATGTATGTTTCCAGTACAAATAATTGTGCTTAAAATGAAATTTCTTGTTAATTAGAAGTCTCCAAAGAATTCACTATGAAAATAAAAGCAACTTTCTAAATGAAAATACTGCAAAAAATTCAGGTGTTTTTTGCTTGGGGAAAGCTTTATAACTAGTTTTTGAATCATTATTATTATCACTGCAATATTGTTGCAATCAAACCTATTTGTTGTTCAAAAAAACTTATAAGTAAAACTCTTCACAGTGTTCTGATCTCATAACTTTCTTGTATCTTAGAATACAATTGGAAACTTTAAAAAACTGAGTTCTAAGATGTTTTAAAGTGAACAAATTATGCTTTAGTGGATTGTATATAATTATCTAGATACACAGGTCCAAGCAGTTTACAGTATATATAGTGTTCTGCTCTTAAACAATATTTGTATTACACTTCTACTCGGTTCTGATTTCTCTACTTGAAGAAGTAAAGAAAATTATAAGCAAAACTATGCATCAAGGGGGAAAAAAAGTTTAAATGTTATCAGTCTAGCCAGTGCAAATAAAACACCAGTAAAGACTAAGTTACATCTGCAGTTTTAAAAAATTTTCTTTTTCATTGATTTTGGTCCAAATTAAATGCAACACTATTTTCCTCTCAAACTTCCCATACTAGCCAAATGCTAGTATTCCCAAACACTAGTATCCTAGCATTTTCCAGTTGCTCTTTCTTCTAGATTTTCCAAAAGCAACAGGTCTTCCAGGTTTAAGTTACAGCTCTGCAACAGAAATCACTGGAAAGGTTATCATTCTTCCTTCTGTATAGGTTGGTGCCAGCCCAAGTTGCAAAACAAGGCATGCCAAGCAGTAAGGTATGAACACATGATAGGAGAGTGTAAAGAAGACAGAAGCAGACTTTCCCCAGTGGCACCCAGTGGCAAGACAAGCAGCATTAGACACAAACTGAAGTACAGAAAACTCCATTTAAGTGTGTGAAGAAACTTAACTGTGGTGGTGGTCAAACACTGGACCAGGTTTCCTGGAAAGGTTATGGTGGCTCCATCCTTGGTGATATTTGAAACCTGATAGCTGAATCCCTGAAAGACCAGCTCTAGGTGATCCTGATATGAGCAGTGGTTTGGACTAGATGATGTCCAGAGATCTCCGCCAACCTCAGCCATTGTGTGATTCCACAAAACAGATGCAGAAGCTCTATAACATGGTCAAGTCACTCAAATTGTGGACTTTGAATCCCAGGATGTTATGCTCCCAGGGCAGCAGTCACAGTATGCCAGGTTCAGGAATCCCTTGACTACAGCCAGGGTCCTCATTGTTTCAATGGCTACTGCACCCAGGCTATAGCTTTCCCACATGCTTTCTTTCAAGCAAGATCTCAGAAACACAGGGACTTGCAGCAAGGCATCAGGTGGTCCAGGAAGAGGCCTGTCAAAATACTATCCTGAATTCAACTGCTCCACAAAACATTTTATGTGAAACCTTTCAAAGATGAAACCTAGACAAATCAAATCTCATCCTAAACTGCTGCAGCTTAATTACATTATTTTAGTTTAAACTGTGGCTGTTGAGGTTGATGTGTGGTTTGGCAGATAGCAACAGAGCAGGAATAAATATACAACACACTTTTTATAAAACTAATCAAATTGTCAAAATCTAAAAACAAACAAACAACTCTTCCTCCACTCCTCTGCACTACCCAGTAAGGAGTACTTTGTTGACATCTATCCTGTGATATAAATCAGTGAAGACATTTATTTGGTTTATGATGTCATGCTTGCCTTCCAGAGTCAAAACGAGTGTTCAACATAAAAGTTTCTCAACCATGTAAACCAGCAAACCTCTGTTAAAGTGTGTCATTAACTTTTTTATTTACTATAAAAAATAGAAATATTTCACATAAGTTTATGTGAATGTGTGTACCTATATAGAACTAATAGTATGTACTTCTGTAAGAAACACATCATCTTAGAGGAGATAATTTAGTTTTCAGACTAGATAGCTGAAAATATCAAGGTCCCACAATACTAAATTATACCTGTTTTGTGTTCAAACTGCTTGTAACTGACTAGTAATGCAGAGTTCCACTTTTAACTTTTGTCTCTTCCCTTTTTAATCTGACCTGATACTCCATTTCTTATTAGCCTAACTACTTAACTTTACTTATTTCAGCAAAAGATAACAGTGTAATAAACCCATTACAGGCTCATTAATGTTGGGCCTCTAAGGAAAAATCTGCATGAGTTGTCTTTCATCATTCCTTTTTCCGACAGTTTCTTTCTTTTTCTCCTCCCTCAGAACTCTCCTGGAAAGAGGAGAGGCAACATGAGCACTTTATTCATTTGCCACCTGTCCAGTGGCCCCCACTATCTTTCTATTTATACATTCGTCTTCCCAACTCTGTTACAGGTCAGCTTTATCTTCTGTCTTTCAGTTATCTTGGAGATATCTTTCTTGTGTCTCATGAAAACTCTTCAGACAAAATATTTGACTTTCTATTTCTAATTGACCCTTACATTCCCCATTGAGAAAGTTATGTCACTTCGGCGTATCCAATTTTCATTCCACTTTGAGCATCAGCCTCCTCCCAAATGCAGTTCTCCTCTCTGCCCCCAGTGGATACTTTCAGGTTGCATACAAACAGAAAAAGTGACAAAAATCATTCTCTGAATACTTAACAAACTGTTTACAGCTCTTCCTATCACACTGTAGGCTAATATTTGCACAACAAAACTCCAATCTGTCTGGTTTTCACATAGGTTATCTCAAGTGATGAAAATCCTAATATGGTTCACAAAAATAAGAGGGTCACTTCTAGGTCTCTGAAATTCCCAAAAGAAAGATGCTGTAGTTATAATACATTTGCATGCTGAAACAACATCTGCACCCCAAGAGTAAGTGGACTTTCTCCCTTTTGTGGTCAAGATAAAATGGTTTAGAGAAGAACAGTGATGCCTTATCTCACAGAATCACAGAATCACAGAATAGTAGGGGTTGGAAGGGCCCTCTGTGGGTCATCTAGCCCACCCCCCCTGCCGAAGCAGGGTCACCTACAGCAGGCTGCACAGGACCTTGTCCAGGTGGGTCTTG
>Ga0181612_164595_pt1 | contig 14854 bp, 9 predicted proteins | sample HoacroProtozoa21_FD_119630 | JGI IMG/M metagenome (GOLD analysis project Ga0181612, IMG submission 119630) | Hoatzin crop microbial communities from Cojedes, Venezuel. Combined Assembly of Gp0051906, Gp0051904, Gp0051908 | reverse complement strand
TGACTTGCTTTAGAGGAAGGAAAAAAAACAACACAAACACAAACTCAACCTAGAACAATTTTGTGTGTCCTTATACATGCTTGCTTCTGCATATTGTTTTTTTATTAGGCTGTGAACAGTGAGTCCAAAGTTTAGCTCTGTCAAGGGCTCTCTACCTTTCCCAGTATCTTGGCTGTATAAGAACTTGATCTTGCAGATCTAATATAGGGGAGCATTGCAAAGAAATGAGCAAGGATTATATCCCTTCACATTAAAAGCATGTATAAATTTCTAATGCAGCATCGCAGACGTTATGGACTATTGTTTTCCCAGCTACTGAAATATACAGAAATATATACTATAATGGTTTGTAACGTTACAATAAAAATAGAGACATTTCAGTTATCTCTGGCAATAAATACCTTGTTATCCAATATATCTTTATATATATAAATACACATATATATTTATATATACTTATCCAATGTAGTGATAAAACCTGAAAATGCAAAAATTATTCAAAGACTTTTAAAAACAAAGTGGTGGCTGAAAAATACAATACAGGGTTTGGTTTGGTTTACTGTTAATATTTTTTTAATAAGTGCTAAGTAGAATAGGAAAGTAATTTTGCTGTCTACATCTCAGTACATCCCTGCTTTTTGAGATCAGTAATGATCTGGCTGTGTAGTTACCTCCAACATAAATAGAGGATTCAGTCTTGGAAAGTGCTAGGAACATTCTGTTGCTGCTGAAGAGTCATCCTTCCATTCTGTTCTGAAAGCAGGCTTGCAAGCGTCACCGAATTCTTTGACATACAGTGAAGGGTTATTGAAATTAACACCACCTCGTTCCTCAGCTTTGACATCAAGTTCGCGCTTCCTTGTCAATGTTTTGAAAGCAAGTCATCACAGCAGTCTCTCGATTGTGAAATACTTGGATTTCTAGGGCTGGATAGATTACTATCGCCGACATTCTCTGCTGAAAGTGGCACATTAACAGTGTGTCTTCGATGCATTAATTTACTCCTGTGAGGAACTTCCATCACGTCATCATGTTTCACAAACTCACCACTGCATCCTGTGTCCATAATCTTAACTTTGCTCTGGTCCAGCATTTCAACAGATTTTAACTTCGTTTTATCAAAGCTTTTAATGGCTAACTGTGAGGACAGAAAAACATTACGTTAAAAGCACTGTCTAGTTTCTTCATTACAAAAAAGTAAAATTAATATGGTGTTTCTTGAATACATTTATCACATTATTTTCAGGGTATTCTTTATACTGAGAACACAGCCAAGCATTAAAAATAGCACACTTTGTAGGACAGTAATGATATTTGATCTACAGATGACAAAATGAGGCCAACCTGCCCCAGGCTACACACAAATCATTACCAGAACTGAAAAGATACTGAAGGCATTCCAAAACTTATTTCCACTGCACTGCCCCAATACCATCCTAACTCTTCTCAACACCTTTTGTAAGGCAAGTCTTAAGGTACTTGAAATTAGCAGCCATTTCCTTTTCCCGTTAAGTAACCAGTAAGCAGTAGTACAGACAGGCTCGACTAGGTCCTGCTGAAAGCAGAGGCAGAATCTCCCTGCTTCCACATCTCCTCTGTCAGGGAAGGGACACCCACCCTCCCCACCCCCCCTGAAGATTCCTTCTGGTCATTCCAACTATTCTTATCTTCCATTTTCATATCTGCTCCTGATTTTTGCTTTTCAGAGTGGGTGGCTCTCCTTGATTACTGTCCACTCTGCAAACGTTAAAACAACGAAGAGAAAAAAGAGAATCCAAGCACGCTGGTGACAGATTTTCTAAGATAAGAACTACAGGCAGAAATGAATTACGATACCCTTTTACTGATACAATGTCAACAATCTTGAAAAAGTTTCAGATCGAGATTATACATGTTTAAACCCACTACCCATTTAGACCTGTGTGACCTGTAAATTCACAAGGCCACAACAGTCGCTCATGGCTCAAGTGCTAGCTATCATGGTCACATTTTTTTGACACCTGCTGTACTTGCATGACATACTGCCTTCAGCGATCCACAATTATAAAATCTAAATCCCACATTTAATTAAATAGTGGGATATGATCATTAATACTAGAAAGAATTAATCCCAGTTTTATAGCATTAATTTGGCATTCTCAAGGCTCTTTGCAAATGTTAAATCTCATAAGGGCTTTGTGAAATCGAACAGGATTCCATTTTCTAGATGGAGATAAGCGGCAGAGTCTACATTTCCAAGGCTATGTTGATTTAATAACGGGCAGCTACTGAACTACCCTGGTTGGAAACTGTTGTGTTTTGAATAGGTTGTCTTTTTCTCTGGATTTAGTACGCTGAAATGGCTCAGCAGAAGGCCCAGGAAGAGTCAAAGCCTCTGTAAAGAAGGAAGAGGGAGCAGATGCTCTGGGTGGAGGGCAGCATCCAACAGTCAGACTGGTGTAGGGTGCCACACCACCCCCAACCACAGATTAATTGATTACATGTATTTGCGCCGCAACTGACAACGCAACATACAGTTTGCTGTCACCCATGCAAACAATCTCCTCCTACAAGCGGACTTACCATGCAACCCTCAATTTTAACCTACTGAAAAATTTCTCTCTTGTAAATAGCATCTCTGCTTGGCTACAGCTCTGATAAGCTGCAGAGTTTTTCAAGCCGTGGTATAACCTACATTTTGCAAGACATGACACAGAAAACATGACAGAGATGAAACCTTTAATAAGAGGCTTAGGAGGTTTAAAAGTAAGAATGTTTAAGAGGTGTTACAGAAACACCATTGAAGTTTGAAAAATGATGAAACATTAGCAATTTAGCAAACAGGTCAGAACATTTGGGATTCACTGACCACCACCAGTAAAAAAACTTTCCTGTTATACGTATCTATATTAATAACAGACAAAACAACTGGATTTACCTTATCATACAAATAATTCAAAAAAGTATTTCCACTTACCTGATGCAATAACTGATAGTCAAAATTAGGGACACTTCTATCTCTTGTTATTGTTCTCCGTAAATGTTTTGTTCTAAAAAAATAATTTCAAGACATTAAATTTACCTTCATCTTTCCACAAAAGTCGATCACAAAAAATCCACAAGGTGGCACTACCTCACCACAGCAAGGCTATGGCCTGCCACATCGCCAAATGACAGCCTACCAGCAAGTCCTCTATTTGATCACAGAATACACATTAAAGTTTAAAAAGATCATAGGCAAAATCTAACCAGTGAGTGAAGCACTAAAATAATATTTTTCAGGCAGCCTGGCTCTCGAATTCTTAGTTTATGGTACACCAAGTATTAGTGCAAAACCAATTCTGAATACGTTTGCAAGCACTCCTTCACCGGCCAGCTTTTCCCTCCCACTGCCCAGCACATCACTGCTGTTCAGCACCAATGAGCATGTCCTGCCTAGAACACCTGTCTGGTGACATGAATGTGCATGCCTCGGAGGATTAACATCTACTGTCAAATTAGTCATATGTGATGTGTAAAAATGCTTGACCCACTTTTGGGCTTTACAAACAGTGGTATTTCTTGTTTGCTTATGGGAAACAATAAAGGTACTTCTGAGGAAGCTTCTGTGCTTACTTGTTAAATCTGTTAATTGACTGGACCAGTTGAAGTTGTCTGCTTATGGGATCATCGGCTTTCTCACATGGCTTAGAATTCACTAGGGGTTTAAAAGAACAGGAAGCTAAAATTACAACTGAGTCACACTTAAGAATTAAAAAAACCACAGTTCTGAATGAAAAGTGGTATCTAGCAACATCAGATTTAAAATTTTACCATACAACTATAATAGCAGTAACTTGAATCAGAGTCACAATTTATCTTTGGAAATTTTAAAGCATTTTAAGTTGCAGGAGTAAGCGTTCTGCACAAGATTAGCATGACAGGCCAAGCTTCTGAAGAGACCATGTAATTCTGGACTTTGAGGTCCTTAATCCCAATTTTTTACAAACCTGAGTTAACACAAGGATGCTATACCACCTCTTCATTATTATTACCTACTCATGTATTCTATTGGTCTTCTAGAACTATTCTCCTAATATTTGAAAGGAGTATATGAATCTTTGGCATCAGCATACTGTGATTACATTCACAATCTTTCCTAGGGAAGCAGGCAAGAGTTGAGTTTTGAAAAGCCTAACTAAAACTCATGGATGCTGAAATGGGCGCTCCTGCTCCTCATCTTCCCTAACTCCTGCTCATGCAGCCTCACTGTCTTCTTTACACAGTTCTGGTGGCAGCAGGTCCTTTGCTATGCTGAGTTGTCTAGCTCAGCACAAAACTCATTACACCCTTTACCCTATGTTAGTGAACTGTATCAGCTTGAAAAGCCATCTGACTGCCGGACCAGCATAAGGAAAACAGTTGATAAGCAAGACCAGAAGCTAAGGGCAAGGGGGAGGAGACGAGGATGGACGGTGAGTAACAACAAATCTTTTAGTGGCAATAAACCATTACCCCAGCTGAGCTGTATCATCAAACTGTACCATGTCTCTCAACATACCTGCTTAGACTCTACTATACGCTGCTGTTTACTGAAAGACATTCTTTTGCAAACCGTGCTTAATTGTTTAGACAAAAGTTACCTTTGTAGCTCTTAGTTACTGTCTCTCATGTTATGGGGCAGAAATAATGGAAGAGTTACTCCCTAACCTGTTTTAGGGCAATGTAAATGACAACTAGAGGTGATTTAATCTGTTTTACTTTGCACTGAAATGAACAATTATTACATGGTTAATTATATAATCTCAAATGTGGCATGTTTTTTAACTTTAAATGCTTTTGTATATAAAATTCCCCCCCAAGCACCAAAAAAGTGAAAACTAAGTTTGCAGCAATATCATGAATATAATACGAAGTCTGCTGCATTTAGTTTTAGTATTTCAGATCTCACCTGTAATAAATATGCAAAATAGTTGTCTGTTCTTTAATTATTTGTAAATCAATTATATAAAATATTTGATGTAGTCACACAGGAATTCCTAAATGCCTTTTCATTCATACCCGTGGAAATATGACACGTACCTTTTTTTCTTATCTTCATAGCAGCATGCTGCTCACACTCCTTTTCTCTCTCTGCTGCTGTAGGTACATAGCTTGGTGCTGTTTCCAGCAGCTTAATGATACTTGAATTCTTATTTTTAAAAGTTTCCATTTTCACCATTATTAAAGAAAAAGGAAAACATCAGTACAATTTAGGATCCTAGTCTATGCAGAGTGTGTTAATTAATTGCTGCCAAAATGAACATAACACACACAAAGATACCTCACTGTAAATACAAACTTTAAATTGTATCATTTTGAGTAGGGACAAAATCAGTGTTCCACAAGTTGCACTGTACCAGAGTGATGATTTTGTAGTCTTGACCTATTATTTTAAACTGTAATGGTTAAGCTAATTTCAGCTTAAATGGTAATACACATACTAAAATTGATTCAGTGCACAATTTTCTGGTCATTATGCTACATCTCAGAGCCTATTTAAGCATATAAAGATAGGGACCATGGATCAAATAATTGAAAGAGTTAAATAATTATTTATAATTTAATATTACATGTTATGTTACTGCTATTAATAAAGGGGAAGGTCAGAGTTATCAATGACAAGATAAAAGGTATCAGAAGGCATGAAGGGCAAACAACGGTGGGTGGAACAAGGAAGATTGCTAGCAGTGTAACTCATTAGTGAAAGGTGTTAATTTTCCTACCTTCAATGTTTATTCTGCTCTCTCTGCCATTACATGGCATAGATTTTAATGTAATTTTCATTCACATATGTGCTTTCACTCTTTCTAGACTCAACCTTTTTGTCTAGGATAACTTATTTCAGAAACACAACAGGTTTCATATACCACAGGTATCATATTGTACATTGTACAATAAACAGGCATCTTAGTCTTTCTATCACACTTCATTGTTAAATACAGAACTCTTGGCAAGCATTGTTGTGACAGATGTATTTATTTTCTTTCCTACGTTATGCATGTGGAACTTTAGGAAAATCTAACCTTAGAAATGAGCTTTCTGCACTCACCGGCTCAGCACAGTCTGCAGGGGTACAGTTCCTTTCGTTCCTTATGTCTGTCATCGCACCATTCTGAAGTAGCAAGTCTACCAGGGCTTCATTCTTTCCTATCACGGCCTCATGCAGTGCTGTATTTCCTTTGGCATTAGAAAGGTTAACAGCAGCTCCATGCTGGACAGCAAGATAAAAATGAAGTTACAAAGACAGAGTAGCATGAAATGGAGATAGCACATCACTATTCTGTTTTTCTCTCCTTTTATTTTCAGTGTATGAAAGAGAACAATGCAACAGAGGCCTTGTAGCTGTATATGAACACAGAAAGCACATGCTAGCAATCACCGGTTCAAAAATACGCCACCTAATCATATTTCCTCCTCTCTCATAGCCACGATATCATGGATCAGCTAATTTAATTTCTACATGTATCTACTACATATCCCAAGTTTAAGAGATACTTAAAAAAAACCAAAAACCACAAATCACAAAAAAACCAAAAAGCCCTATGCGACAGAATCATAAGCAAGAAAATCTAACATCTGCTACAAAAAAGTTCCATAAAAACAGCTAGCTGTACAGTAGTAAAGTAATATTTACCTATTAAAACACCATGCAGGGAAGGGATTAAAAGGAATAAGATAGCAAATACTCTTATTTCTTCCCCCGAGTAATTTTGATAGACAAATGTGTAACTAAAAATACTGATCCTGAGTACTGGATAAGCACAAATTATCACGTAAGAAATACTATTCCGAACATTCTGTTTTCGGTGTTCTCACCTGTAACAACAAGGCAGTAGTCTCATACTGACCATTCAAGCATGCATAAATTAAAGGAGTATTTCCATATATATCCTTTTTATTCTGTTTAGCATTGTAATCCATCAGACACTTCACCACCTATTGAAAGAAGTAACAACTCTTTAAGATACCAGCTAACCCGAATCATGCAGTGAAAGCCCCACCTCCTTTAAAAAAAACAAACAGTATGCTTTTGAAACCTAGAATGAAAAAGAAACGGAAGAAACAAGGATGGAGAAAACAAGTCTCATCTTTGTCAAACAGATGATAACAACAAGCACCTCTTCCTACCATACATATCATTTTCATATTTTACCACACCCTTTTAAAAAAAAAACACCTTAAGCAACTGAAAGGCCAGAAAATAAAACTCAAGCTATGTGAAAAACATACATAATAACTTAACAAAGCATCAAAACCAAACCACCCCAGCAACAGTATCCTTTCTCCTTCTTTATGCTCTAATTACGTCATAAACTAACCTTCATTAACCTACAAGTTTGAGTTGTATTCTCGTTTTCTTCTTACTTCCCTAGTGCTTTGACTCCCCACAATTCTCTCATTTTTTTTCCTCTTGCAATCCTCAGCTCCTTATTCTTAAAACCCTAGTTTTCCACTTTTCTGCATATTTCCATTTGTCTGTCTGCACCTGCTTTGTCATAATCGTTATTTTTCCCTGCTCATTTACTCTCCCTCCTGAATTAATATCCCCTCTTCATAGCTTATGCTTCCCTGACTTTAAGTCGGGGATGAGGTTATCTGCTACCCTCAGAGCTCCACTTGGCTTGTAATCTATTTTAATGAGTTACTCCATTGAAGTTAACCGTAAATATTTAATACTGTGGCTACTGAAGATACTAAGCCTATTGCATCATCAACAGAGGTACCCATAACCTCCTTGAACAGAAGGGACTGATGTATGACAGTAGCTATTTGCAGCACTTTCACTAAACAATTATTTTTATTTCACTAAACAATTATTTTAGAAAAGGTGCCTATTGAAACTGTTTCAGTTGAAATATCCCCTTTCTGTCTGGAGATTTTAGACTCTGAAAGAAAAAACTAATTTTCACTGTTACTGGTTTAATCTTGTTGATCATTTGTTGACAACTTCACAAAACAGCTCTGTGTTGGCAGTTAAGTGTTAAACAGCTTGCATTTATGAAGCGGTTCAGTTACCTGGAAGTGACCTTTCTGGCAGGCCAGATGAAGAGGGACTGCTTGTTTGGCATTCTTGGCACTGATACTCGCTCCATGTTTCAACAGGAGAGAGACAAGTTCAGAGTGTCCATGCAGCGCAGCCATATGCAAGGGTGTAAAACCATCTTGGTTTGAAACATTTACTCCCAGTCCATTAGCAGAGACCCTTGCAAATTTCTGTTGAGGAAGAAACACAACAAAACTATATAATTAATCGTGCTACTTTCTGTCGACCAAAAAGCAGCCAAATACCTGCTAAGTATATAGGAAACAAGTAGATGAACATTACAAGAACTTTTGCTACAGAGCCTAATTTGAGACCTTCAGCAAAAGAGCTAGTAAACAAGAGCAGCTTGGTAGTATTTTTCAACAGAGCAACGAGTTTTATTTTTCTCTTTTCTTCCAACATGATAGCTTCATATAGACAAATTCCAGGCAAAGCATTCAGGATATTAAAAAGAGGCTAAAGCAGCACAGGTTGATATAGAAGTAAAACTTAAGAGGTTTTTTTATAGCTGTTAGGATGCTCATACATATGGAGAGTAAGCGCTAATATTATGAGTTACTTTAATTTATACAGACATTTATGCTCTTGGAGACAGACACTACACACTGATTCTACTGCTACATGAAGCTCAAGGTAATAAGGATAAAAACTAAAAATTTTATTCATGTGGAAATAACACTGGCCTAGAGAACAGACTCCCACGGGGAGCCAAGATAAGGAAACCACTTGGAAGACAGCTTACACAGCACTATAGAGCATCCTTTTTTACACCTCTCGCAGACTGTGTAGGTGCCTAAAATTTACAGTGGTAGACAACCTTTATTCTGCCTATCCTCAGTGTGCTTTTAAATGTATTCCTACCCAATGCAGTGGTTAAGATTAATTAACAAGTTCCTCCTATTTTTAATTCAGCAGGCAAGCAAATTCCACAGCAAATGCCATTCCTTCCCCTGTTATCAATAAAACGAACTTTACAGTCTCAGGCTCTGCCATCTTTAGCATATGTACTCTGTACTCAGGGTACACAGACACACGTTATCAGAGAATAAAGCACAGTGTGAATGTCAAGCATTTAAGGACAACTACCATACTCTCAGCCTGCACAAAACAAACTTAAGGTAGCAGTGAGGAATTTAGAAGAAGTTAAGCCATCTCACATTTTCTCAGTTAAGTGATGTGGATACTGTTACCTCCAAGTAGCCAATACACTGAAAATTTATGCTTTGGTTTATTTTGCAATGACCTATCCAGTTACATGTACCTACAGACATAGTAATACATTTTCTTCCTGAAAGGCAAGTAATTGGTTTTCTATTTCCAAGAAGCTAGAATCATTCCTTATATAATTTTTAAAAAAGGGCATAAAAGTCTGATTCTTCTCTACAGTCAGTAATAAATTAGTGGAAAGGAAGTCTTTCCAATTGAAAAGGAAGTCTGCAACTACATTTAATCTCTGAAGAGGTTTTAGATAGAGCTTGCATGAGAGATGTCATGCAATTACAAAAAGACTTTATCAGCATTACATTGATTAGAGGATTAGCAGGTATTCCTTGCTAAACTGATTACTAACAGATAAGTAGATACTCTGTGACAGTCAGCAATGTAAACTATGAAAGAGAACCAGGAGAAACCGAGGCTTAGAAAAAGATTTTTCCCCTTTATTCAAAGTTATCCAAACCTTAATGACAGCAGTCCACATGTTCTAAAAGCAAACTGCAAAGTTTTTTCACTGCATTAGATATTAAGTCTTCAAACCCTGTTCCCGTATCCAAAATTTTCTACAGTTCAGTTCAAGAGAGAATTATTTCATGACATCAGATGAACTGTTAAGATCTGTATATATTTGATTGCTTCTCAGACAGAGATACAGAGGTGTTGGGCAATATTAATGCTACGTCCCTAAAGCTAAAAGTTATGTTACAAGAATATAAATCACTCTTTTTACAGAATGAATATTCCAACCTTTTGTGCTGGCCCACATTTTGAGCACTGGCATAATGGATGGCAGAATTCTGGTTTTGATGTACTGACTGTGTCATCCTCATCTTCTAAGTCTTCTTCCATCCATTCCAAGAGATAACGTACCTGGCATAAAAAGCAAGTCCTCCTTTACAGAGTCCAAAGGTTCCATGTCCTAATAAATTTGCATACTTCGACAAGTCAGATTTCACAAACATACACTTGTGAACATCTCAGGGAGGCTATACAGCTACCTCCTGGCACCAGCTGCCCACAGGCCAAATTAAAAAATCAAATGTTAATGTTGACAAAGTAGCTAGAAAGTTCACCAAGTATAGCAGTGAAGTAAATTATAAATTACTTTCTGCTGCCTAATCAAGACTTCAGTGTTCACCTGTTGTCAAACCCTCCAAATCTTTTTACCTCAGATGATTTGTGCCAGCTCATATCAATGTGAATTTTGTTTCATCCTCTGCTTTAACAAATGTAAGAAGTGACAAGGATGACAACATTTAACCGATATCCAAAACTTTGCAGGGGCACTGACTTTTCTTAGGTCTGTCACTTCCCAGGAACATGACAGTTTCACTTTTTCCTCAATGTACAATGCCACATTTTTGAGGAAGAGAGAGGCCTTTCAATGAAGATAGTCTTAGGACTCAGAGCATTCATGTGCAATTTGCAAACAGCGATGCTTACTTACTTTTACATTAAATTTTATGCAACAAAAAAAAAGCTGTGTAAGAAATACATTTTTACCTGGAAACTCATTAACCCACTGTAAACTAAAGACATCTTAGAATTAGCAGTGACTGTATTAAGTCTCCATTATTACACCATCCGGCAATGTTAAGCCTGACATCGATCTAGCATATCATTCTGAGTCTGTATTACGCTCAATGAGACAAGTCTTTCAGAAACTGAAGAGAGAAGTGGGAATTAAATTGGTCTCATAATGCAAGGGACAATACATTAACAGTCACCTTTTTCTAGGTGCATGAAAAGGGCTACCCTTACGGCACTCAAAAACCAAGACAGAAGGAAGATAAGGGCACTTGCGTACAAAGGCTAGAACTCTCAGAGCTCCTGTAGATCTTCTGGGACTTCCCAGACACAGCAAGTGACAGGATTACATAGTGGTTATGAAGCTGTAACACATGCCATCTTGTGAAAGTTTTTCCTCTTACTCTATTTTTTTTAGCAGTTTTTAAGTGAGCTGTCAAAAGATGTATCCTTGTCTTGTTACCACTAAGAAAGATTAGCCCTTTGCCTCCCAGTGAACAGTGGCATGGAGCAAAATCGAGGAACCACTTTCTCCTGAAACTGAGACAGAGGCATCTTTGCTGGATTTGTGTGTTGGGTTTCATGCCACAGAACTGGACCAAAGCAAGAGCTCTACAGATGCTAGTCAAAAAGAGAATGGGGAGAAACGAATTTCCTACAAGTCCCTCCCACTGTATTTACTCTTGCACTTGTCAACAAGTTCTGCTCCTCACCATTAAGGCAGCTCTGGGAAACCAAACACGCGTTAATGATCTATCCAATTAAACAGATGCAGCTAGAATAAATCCTAGGACAACCAGTAAGGGCCATATACCTGATTCTGAATGATAACATAATTGAGACAGAAAAGGGATGTTTTTCACAGGGACTATCTTCCCTGCAAATTCCATGTTCTTCTCTGGAGTAAAAAGAAATCTTCTCTCAAGCGTGTCTGTTTACAAAAGGCCAGATTAGCGAAGGTTTACTATTTGCTACATTTGTATGTGTTTAAAACAAATATTACTGTCACTTCACCTCCCCCTTTCCTTGCAGACGGACCAAGACTCTCACAGCTGACACTTTCTCCTTCTATCACAACTCGATACTGCTGCTCTCATTATTCAAATACGCAGCTCTCAACACACTAATACCAATGTCTCACCAAAAATCCAAACGTGCTACTCCCATACACACATAATTACAGTGGAATAACCATTTTTTTTGCTTTAAAGGTTTTTTGCTCTAAAGTTTAAAAGCACTTTTAAGCAGACGCACACTGAAGCATCTCAGGAAACTGTCCATGATGTCTCTTTGCCAGCTAACTCGTCATCTAAAACTTTCTTCACATTGCTGAGTACCAAACTTCCTGGGACATTTAGCAGAGCACTCTAGGTGTACTGCACCCAGTATGTCAGACTTTTAGCAGCTCCACAACACTTCTTTTATACAAGAGATCTGCTTTTTTTATGGTGGATTTTCACATATCCATTCCACCGGAAAAGGCAAGGCTAGCTGGATGGAAGCAATTTCAGCAGAGTGCCTAATCCAGTATTCTACGCTGAGACACGGTCAATTCTTCCTTAATACCATCGACAGAATTTTGACTAACCTTTTCTCAAACACTTTTAATGGAAGAGGTTCTGTAACATCTCAGATCTGTTCTAGTGTTATTCCACTCTCACAATAAAAGTTACGGTTTTTTATTTGCTTGTTTTTTAAATCTAAGTATCTTTGTTGAAAGCGGCATGGTTCATCCATCGCTATGGAGCCATGGTGTACCACCAAATCCAGTCTCTAAGGATGAAAGACCTAAAATTGATCTTCAGCAGTATCAACTACTTCTACACCACACTTTACTGACTTGGAGCCTTATAAAGGCTTTGTTCAAAGCCATATACAATGGGCTGAGACAATTCTTAACAGTCTCCACCAATAACGGAGCTATAATAATTATCTCTACCAATTCAGCAACCACTAAACACGTAAAAATAGTTTGAGAACGTCCCCCAAAAAAGCTGCTGAGTAACTCTGGAACATATTTTGGGAATAAAGCTTAATCCTTTCTATACAGACATTCCCTCCATACTATCCAAAAATATTTCTTTCTCACTACAGACACAAAAAATTTACCAAAGTGGGCTAAATTTTATTTTCAAAATCTAGAATTAGTTGCCATTGGGTCAGCTAATTAAAGTAACTGTCATTGATTAACATCATTATCTGCAATCTAAAGCATACTTGGTTTTGAAGTTTGCAGGTGTTGCAATGATGACAAAGGTTGTTTTCTGGCTTCCTGACCAATCACAGCATTTTTGTTTTTTTTTAAATCTTCCAATTTCATAGCACTTTTTTTAAACGCCTCCTCTGGCAAAGCTCAATTGGCTGTCACAGCGGAAATCTATAGCAGCACTAATGACCCTACTGCTGCTTCTGTTCCTATGGAGACAGTCTTCAGGCTGTCAGAACAAGAAAGTGTTTTTTTAAAAAATGTGGTTTTTTAATAGATATGCAAGCTGTAATCTTTGCCATCCAACTGGACAATTCTCTTTATAATCAACCATTTTACATGAACTTGAGTAACGCGGAAATAAAGCCACAAAAAATAAGGTAATTCTGTCATCTGAATGCATAGATTAGATTTCTATATGCTTTTCATTGCTGATATCTGTTGAGCAGTGCTAGATACTAATTTTCCAGCAAATTATAGCACCATATTTAACTTTCTTTAAATATTTTCATGATGCAGCTTAGATTTTGACAAAGTTTGTGAAATGTTAATTGTAATACATTCATGTTCACTAATTGACAGAAAGATGCTAAATATCACCATTGTATGTACTGCTGCTTCTTGAAATGGCTTAAGGGCTGACCTGGAAATAATTACTAAGATTAAGTTACCTTGCAAACCAGAATAATGATATTTACTTAATAACTGAACAGTTCTTTCCTCTATCAGTTGATAGATTAATTGGTTCCTATCATCTAACTAGAATAAAACACGAGAGAATCAATGTTAACATGGTATGTATTTTCTGATGCAGATTATCTATTCTGTTATGACTGTCTGATGCTTCATTAGCATCTGTAACTCCTGGTACATATCACAAATTTTTCAGAACATGCATCCAGCAGAGAAACCCTGCATTCTCACATGGGTTCATGATTTTGTTCTGTGACCTACAAAACAACTAAGAAACGTACAGCCTGTACATCTTTCCAAAAACAAAACTCCTAAAGATTTCCGTGTTTTCCCCAGTTTTTCAGTGGAATGACACTGGAAGCACCTTATTGTTCAAACTTTCAGGAACAAAGGGCAATAGTAACTAAAAAATACATCAAGACAGGTGGTAAGTATCAGAAATTACAGAACATCAACTCTGAAACTGGTGTTATTATAGCCATCAGCTATCTATTTGAAGTGAAATCCAAACTACAGAGAAGTTGTATGCCCCTGAGATAACTTCTCTGTACTGACTGGTGTCACCTATACTTCTTCTCTGTATGAAACAGTAACAAAAAGTCATCACAAAAAACAGAAGCCCATTTTTCATTTATAGTACCTACGTACAATTATTACATGCAGTAAACACACAATAAAGAGTAGACAATATTCAAAGCATTAGTGAACCTAGCAATTTAGGAATCAAAAAGCATTTCTGGATTTAAAAACACTCTATTACTGGAATGCTTCTGAAGTCAAAAAACCGCAAACTGTAAATCCCACCACTCAATTTCCAGAACTGATGCACAGCACTGCCACTCGAGCATGCGCATCACTTCACAAACACGAAAAGATACGATGTACTTCTGTGACACAGGAACAAGCAACTGGGAATAATAACACTTTCTATTGGATTTGCTGTCAAAAATCAGATTTACCTGAGAACTCATCTATTCTGCCTTTTGTTTTGTGCTGACTGCATATCCAGTCCAATATTGTGACCTCAGTATGCATATCTTTCTACAGTTAGCAATGCACCATGCTCCCCATCTAACAACGGCATTGGACAGTGCAGCTTGAGCACCTGCAAGCAAATAAATTGCTTTTTCCTACAATTTTTTTTTTCAACATTACTGCCCTGAATGTTG
>Ga0181612_163834_pt1 | contig 14854 bp, 7 predicted proteins | sample HoacroProtozoa21_FD_119630 | JGI IMG/M metagenome (GOLD analysis project Ga0181612, IMG submission 119630) | Hoatzin crop microbial communities from Cojedes, Venezuel. Combined Assembly of Gp0051906, Gp0051904, Gp0051908 | reverse complement strand
TTTAAGCATTAGATTATCGTGTGCTATATGTACAAACCAGTGCTAAGGCCTCTGTATTCACCATTCTCCCTCCGTACCATTCTTCACTTTAAAAATACCAATGGCCATAGGTAGAAATGTTACTCAGGGATATTGTCTCTAGCAGTTAAATACTATTCATTGCAACAGTTATGGGTTGTTTTTTGCAAACCTGTATTGTCAAAGAGCAGCAGTTCTTTCCCCTGCAAACAATAAGAGAAACTAATAATGTGTTCTCAAAACACTAATACAAAACACAACAAAATTTTGTTTTCTTGACTAAGAAATGAGGAATTATAGGATAGGGCTGTGTTTATAACTGAAAGTGCAAATGTTCTATCTAGTTTCCATTAACGAGATATAAACAGCTCTAACATGGCTGAAAAAACATCCATATGACAAAGTAGCCTCCATTTGGTACAATAATGATTTTAAACTTAGCCTTTAAACTACAACTTCATAAAGAATCTCTTTTGTAGGTTTTTTTTAATAGGAGTCCTTTGTAATTCTGATACGTAAACCAAGAAACTGTCATGCTATGTGAACTGAGCAGCCTCTTTGGATTCCAGCTGGCTTGGCTGTATGCCTTTCTAATGGTAATGAAGTCACACAGCTGCTAGGACAACCAGCTGGAGTTCAGATCATCACTAGCTAAATGGATATCCACTGACTGGCTTCTTATCAGGACTCATTAAAGTTCAGTGTTAACAAACTGTAGGGTTACGTAGGTTTACATGGCTACAGCAAAGTGCCTTTTAAAAATGAACTTGCTGAAACTGAAAAAACCCTCTCCTTTTTCTGCCTATAAATGTTACTTTGTGCTAGTCAACTCAAGCAACATCCAATCCTACTCCCAGTGAAGTGAAAGGAAAATTCCCATTCATTTGCAAAGAAGTAAAACAAATCAGTTCCCAATGTTTCAGGGATTTTTGAAGAATACTGCTATTCAGATTACTTCAGAATGCCTCAGCTAAAGGGTCACTAAGTATTCAGCTATGTCCAATTATCAGCTTAGAATGCAGTGCACACTAGACCTGTGAGAATATACCAGCTTTCACTCTGCCCATCAAATTGCTAGTATTGCTAGTATGTTTATGCCACTTAAACTGGTGAAGTTTCACCATTTCCACAAGCGGACAATTTTCTATTATGAAAATACAAGTAGACGTAAAATCTTTTTTAGTCTAACAGTACTAAATGAGCTTCACTGTGAACCCAATAGATTTCAGTACTAACTGTCTCCCCTGTAGATAAATGCAAAAGTACAAAATGTGTCAATTTTTACAAAATTGTTATTGGTATTTTTTCACCTTTATAGCTTTTGTTACCTTTTTTTACTGAACAAAATTTGAATTATGAAACCTTATTAGAACACAGAACCTGCAATGGTGCTTGCTTGGGATATTGAAATGGGATAAAAGGTTCTATCAGCCTAGTGTGAATGTGAAGTAACAGACCTTCTAAAGCATTCTTTACATTCTTCAAAACTGATACAGTCCTTACATAAAATTTCAGCTGTTATGAGTAATGGAATCACACAGATTCAATCACGGGAACAAGTATCAACTGCTCTGCTAGTGAAAATTTCAGTGAGAAATAATAGTGGTCGAAGAACTAAGCCTCTTTTAAATTAATGAGAAATTTTTTTTTACAGATATTCAGTGTGTCAGGATTTTGGTCATCAGCTCTGAGAGTCACCTCACAGCACAGGAGCTGCACAATATAAAATCTGTAATGGACTTACAAGGACCTTACAGTCCTTCTATATAAGGACTTTATCTTATCTTTACCTTATCTTTATAGTGTTTTATGCAAACAAGAAAAAATTCACCCAAATTACAACCAAACTACATCCTGCACTCCACACAGCTCTGATTTTTGATCTCTTTACTTTCCTTTTTAAGGCTTATCCATCTCTTTACTATTGGGTTTCCCCTAAGAATCAAAAGCTAGTCAGTATTACTTACGTGAAACTCAGGCAAAGGGTTTTGGCAACACCTCCAGATTATAATCAGCAAAATATCATACCTCCCACTAACCAATATATGGAAACTCACCCACATAAATTGTATCATCCTGATTGAACTAAGCATGCTCAAACTGAGCAGTGACATTCATGCACAGGGAGAAGTCCATAGAAGGAAAATAACAATACTCCTACAGTTAATTATACTCAAAGAGAAACAGGCAAATAATTCCTTTACACTTGCACGTACTCTGAATTCTACATAGTAGTTCTCTAGTAACAGAAATATTATTTTAGTTTTGCTTTTAGCAGCTATGAAAACTGGCAAGATGACAGCTTTTTCTACATAAAGTCCTATATTTATCCACCGAGCTTAGGTTTCCTTGCCAATATCCTTTGGATTTTACCTACAGGAGCTACTTCTGCTGGCAAGCATTAAGTTCACTTCTACGGTTCACAGTTGAGGCTGTCAACAAATGTGCCAATTGTATGACATGGATATCTATTCAACAGAGAAGACTCAGCAGAATTATTCTATAGGTTGTATAAATGTCACTTGGTGATAACTTTTGGTTACTGTATACCTCAGCTGAATTTAAATAACTGATCTGGAAAGGAAAAGTTCTGTAATCCATTACTTCTCTCAGAAACTTATCCCAGAAACCAATCAGCCAACCACATGTAGCAATTGTCAGTTGACCTGACTTTGTCCACTAGCAAGCAGACAGTTTACTGTAATTGATGACTCCAATTCAAAACCCACTCATACCAGTGCAAATATTCCTGTTAACTTTTGTGAGCTTTCGATTAGCTTTTTCCAACTGAAATAGAACAAGTATTTTTCAGGTGGAAAATAAGGAGAAATAGTTTCAACTCAAATGACACATACTTCGTTTTCCCCTCTTTGGATCTAGAAAAGGTAGCTCCTCTAGCAAAAAAGAATTAGTATGAGCACATGACCTTTTTCTATTTCCAATCAGTACAGTATACAGGTATGTCCGCAGGATATAACAAAGTGTTAAAATAGTGTCCAAAAGAGAGAGACTTTGTACAAAACAGGAGCCACTTGCAGTGTTTTGCAGTGTAACCATCTAGAGCAATTGCTCTTGGCACAGGTCTAACCAATTTGTGAGCAGGCAAAATGCCATCTGAACAGATGGCAGGAGGTACACAGCCAAATAGCCATGTATGTGCATCGACTGTGGGTAGTAATGGCATGATTCCCAGCCATGAAGGTCTAAACAGTTGTCCATCCTGATCTTACAAGCTCATGTTTATAGAGAATTGTCATCAATAATCCAGCTTTGTACTAAATTCCCTTTCAAATAAAAAATGTTCCTGGAGCTGAAAATGGCAGACAGTTGAGTTTCAAGAGAACTCCTGTGTTCATTTCTTTACTTCATTTAACAGCTGAAAAAAAAAAAGAAGGTACAGCTATGAAAATGGGCCCCTGTTTCCCAGACCCATTCTACTTGTTGCTTGCTGCTGTGGTAAACTGTGCAGCCAAAGCTCTTCATCTAAAGAGCAGAGAATTAGCCTTTGGGTAAGGGAATGCCTGTACTGCAAAAGCGCACATTGATTGTGCGAACACCCTCCTCTTTCTTCTTATTCCCAGATTATACAACTGCTCCCAGGAAATAAAAGAACAAAATGTTCTACTCTGGAGATTCACAGGAATTATTCAAAGCACTATGAATACACCAATGGCTGAGCAGAATCAACTGTACCTGGAGCTTTACAAACCTTATCTGTCCCCATAATCATGGAACTACGAAACAGCTCTAATTCTACTTTGCCTGGCAACTTTACAAACAGTGTGTCTGGGCTACATCTGAAGACCAAAAGCAATGATTTTTGCCTAGGCAAATTTCATTTAAATTCTTCAGTACTCTAGCACAGCTAATAATTATTAACCGGTTATTTTTTTCAACAGAATTCATTCCTTTTCTGCTTACAGACTGCCCCAAGACAGGTTAAGATATCTTTGTGCTTACTGGTTACTTGAAATTATTTTCCATGGTATTCCAGTGATTGGTTCTTATCCTTAAATCGCTACAGATTTTCATTATGTATGTTTGTCATTTAGAGATGAGTTGGTTTGTTGATGGTACACAAAGGTTGCAATCACAATGTTTTTGTCCTCTGTTTGGATGAACAGAAATTCTTCCAATCAGGATTTTGATGTAAACTTCTGTAATTTCAAGTTTCAAATGGAATCTCGCAAATAACTACATTTTGTTTTTCTTAAAAAATGTTCCCTGCTAGTAAATGCACATCCATGCAACATGAACATTACTTTGCAATTTAATGTACCACTTTTATCTTTCTGTAAGTTGGAAAACAGCCACACAAAAAGAAAGATAGACACCATTCTGTAAACAGAACTGAATATCTGAGAAAAAAAAAAACTCAACCCAATCTTCTGATGCTTACTAAACTTTATCTTCCAGCAACAGTACTGAATTCTGTATCAGCACCTATCCAATGGTAAAAGATTTTTTGCTTGCATAGCATGTAATAGTATAACTTCTGTGGGAAAATGTTGCCAGCTACAATTTCATTAGTTTTACTAAATGATCCATCCTTACAAATTCAGCAGTGTAGGAAAGTTCACTCTGTGCAGATAACTTGGGCTGATTCAATAGTATACCTACCAATGTTCAATACAATGCACAAAAGACCATCAACTAGAGTCTCTTAAGACATTTCTTGATGGATGGCTTTTGTACATGCCAAACATTACGGCAAACAAGAAGACAAATTTGGTGTCCTTGAAACAAGCACAACAACAAGCCTGCTACTGATTTCAATACGAGCAGGAAATGGCCCGTAAACATATTACAAATTCCAGATTATAAAGATGTATATATAAGGAATCACAAAGTATTGCAGGAATATTTGTGGAGGAAAAGATGTGTGATTATTGGTTACCTATAGCAGTTGTCTATGGTTTGACATGTCCAGGGAACTGACTGAAAGAGAGCAGTTTGTCTGAAATGAAAAACAAAATTCAGATAAAAAAGCAGTGTAATCCCCAACAATGCTGTAACTGTCAAGAGCCTGCTAAATTATCTCTTACTTTGCTTTTGCAGTGTCTTGAACAAATTGAACATTTTAATATTCCAGAGAGAACCTGTCTGTTCTCAAAAGGATTTAACAGTACATGTAAAACAAGCTCGCACAGATAAAGCTTACATGAGCAAAACATATTTTTGCCCACAGAGCTAAAAGTTTCAAGTCGTTTTCAGTAAACCACATATTTACAGCTGGTTAAACCTTTTCTTTCCACTATACCTGGAAAACGAAGTTAGGCTTAGTAAGTGGCATCAGAAACATAGATTATTGCCTGGATTGTTAAACTGATCAGGCACACAAAAAAGAACAAATTACACATATATGCAGATGACAGAGATGTTGCATGTTGAGCAGAGGGATAAATATTTGGTGATGGCATCCATCCCTTCACTATAATACTTATCATAGCTGTGAAAGTAAATGCCTTTTAAATTTCCTGTTTGTACAGGGCAGCTGTAACAACAGCAGACTGTGTAATATGCTGCAGGAATCCAAAAGAAGGTACATCTCTCCTAAATCCACCTTAATTCAGTCCTGGAAGCCATGATGAATTTGACATGATGAGATTAAAATGGAAGGTTTGTCCCTATATAGGAGAAGGGTTAAAAAGCAGATTCACGAATGATACCTATCTTTTCAGGCTCATCAAGACCTGCAAACAACAGCACTGACTAAAATGGGAAAGAGAAAAATTCAGAATGAGGACCCACCAGAAAACCACAAATGACAGCAACTATATCTGATGAAATGACCAAAAGTTTAAGACAACAAGCTAGGACTATTCAAAAAACACATATATTTTGGAGACAAAGTATTGAAGAACGAGAATTATGAAGATGTTAAGAAAGATCTTAAATAGCCATTGCTGCAAGAAAGCTCACGAAAGCTGCAAGGTTGAAGACATTAAGATAAAAATCAAAATCACTCCTTATGTGAGAGTATTATGCCTATGATGTATGCAACAAACCAAATTAAAAAATGGTACAGATGAATGAACTTTAAGAAACTCTTTTTCAAGCAGCAGAACTAATGAAATTTGGTTTCTTACTGATGTATGTCTATACACATACCCGCGTGTTATGCTTACGTACCTGTAATTCCCAAAACAACCCTGCTAGCCAGGAAACTGTGCCTTTTGTAGCTAGTTCAAAACTAAATGTATGATAGTTAATGCACTATTGCTATGAATTAGATTGGCAGCTGAAATCTGTCTGCTTTTCTTTCAAAAGTAGCCTCTTTCCTACACCAGCTACTGATTTTCACAGATTACTGAGATCTTCACATCTCTCTACCTTCACTGGAGTCAGCCCAATGCTCATACACACTCACAATGTGGTCACGTACATTTTATTTCATTAGCGAACACATTGAAAATCAATGAAGCTGCAAAGATGGCTGAGGACAGAAAACAGGGAAGGAGGCAAGGACTGGTACTCAAGAGAAGTATCCCTTGAGCTTACCCAAGGGTAGAGAATTATGTTGGGCACCATTCCTTTTCCAGTGGTGAATCTAAATGTGGAAAAAATGATAAGGAATTCGAACTGATAACCCAGGAAAAAAACCAAATACTATGTGTCTTCCTATAACAATAAGGAACTTATGTAACCCTCATGTATCAGTACGGCATTTGGCAAAACCACATTCCTACCAAATCTTAAAACTAAAGCAGCAGCTTCCACCAGAAGTGGATCATAAATTTCTATGCTGAAATCCAAGATGCGCTTACAGTGAAGGGCAGAGTGGTTTATGGTCATTTAGCACCTTCTGTGAGTTAGAAAGTATTGGTGTCTTTGTGACCTTGCTCAAGTCACTTACAGGGAAACTGACAACTAAAAAAAGTAATTCATACGCTTCTGCCTCAGAATGACTTAGCTCCTGTTATTACGATTCATCTGGTATTAGTATGCATAAATCTACTACCATTAAGACATACATGAAAAATAATGCTCTCCATTTTCCATTTTGCTAATACAGTGAACTTCAGAAGTCTTTTGCTGTATTTTAGTATTTACATGTGTGGTTTCTGTTCTTAGGTATGAGTATGTTAAGAGAGCAATGGAGGATAGTAAAATGAATAAATACCTAAAAAAATGAAAAATATTTATCTTTCACAATCCTTAAAAATTACTGTGGGAGATATAAGTAGAGGTATAATGATTGAGACCACATTAACATCAGTGTTTCAGATTGCCCAGATTTGGATTTAACTTCACACTTTTTCTGTTCTGAATCTAACTTTACCCAATAACAACAAGGGGACAATTACATACTTACCTCACAGAGGTATGATTAGGCTTAACGTCAAATGATTGAACATCACAGAGGAAAACACAGGAAAAAAATAGTATTCTGTTACAATTCCTACATACAGACAGTAAGGTTTATAGAGTTTGAAGAGCAGGACATTGTCTCAGTTCTGTCACATTTTACTTTTGTCAAATGGGTAGTTCTGCAACATCTACTAGCTTTGTTCACACCTAGAAATCAGTGTATCAACTCCAGTTCATCAATGGAAAACGTGGCAGTACACTGTAAACTCAATTCTCAAGGGACTGGAAAAACAATGAAAAAATATGGAAACACTTGCAGGATGGCAAGTCATCACATTTCTAGGGATCTTGGCCAACACTGGGCAAAATGTGCTTGTGAGACGTATTCAAATTGGAATTTACTATTTGAATCAATGTACAATATAATGAGAGAAGTCACCCACACCACAGCCAGAGCGTAACATTTTTTTTACAATATACCTCGCTGACACTTCTCAGACTCGCTTTGGATCCACATGTGCAAAACATGGCAATAAAAGGGTTATTCAAGTATCTTAAGCATCTGCTTTTGTGATTAGTATTTGAAAGGAGATGAGTGCTTCTCTTGCAAGACACAAAATGACATGGATTATAACAGGTACTGTTAATGACAGTATATTAATGTTTAATAATGCAGAGTGATTAAGACTGGGTCTGTACTTTATTATTCTATCTTCTACATATGTCAGAATGGCTTGAATATCTTTTGGCATTATATTTAATTAAAAGTAAAAGTTAATTTTTCTCATTCATATCAGATATAAGAGTCATTACTTATGATTACGCTAGATTTCCTACAATGACTTTCTTTTTTTAATTGACTGCTTACAGTCAGAATTAATACGATTTTATTTTGAGGTCTTTGATTTTTCTACAGAAATGTACAAAAGTTTCAGGAAAATTATTCTAAAATCATACTAATTAATTGAGCATTGTTTAACATAAATAAAGGAGGTTTTTTTCCCCAACAGAGATGCTCAGACAAAGAACTGGATTTGGAAAAATTTCCAAGTGATTTAAGAGGATATCATTCATGCATTTTCCAATGGATGCAGGCCTTCTAAAATGACTTTAAGATCATTTGTCCTGCAAACCTTGCTTTCAGCTTCTTTGAAAAATCTCAGCAGACGCATTTTATCCCTTTAATAAAAAAACAAAACACAACCCAAACAAAAAGCCTCCTGTAAGTAAATATTTTGTCCATGAATTCCATACCCAACCAAACTGACAGTAGTTAAGCTGCAAAAGGGACTTTCTTAACACATTTTAGATAAATTCACAGAAACTTCCACTAATCCCATCCTAAAATGAACCTATCACGTTCACACAATAGTCTTATTAAATATATAAAATATGAGGAGAGACAAAAAAAACCAATTTGACTTCAAGTCACTCTTTGAACTTAGAAAGACTGACACAGAGTAGTACAACAGCCTTCTATATCTCAACTCCCTGATAGCACAGCAGTTTCTAAAGAGAGTACAATTAGATACATCACCTTAAATACCAAGTTCTTTCATAGAATGCCAACATAACAACTAAAAAAAAGAAAGATTTTCTAGACCACCATCTAATCTTACCTAATTTTCTTCAAACAAATTCACTACAGAACATGAATTCCTGAAGATTTAGGTGCTTTTGAAATCTTTTTCTCAGGCCCTGGGTTCTGTAAAATGGGAATACTATCTTATATCAAAACAGACTGAAATTATATTAATTTGCAACCATTTTCTACTGCAGAGAGAGACATATAAAAGTCTATAAATAAACAACACTGTAACTCCCATTTATTCAGTGAATACTTGCCCACACTAGATTGCAACTCTACTTCAAAAAATATGTTTGGAAGCTTAAAGGATAAAAGCCCATATGTTTATCTCCTGTATAAGAACGTGCAGAGAGGAATAAATTAGTTTAAGACATTGAAAATGGTACAAGGACTGATTTAGCTGACGTATAGTCTACGTAGCTGCAGGTGATACTGCATGAGCAGATTCAGGCAAGGACAAAATGAGCTACGAAACCTTGCCAAGTATGCACAAAATTTTCATCTGATGTGTATTTGTGATTTACCACCTGAGGTGGTAATCACTTTGAGGCTTAAGCAAGAGGTCTTTCCTAGTTATTGCAACATCCTCTATCTGTGCTTTCATACCTTTTTTTTTTTTAAATAAACCTTCTCCTGCCGCTCTGGCACTCTCTGCTCCCATTCACTCGTTTCTGCTGTTTCCTCCAGCTCTCCCCCAGATGTGCACCCAGATTCCTCAGAGAGATGAGGTGGACAAGGTAGTCAATTCTCCCTTCAGGAACACCACGAAAAAACAGAGGAGTGAAAAATCCCAGAGAATGAACAACAAAGCAAGAAAACTGAGGAAAGGTTCATTTGCCTTCTACCATTCATGATCCTGTTGCTTTTAGCAGGTCTGTTTCTAGCACCAAATCCAGTTTCACATGGCCCATCAGAGATTATGAATCTCTGTTGAAGGTCAGCATGCCTAGTTAAATACTGCTACGGAAACAAAAAGAAATGGCTACTGATATATTAACCATTCAGTTCTTCATTTGCTATTTAAAAAAACATTGCCGCTCTAAGCCACAACCGCTTACATTTTCCTTTAACACCAGACCAAATCCCTATATCTCAAAAGTGTTTTTGAAGGGGGCAAGAGAAGAATATGGGGGTTTCTATATACTGTATAATTGCCTTCCACCTTTGCTCTGCCTATGAGCACTTTTTTATTCTTCACAAAGTTGCTAATTCTTTGGACTTCTCTCAAAAATAGATTTACTGTGATACCAATAGATTTTTGATCCCGGAGTTTCAGCAAGACGGTACCTTAAACTTCTCAAGCATAAGGAAAAGCAATGAAGAAGAGCTGAAGTTCTTATGGTCCTTCTTGCAACAGATATATAGACATATCTAATATGTGGATTATTATTTTGTGGATCCACTAGCAATTCATCCTCAGATGAAGTTGTAATGCAGCACAACACAGGACTATAAAGAAACTGAATCCTCCTGCATCCCTGTTTTCATGAAGAAACCAGCTGCTAAAGTTATTATTTTTGTTACAGTTTAATGTTGTTTCTTCATTTGCCCACAACAGACCAACCGGATTCTGGTCCCTGACCTTATGCAAACCAATACAGCTAAACCATATCATGTCAGTACTTTTACATTTTCAGTAACTGTATGTAGCTACATCTGTATAGGTAAGTTTATAAAAGTTACAGTACTGAAGACAGAAATACAAACTTTGAAGAGCTGAAAGCTAGTCAGTTACATATTCTTAACAACTTGATAACACAAGAAAAGGTTTGTTTTTACCATATTTCCTTTCTACTTTAGAACCTGATGCAGATGACAAAAAACTGATCAATATGATTAAAATAACAATACTTTAAAAAAAGGAGTACCCAGACAGCCCCAGACAGATTACTTTTCTTTCAACACTGTTTCTCCAGACGTGGTTAAACTCTTCTGTGAGACCTGCACAAAATCAAACATTGATGTAGACTTTCTGTCTGAACCAGATCACCAATTCATCTTTCCACCTTATACCCACTCCCCTGGGGGAAAAAAAAACCAAACAAAACCCACAAGCATCAAGGAACTGTCTCCCCACCAATCTAAGTAGTCTCTACGAGCAGGGCAGATTTATCTAAACCTCCAGTAGTGTACCTTTCAATTTAGATGTCAGTTTATCTGCCCATTGTAGGAAACGAAGGTATGAGTGAAATAAGAAAGTGGACATAGATACATGTTTGTGATTTTGTATTTGTTCAAAATCTGTCCAGTAGATGACCTCATAAAAGTAACGGTTCAATTCCTCTGGCGTCAGCTGAAAAGGAGTGTGAATTATAAAGAATGTAATTATTTTGAAATACAACACATTTCATTAAGTGCTAGATGCCTCAGAGAACATTTAGAACAGATCAACATAAATTAGACATAAATTTTAGCTGAAAAATCAGGAAATCTAGTGATCATAAGTGTAGTTGTCCAAAAATAAATGCAAAACTGTAGGCACTTGGGACACTGCAGTGCCATGAAGTTTATGCTTCTGTAGGTATCCATCAGATTACAAGTATAGAGAAAGCGAAGATCTTTTTTTTCTTCGCTTTGTTTCTACTCATACCTACCCTGCTTCTCAAGGCATCCTTATCTTGTGGAAACTGATACAGTTACACAGCTCTAAGCAGATAGTTATACATTCAACTATTTTACCCGATCAGAACATTCCCATTTCCAAAAGCATTTTATAATCAGATTACACCATGCTGACATTTATATACAAATTATAGTGTTTCCATGTATCATAACCCTTATAATCGTGAACAGCTTTAGCAGAATTCTCTGTGGAAGACAGCTTTGATAGAAAATCGTTTCTGTCCTCCCAGTTAATTACTGATTTTTTTTCCACCAATTAGAAATTTGAACTCAATCCCACAGATTTATAATTTACAATCAGTAGCCAATGCATACAAATTACTCCTGCTTCTCTTTTAAACATGACTAAAAGTTCAATTTATTAAATGTTAAATCACATGAAATATCCACAGTAAAATGCTGCGTAGGAAAACCTTCTCTGGCTACTGGAGAATACAGAATAGTTATTTATTTTAACTAATCAATCTTAAAAGCTACTAAAGGCTTTTCTACACTCAGCATATGTGTTTGCACTCTAACCTACCAGATTAGTATTGCCAATTTAGACTCTTAATCAATTTAAATATATATATATTTAAAAGCACTAGGATAAATAATACAAGTAAAACAGAAAACGTATATTGAAAAAGGATGATTAACCTGCTAAAAAAACCCAGCCAGCAAGGCAAAGAGAGAAACATTAATTTACACTTCCTGCTCTAGTAATTCAGCCACTGAATCACAGTAGACTGAGGTTTTAAAATTTACCTCCGTTACAAGCAAACTGCATTTCTCTGCATTTATTTCCCTCCTTCAATCCCCTTCCCACCTGACCCTCTAGTTGTACAAGAGAAGAATCCAGACTGGATGACTTGAAAATAAGTAAATAGTGACAAGTCATCACTACTTGCAATTATGCTCACAGAGAGAGGCCACACATATATGAACATTCCTGAAGTTCAACAGTGCTAACAAGTGCAGAATTCATGTATTTTCCTGAAAGTCTCCTCAGCAGAGGTTATGAAAGTCTACATCAGCAGATGTTACAAATGTATCAGGGGAGTGTCTTTTCTGATTAATACATCAGAGAATACAGCTACTAAAAAAAACATCACTGGGCAATACTGACTTCATAACATTCAACTTAGGACAACCACACACGTACAGCATTTTAGTAGTTTGCTTATTTGCTGAATAATGCACTATAAAACATAATTAATAAATAACTGTTAAAAACTCTTGATTTGATTAATACAGTGCTTTCAAGCAACTGTAAAGTGAAGAAACTTGACAACATATAAAGGAAGTATCTTCTGTAGCATGGAAATAATACTACAAGAGATGGTAAGAATAAAATTAACTTCAGCTTTGCATTTTACAGATTTGCCCTCAATGCTATCAAGAAATAGATGGTTATCCTACTTAGAAGTTAAAAAGAAACATTCAGTGCTGTAACTTGAACCCATCGCTTAGATTCAAATAGCTTTAGTGCTACTGATTAAAGCAAAATTTCTCATTGTAACAAACAAAAATTGTTTTTTTGGCATTCTTTTCAGGATGAAGACCATCTTAAAAATATCTGAGTAACAAATTCAGAGTGGCAAACTTTTCAATAATTAACTTACTGCAATGTTTTCCTCAAACTGCCTGGAGAAGAGCTGCTCACTTTTCTACTTCAGGCTATCACCAGTAATATGGCAGAAGGTGCTCTTGAGAATCAAATGAAGACTGTTACTAAAAATACTCACATCCAGTTGATGATCAATTTTTCTGATCCTTACAGAGAGATTTCCTCTCACTTGGGTTTCTGTTTTCAATTATACTAGATTGTGATTGTAACAACAGACATGAACACTTTGCAGCTTAGTTTATCTTAATAACAATCTTAAGGAAAAAATGTCTTTACTCCTGAAGTAAAACAGTAGAACATAAAAGCTTTCACAGTAGTAAAAGCACTGTGAGCGCAACTATCTATACACTTCAGTAAATATAAAGTAATTGTGAAGCTACTGTAGTAAAAAACATCTTTATACAGATCAAGTGTGTGTCTCGTGTATTTCCAGAACAATTCTTTTACTCCAAAATCAACACATTCAAATCTTATCAACAAAACCAGTAAAGTTTTAGAAATCTCTCAAAAGCATTTTCTAATGATTTTCCCATATTTTTTTGACTACACAAGTGTTTAAAGTATGAGTGATCCATTTGAAGCCTACTCTGCTCTCTACATTTCTTTTTTAAATACACAACATTTAATGCTGGTGGAACTAATGATCAAAAATCCCTATGCATTAAGTGAACAGTACTTCTATGCCTACAATTGTAATGAAAACAATTTTCACTTCACTGGAATACTGGTTTTGTCATGAATTAGTTGCACAACACACCTCTTATTGATCATATATTCATACTTCTTATTTGTTTCTTAAACATGTTTGAAATAAATATTTTTCACCCCGTCATTAGAAAGCAGAGGTTCAATCCTGAGAATGCACTGAATAAACAAACACATCACGGACTAGACAGCCATATATTAACACACTCAAACTTAAATTTGGTGAGAATTCAGAAAAGTTATTTTGTATGTAATAATCTGCATATACAAACAAATAATCAGAATTGTAAAATACCTATCACTGCTAAAAAGAGATACAGAATCTCTTGAACTCTCAATAATATTGTAGTTGGTGTTTCTTTTTTAAGTGACTTCTTCCAGGCTTTACACTATTTGTTGTTTCCCTCTATAGGAATTCACTGTCAGAGGAAGCCGCCAGAAATATAAATGAGTCTGTAAGCAGTCAAAATACTACCTCAGGTGTGTTTATTAATGGCGCTGTTTGTTGTTTCATTTTATTTTACTTTTATTTTTTAATAAAACACTGACAGTGGTAATGGGAATACTAATGGGTTCCTAGACCAATACCTCTACCTAAAATCTCAAAAGCTCTGTGTGGACTCTATTACAGTCTACAGGAACACTCTCTTTGACTACAATAGGGCCGAAGTGCCTTACAACATTTAGCAAGCATTATCCTCCTAGTCTCACAAGGGCACTTGATACCACTGAGCAGTGACCTGAAGTTGCCCATTGTTTTTCTACATCATTCTGCTACCTTCAGCTCAGATTTGTCTCCATTCACACAATCTGCCTGTTTGTTCATACTTTGGCCTGCTCTTGCTTTGAGGAGCAGAAAGCCGGTGCTGAATTTCACCAGGCAGACTAAGGGCTCGCTTGAATTTGAACCTCTTCTCCACAAGCGTGACACAAAACTGGCTTGAGCTGGTTCAGTCCCAGCCTACAAAAATACACCCAGTAACCAGGCAGTTGCCCCCCCA
>Ga0181612_159910_pt1 | contig 14854 bp, 9 predicted proteins | sample HoacroProtozoa21_FD_119630 | JGI IMG/M metagenome (GOLD analysis project Ga0181612, IMG submission 119630) | Hoatzin crop microbial communities from Cojedes, Venezuel. Combined Assembly of Gp0051906, Gp0051904, Gp0051908 | reverse complement strand
CCAGAGAGGTAGTGGAGGCCCCATCCCTGGAGGCATTCAAGACCAGGTTGGACAGGGCTCTGAGCAACCTGATCTAGTTGGTCGTGTCCCTGCTCGCTGCGGGGGGGGTTGGACTAGATGACCTCTAGGGGTCCCTTCCGACCCAAAACTTTCTATGATTCTGTGATTCTATGTTGTTGCTTTCTGCTATAGCTGCTAGGTTTTAAGTGACTGAATAAATTAATGCTTTTTGATGTTGCCTTTCAATATGTTTTTCCATAATGAGAATAGTAGAAAGGTACATGTTACCGTATTATACAATATGCTTAAATAATTATCAGTGTATCTATTGAACATGTCCTTGTTTGTTTCAGCCATGTACGAGCAGTCTCAGTCTGACTTCCCATTGCGTGTTGAACAGTGTATATATGATGACACCTGCACACTTATTTTTCAGACACCATGAGTGGAGTTGTTCAGATGGTGGAATTTAAATATTTTCATGTTTCAGTGTAGTCACCTCTGCTAAGAAAAAATATGTGTGAAGGAGTTTTCTTCAGACAGACTAGAAGGTTTTAGCAAAATAGTCCTGGAAACTATCCTAGTTAGAAGATGAGTTTTCCTTGAATTCTTTGAATGTGAGATCCTTTGACAAAGGAGGTTGACTAAGTTGCTTAACAGTCCTGGGTCCTAACAAAGCATACATTTTCTCAGTGAAAGGTCCCTGGATCTGCCATCTTCACAGAACAGTCAAGATGGGAAGGGACCTTTCAAGATCACATAGTCCACCTCTCCTGCTCAAGCATCTTAGTACAATATAGTAGATAGTTGTTGATAGCAGTGTGTCATTTTTTTATGGAGTGGCTGCATATATTGAAGGGTGATACTGGCTTCCTTTGAGGGTATAATTGTATAAATGATGTGTGTGGCCAGGTCATTGTATGATTTTTATTAATCTAACTGAAAGTCTTAAATTATTAATTCTTTGACTTAGATTAGAAGTGAAGCTGTGCTGTGGAGATTTAGATCAGTGGTAAATAAGATGTATGAGACATATGTTAATATAATCTGCTCAGTGTCTCTTGACAGCTGTTCACTAGCAAGAAGAAATTTTATTATTAAAATTCGGGTACATATAAGGTCCTCGTGTTACTTTTGTTTAAATATAGTTGTAGGTTTGCAGATCTGACATTCATACTTAGACATTTTGGCAGAGTTTCACTTGGTTTGAGAATCATAGAATCATTTATGTTGGAAAAGATCTTGAAGATCATAGAGTCCACGTGTAAACCTAACAGTGCCAAGTGTACCGCTAAACCATGACCCTAAGTGCTACATCTACACGCGCGTCTTTTAAATACCTCCAGGGACGGTGACTCCACCGTTTCCCTGGGCAGCCTATTCGAACGCTCCATAAGTGAGTTCTCCTTTCAGTGAAGAAATTTTTCCTAATATCCAACCTAAACATCCCCTGACGCATCTTGAGGCCAATTCCTCTCGTCCTATCACTTGTTACTTGGGAGAAGAGACCAACACCCACCCCACTACAAGCTCCTTTCAGGTAGTTGAAGAAAGCGATAAGGTCTCCTCTCAGCCTCCTTTGCTCCAGAATGAACAACCCCAGTTCCCTCAGCTGCTTGTCATGAGACTTGTTCTCCAGACCCTTCACTAGCCTCATTGCCCTTCTCTGGACACGCTCCAGCACCTCAGTGTCCTCCTTGTGGTGAGGGGCCGAAAACGGAACACAGTACTTGAGGTGCGGTCTCACCAGTGCCAAGTACAGGGGAATGGTCATTTCCCTAGTCCTGCTTGCTACACTATTTCTGTTTTATATGTTAAGTTTTTCTAAAATAAATCTAAAGAAAAAAATTTAAAGCATATGAACTGATAGTATCTGATTTGCGATCTTTGATTGCAGTTCAGAGTTTCCAGAGATTAAAATTTATTTAAGAGAAAGAGCTATCTGTTAGATATTTTTAAGTCTTTGCTAGTCAGAACAGGTGTTTCAGGATTGAGTAGCACATGTAGGCTAAGATATTCGTAAATCAGTCAGTAAGGAAACTAATGTTAGAAAGCGACCTAGTCAACACGCAGACAGATTTATTGCATCTTCAGTATTTAATTTCATTGAAAGAAACAAGTACTATCCAAAACCTCAGTAAAATAACTCACAAGAAAAACAATGTTGGTTGAGCTAAAAATTATTGTTAATGGGAAGTTTTGAGACTTAGAATGCACAGTGGAACTGAACCAAGGGTAAAGGTATCTATTTTCTTAAGCTATTTCAGAAATTTAAGACAAGTTCAATACATAGGTACTGAGTTGCTTCAAAACAAAAATAAAAGCCTGACAAATGCCATCCGGCATAATCCTGGCAGATGATGTCTAGAGATACAGCATATACCTTATGATTGCAAGGCGGTTCAGGTGGGAAGGGACCTCACGAGATGGGTAATCCAACCTCCTGGTCAAAGATGGGTCAGCTGGTGGGGTCAGGCTTAGGTCTTTATCCAGTCAGTTCTGGAAGCGGTCAAGGGTGGAGACTGCACAACCTGTCTGAGCTGCAGCAACTCTGCTTGACTGTCCTCACCGGGAGAAAGTTTTTTTTTTTTTATTACCACTCTCAACCTCTCTTGTTTCAGTGTAGACCCATTGTCACTTGTCTTCCTGCCATGCACCTTAGTAAAGAACCTGGGTCCATCTTCTCAGTGATATGTCTTCCTGTAGGTACATGCTTCCGTGATCTGTCTGTGCTCCTGTTAATTGAGACCAGGGTGCCGTGGGCTGCGTTTGGTTCCAGAGCGCACTGCTGACTGGTGTTCAGCTGGCTGTCCACCAGGACCCCCAGGTTCTTTTTAGTAGATCCGCCTTACTTTATTTTTTGAATGCTTTCACCATGCACAAGGCCTGGTAGATCTTTCTGGTGAAGACTGAGGCAAAGGTGGCTTGAGTCTCAGCTCTTATCTTCTAATTTATAGATTATAAGGAATACAGAAAGGTAGAAAACAGATATTTTTGTAATACCTGATTCTGCTAGTAAATTAATTTGTCATTGGTAATTTTACTTTTAGAACTGGACTGAATGTTTTTTTTCCTGTGCAAGATTAAAATGGAAGTCAAAAAAAACCCACAATCAACCCAGTGCGCTATTGTTACTATTATACACATTTGCACTATTACTGATTATTTTATAATAGGTTGATAATAATTGGTAATAAATGGTATATCGGTATCAATGTATTACTATTCTTGTATTTCCTGAGTAAAGCTGGAGCATAAACCTTGAGATACCTCTACTGAGAGAAACAGTCTTACATGCAAAATGAAGAGTGTCCATGTCATTTTTCAAGGTCAGACAACCTTTCTTCAGAGATGTTTTGGATGTGCCATTCTACAGACCATTTCTAGTTCCTGTTACACTTCTGCCACACTTTTTTCCTTTCTCTTTGTGAACTTTTCTATTTCTTTGGTCTATGACTGATAGTTTATTGCTATGCAGCATTTTCTTTATCAGGTGGAACGGAGGGAAATAAAAAACTAAGTAACAAAACATTCCAAAGGGTATACTAAAGATTATGTAGAATACCATGCATGCAGGTTTTTTATACCAAACATACTCTTGCTGAGGTATTGATGCGAACTAGCAAGTGCACACAATATATTTGTGTTACGAAACTTATGGCAGCATTTATTTTTTCTGACATTTGTATTTATTTTTTGAACATTTTTATTAGTATTGTTGTTAATTTATTTCATGGAATCATAGGCTCTTTTTCAGTTAAATCAGATAAAGTATCAAAAGTCCGGTAGATATGTTGCTGTTCCCAACATGGATAGTTTTCTTTTGCTAGATGGCTTTGAAATACTAGCCTTTCCAGTAATTAAGGGAGAATCTTATAATACTTCTCACAGAAATGTTATTCTCATACAACTTTAAATAATTAATTGTTTTAATTCCAGGTGTCCTGTTGAGAAAAGTTTTCACAAAAATCTCCTTTTCCAAGATTATTTTTGTGATCTGCAATAAATGTGTGTTAACAGCTGTCTATCTCCAAAAGAAACAAAGGCGTAGAAGTTAGAGGATCTCTTTTGCGTTGAGTCAAGATTTTATTGCGCTGATCGCTTGTACTGCATTTAGGAGTGGTACCTTGAATATAAAGAGTCTCTTTAAAGAAAAATAGAAATAAGAATTATTTCAGAAAGCATTAACAAATATTTAATACAAATATTTATTTGATCTGCAGAAATTTACTGGAGTGCTTCCTCGATGCTTCAAAATGGAAAGAAGCAGAAGAGTTTTCATCTACTGCAGCAATCTTTATTAAGGAAAATGTTCCAGATAAATACTCTCAAATATTTTCTCTAATGGTAATGCTGTAAAATATTTTAAACTCCCAGTAAGACAGGAGCTTTCTCTACACTTCATAAGATGATAGTTATGGTTGTTAAATATGTTGTTTCCTTCATTAAAATTTTGTGAGCTACCAAACAATACAGTAGAAAGGTAGAGATTTTTACAATTTGTGTGGTTTTGATACTATAAGTTAAAGAGCTCACTACTGCTCCTGCAAAACTTATTGTTCCAGTACAGCTTAAGTAATCAGTATCGATTGCTATGGGCAGTCAGTCTGAGAGAGTAAGAAGAAACAATGTGCATGCGTTTAATGTGTAACTCTACAGTTATATTGAAGTAGCTACAGTTTATTGTAGTGTCTTCATAATATTTTTAGTTATATATAATTTATAGTTACAGACAAATTTGAGCAGGGCTCACTTCTTGTAGCTGGATGAGATGATCTCAGAATGAGTGCAATCAAAAGGTGTTATTAAAAATGCATTAATTAGAATTCTGACTCAGATGTTAGTTCCACATTTAGATTTCTGCTAATACTTCTTATCCTCACTATGCGAAGATTAATATAGCTCTACTAGGCAATCTTTGTGGTATCCATACAGAAAAACATAAATTGCCATAGTAGCCTCACTGCCCTTAGAGTCCAGGAAAAAGCCTACGGTCAATATACCTGCTTTATTTTAGCCCTGTTGAGTGTTTGTCCTTTGTTTGCTTATTTAATCAATTAATAATTAAATTGTTATTTTATAGGTATACCACAAACTAATGGATATTTCACAGGTAGAGAAGGAAATGCAAAATTCCATCCATTTTTCAATTATTTATAAAATGCAGATGTTAAAATTGTAAGTATTAAAATGTATCCTTCCACTTGTACTTTGGTGCTTGATGTTACAGAGGTAGTGTCCGATTCTGGTAACCCATATGCCAGTAGAAAAATCTACTGCAACGATCAGTTTCTCAAAAGGAGAGCTATGATGATGCTTTGGGTGGCCTGTCTAAAGAACAGCCTCAGCTAAAAAATGAGATGTTTCTTTGTGAATGTAGGGAATAGTGTGTTGTACAGATATTCTAAAGTGAGATGAAATGGGGAAATTGCATCTAAAATATAGTGCATGAATCGAAGAGTGGGAAGTGCAATACTTTTTAAAGGCATGAAACAATTTTGAAAATTAGACTTCATAGCAAAATCTTGTTTAGTTTTTTTTTCCCAATGCCTCAACGCTTCCTCATTTTAAAAATATTAATTCTTTCCTTAGTAATAGTGGATTAATTTATGTTGACATTGTAGGAAAGGAGTTTTGCACACCATTTTTCTCTGCTTCTGGAATAAAATTTAACATCTGAAATATTAATTCTTATGCTAGAATTTTCTTTGTGCTTTGTATCTGGCCGTCTCTGACTGACTGACTTGGCATACCGAAGTAGGTTTGGTTGACTTGATTTTTAAATTTTTTTTCTTTGACATTTCAAAATCCAGGTATCCCATGGATACTTTGGACTAAGGGCCATACATTCTAAAGTTAAGAGAGTTACTTCAAATTTTTAGTGCAATAATATTTCATGTGATAAATTTGAGTCCTAATATATTGCAGGCAGTGGGACAGAAATGAATTTCCAAGCGATTCCACCACAAATCTGAACTCTGTATATGTCCTTCTGAAACAATACGATGTACCTCCAGCATCTGTTCTCAGTGTGAAGTGAGTTTTACTTGTCATAGCCCTGTGAAAGTTGATGCTGAAGCCGATCCTGCTTCCACTGAAGTCTGTCAGAATTCCCGTTGACATTGCAGAGAGTGAACTTGTACTTAGTTACAGTAGTTCGTGTTGTTGCATTAATGCTTAGGTCATCCTAAAAAAAGACAAAGATCCTGTAGGTGTTATTAAAGAACCCAAGATTAAATATCTTCTTCCATGTAGCTGTTTGTATAACGTGATTAAATCTTTTCATAACCCTTTCTTCTTGATAAAATGAGATTTTTAAAAGGTTTTGGAATTGACAACTGCTTTTCAGACTTTAGTTCATTTTTGGCTTTTTATGGATCCCTTCCCAATTCTTCAGCATAATTTCGAAACGCAGACTAACCAAACTCTCTATTGCAGTAGTTATATCACAGCTGTTACATGTGGAAGTAATACTACATTTTTACCTATTAAAGTCAATCTTCTTTGACAATGTTCAGGAGTCTCATTAATTCCCCTATGCCAGACAGTACACTATGCTCATTCCGTTATTTACAGAGATCCAACCATTTAGAACACAGTCTCCTGCTGTGTGTATTCTGTGTTCTTAGTTCCTAAATAAATGACCGATGGATTTGACTGTTTGAAGTTGTATGCTGGTTGACTGCATTGTGTTTACAGAATTACCTCAAATCTTCATTTGGTGTTTCACCATGTATGTGCTGCATACATTTCATTCTGTGTTTTTTATGTTCTTCAGAAACAGTTTGTGCAAGACTACAGTAGAAGTATGATAATTATTTTCCTTAAACAGATGAACTTTTGTATTTTTCATGTAATCAGCTTTAATATTTTTCCTTTTTTCCTGTTAACTGTGAGCATTACTAGTATAATCTCGTCCTCTAATATTCAGATGACTTCAAGATTTTCAGATATATTGCATGAAGTTACTTTCATATAGTGTTTTTCTTATTCTTTAAGAGAGCAATATCAGATTCTATGAAGTGACATTTTTTTATTTTTGAAGGATCCCTTTGATTTTGGAATTTGCACGTTTTTCTGTGAAAGTAAACTGCATTAAGCTTGCATATGATTGCATACTTGATTTGAAGAGAGCTGGGATTACTGTAAGTGTTAAAATTAATTACGGTTGATTTTTTCTTGAACAACTCCCCACCCCATTGTGATTATACTTGAAAAATAACACTGGTGGTTTTGGGATCTTCTGTCCATTTCTGTGTTGTTTATATATTCATTAATTTAAACAATTACTTGGAGAAGTGATCTATTCCTAAACTAGACAGAAGAAGTAAGGTCAGAAGGTAGGGTACAGGTAAGAATAAGCTAAATAGCAGTGCAGTTTTTTTGGCAAGTAAATGTTAACTGTAAATTTTTGCCTATTTTTAAATGTTATCTCTGGAACAGTTTGATTGGCAGTTAAATGCTGCTTGCAGGTTTTGAAGATTTAACCAGTTTACCAATTGAGGTTGTAATTGGTCACCAAGATAAAAGCTTAAAAGCAGTTAATGTGATATACATTTGCTTTAGTCTTTATGAGTTCAGTATCAACCTTGCAAAACAGCATATGAATTCTACTTCAGATGAGGAGAAAACAGAGCATTTGTCTGGAGCCTGATTAGGAGACTGGTAGAAGGAGGAGTTCAAAAAAGTTTGCCAAAAAAAAAGCCCCAAAGTTGTTACTTTTTCTGGAAAGTGGGCCTTAAGCAGTGTAGCACTCTAATTTGAGCGAGAAACTCAGAGACGTTGTTCCACAAACTGCACTCCCTAATACTTTCCTTTACGTGGGTCTTTTCTGACAGTGTTTGTTCCTATGCCTTTCCCAGTTTCCCTTAGTAGGAATGATTCATTTTCCAGCAAACTGTTACTTGATTTGTTATTACTAACATGTAATGATTTTTTTACTCTTCTGCAGTATTTTTATTATTATGTTACTGTAGCGGTATTCTTAGATTAAAATTTTGTGTGGTCTACCTAATAACTAGTCTTTCAATGTGCATGCCCTTTTTGATTCTTACATCCAGCTAGCTCTGAGATCTGTTTTTTCTGTTCCTTCCCCGTTGTTGTGGTTTCGCCCCAGTGGGCAACTAACCACCACACAGCTGCTCACTCACTTTCCTCCGGTGGGATGGGAGAGAGAAACAGAAGAGTAAAAGTGAAAAAACTCTTGAGTTGAGATAAAAACAGGTTAATAATAAAAAAAAAGGGGAGGGGGAGAAAAAAATAACAGAAAAATAAAACTCGAGAAAAGACAAGTGATGCAAATGAAAACAATTGCTGACAACCAGCCAACCTACCAATGCCCAGCCAGTCCCTGAGCAGCAGCCCCCCCATCAACCTTCCCTCCCACTTTTATTGCTGAGCGTGATGCCATGTGGTCTGGAATATCCCTCTGGTCAGCCGGGCTCAGCTGTCCCAGCTGTGTCCCCTCCCAACTTCTTGTGCACCTCCAGCCCACTCACTGGCAGGGCAATGTGAGGAGCAGAAAAGGCCTTGGTGCTGTGGAAGCACTGCTCAGCAACAATTAGAACGTCCCTGTGTTATCAACACTGTTTTCAGCACAAATCCGAAACATAGCCCCATACAAGCTACTATGAAGTAAACTAGTGCTGTCCCAGAATCAGAACTGTTCATCACCGTATTTGGAAAACAGGTATGTTTTTCAATTACAAAAAAGTGTGAAGTGGTGCCTGGTTGTGTTGGGATCCCCATGAGTAATTTTTAATTGTCTGAAATATGCATGTAAGGAAATAAGTGGCAAATACTGCCAAACAAATTTCAAAGAGTATTTTCAAATTTCTACTATAAAGGTCCTACTTTGACTTACTTGTAATGTAAATTTAACTTATCCTCAGTGAAACTTTTTTATTCCAGGTGCCTGCTTCAGGCCCATTTTTTCTCCTGCAATTCTAAAATCATACACAATTCCATAGCATTCCACTGGAAGATGTATTTAAATCTCCTAGATCAAAGATGCACAAGGATTTAGTTTGGCTATTTGTATAGACAGTTATAGCAAGTATCCCTTCTGCCGCAGCAGTAGAGAAGCCTTGCTTCTATTTCAGCCTTCTCTCTTAGAGTTAGTGGGTGTTTAACTGACCATCTTCAGACTGCCCAGCATCATTTTGACAGTGACCTCTTCATGGTAGAGTGAGAGTAATCTATATCAAGTTCCAGTTCCTTGGCTTTTGCCAAGTAGTGACATGTTTTGCAGCCATAACATGAATTCCATCTCTCTATGTGTTGGTCATTATGTTGTAGTGGCAGTTTTACATTCATGTAAGTTTTTCAAGATGTCATCTGTTTTCCAGTCATGAGGATGTTCAATTAATAAAGGTCTGAAATCAAATTACAGTATAGGAAATACCAAGTGTACATGGGTTTTCTCATTGCAAAGTCTAGCAGTGAACAATTTTAAAAATCATGGTAAAGTTATTTTGCAGCTTCAGCTTAGTAAGAGTGACTGCTGTTCAACAAATTCCACTCCCTTTTTATTGTTTCAGTTAATTAGCCAGTACAGTGCTGTGTTAGTGTAATTACGTGAGTTTAATCATCATTATGTTCCTTTTTAATTATTAAAATTATCATTTTATATGTTAATACTTCATAGGAGCAAGGGAAACTTATTGAAATAGAATGCCTGGAATGTGAATATGAAATGAAAAAATTTGGCACTAAAATTGTGACTTACACCAAAGAAGTTGTTGAGGTATGTTCTTTAACTTTGAGAGAAAAGTAAAAGTTTTAATTTGTTAAACATGGAAAATTGCATTGGATGATGTGTCTGAATTACGTTATACTGATCAGATACTCTTTTAAACTTTATATTCTTGCTAATTGGACTGCCAAGAAGAAAACAGGAAAAAATAAAGAACAGTTGTATATTCCTCCTGTAAGTCTTCTGTCTGATTATTTTCATAATGTATTTCTTTCCAAGAGTAAAGATGGTAGCATTGAGGCATGCAAAGGCAACATTTTCTTGTTTTCATATTTCACATTTATGGGAGGTTTTTTCGTAGAATATCTCAAGTTGGAAGGGACCCATAAGGATCGTCAAGTCCTACTCAACTATTGCATGTTATGGGCAGTCTCATACAAATTCTTATGTTACAGAAATGCAGATTATTCCTGATAAATTGTCACACAGAGGAGGATTTTCTTAGATTTCTGTAGTCAGATGACTCAGTTATAATTCAGACCATCAAAAGTAAAGCCTAAATTGTCAATATTATCAATGAGATTAGGTAGATACCTACAATGAGCAATGTAGAACAGCTGTTGGAGGCACCTGAAGTTCCTAAAATTAGAAGTATGAATATATTTCATGGAAATTGATAGTGTTAGTGCATAAACTGACTCCTATCTATGACTTCTCATTTTGGGGTTCAGAAATTCCATTGGTCTTTTGAAAAAAAAAGTTCATGAATTCCTCATGATATGAAACACTACTAATACTGCTTAAATAAAAAATAGGATATTTAGGCATTTAGATATTTTGAAATATTCCTACTGCAGTGTATGCAATTGGAGATTTTGTGTTTGATTTTTTCTTTTTTCTTAATGGCATAACCTCTAAAAATAACTTAATTAGCAGTGTCTGTTACTGTAGGTAAGAATTTGCTTTTAGATTTAATAAGAACCAAGTTTAATTGACAGTATGGCAAAGCTCATTCATAAAATTTCTTTTTTTCCTCTTTTACACTGCATTTGTAGCTTAGTTAAAAAAAAAGAAAGCAGCAGCTAAGCCTTCTGAATTCACAAATATTTCACAATTATCAGTTTCTGGTTATCATAAGAAAGGTGAATAGCTGACAGACTTCTGCCTGAAACATGTAGTAGCAGCATGGAGTGCCTAAAAGAAGTACTGCTTAGTTATTGATACCTATTTAAAAAAAAAAAGGTTTTATTAAAGAAATTGTAAAAAAAAAAAAAAAAAAATTCCGAAGTCTGCTGGCTGAGAGACTGCTTTCTGTTGGAAACAGCCCTAAGATTAAAATTTGGAGGAATGTGTAAGAACTTCTATTTGTTAAATGCAATATATGTTGATTAATTTTTCATTTGTGTAGGCTCAGCTGGAATTGATAAAAAATCTGGAGTTAACCTTAATACATGCAGTTCAGTTGGGAGATCCTGATGTCATTCAGGTTGTTTGTACAACCCAGTGGAATTTGTGCTTATCACTACTACAACACAATTTGCATCAACATGTGCGAAAGCCGTTGATATCAGTTGCTGATGTCCTTGAAGAGATTGACAGGTACCTTTCTACACTGTGCATTTTTTTTGTTTGTTACTTTGAAAGGTCTAATGGCTGAGCATCAAATTCATTTAAAAGCTAAAGCTCTATGATGTAAAGTGTTTGAAAATTTTCCACTACTTATAATAAATTAACATCTGCGTTTTGCCTACATTTCCTTGTTAATCATTTAAATATAGGTTCCTTTCAGGCAAAATTCCACACTGTTTAATGGCCTATAGCAAATACTGAAATTTATTAGGAACTGAAAAAACACTGTTGTACTGCAGTTGCCAGCTGGTATTTAACCACAACTGTAGTTAATCAAAATTATCAGTTAGTCTATGAGATGTGTTGTTTCCTCATGGCTGTGTTTTCTTATGCAGGGTTAGTGGAAGTACAATGTGGTTAAATTTTCTAAGTAATTTCATTAAAAAGGCATGGTAGTGAAAAAGGAGGAGGCAAGTAAGTTAAAAAGGGAATATCTATTTTCATACTGGAGTCACTTTTAATTATTGAGTTTCACTTTTGCGTAATTTTTAGAGTTTTGGTTTGCCTTGTTATAACAGTTATATTTAAATTCGTATTCCTTAGCATGTTGATTTTGTTGCGCTGCCAAGTTCATATGGAAATAGCTCGTATTGAAGAAGATGGGGATAGAATAGAGGCTGCTGTGGAACATTTGCAAAAAGCTATACATCTAAACAACGGTGGGCAGTATGAAGAATATCTGAGACTGACTTTTAACCGTCTCCGTTTGTGCACTATGCTGTATAAGTCACCTGAGCGTCTAGAGGATCGGGCAGTAATGATGATTGAACAGGTAATCATGAGGACTAAGGTCAGTAGATGAAATAGGTTTGCTTACTAAATTGTGGCAGAGGAAAGCCAGCTGTTTGGTAAAACTGCATATTAGTAGAGCTAGCATCAGCTTACTATAAGCAAATTGGCATTGGTTGGTTGACTTGAAAAACTCTCTGCATTGTCTCTGTGGTGGTCATGCTGCTTCACACTGTGAAGATTGCAAAAGAGATTTTTTCCACTCATGTTCAAAGCTTATTTCTTGGAAGGGGAGGGAAAGTTATTTATTGCCAATAATATCAGCAAAAAAAGAAGCCTATTAATAATCATCAACAATTAAGATTTCATTGTGTGGAACAGTGTTTTCATCAATGAGGGGAGCAGTGGCCAAATAGCAAACATCCTAGCTGGCTATGAGATAATACATAGTAAGTTGCACTTACAAATGATGCTAAATAATATAGTCTAAAGTCACATTGTAGTCATTGTTAGGAGTTATTGCATCTAATTCTGTTGTGGTGCCTCAGCACCTGAACCAAAGTGGTATTGCCAGCTGATTGTTAGTTGGCTAAAAGAAGTTTCAGCTATACGCCATTTTGGGATATTCACGGAAATTCAGATGTACCTAAAATCAGCACTGGAAAGCTGCTGGTGAGTTATGGCTATTGTTAAGATAAAGAAAAGTGAAGATTTTTTTTTGTCTAGTTTTAATGCTTTTCCATGCAAGCTTACTCTGCTTAAATATTATTTTTAGAAAAGCACTTGTACCGCCTCTAACTTTGGCTAATTCTGAGTGGACTAGTAATTTTTTATATTTTGTAGCAATTACTGGTTATTGCACAAAGGATGTGTAATGATTGGTTTCTAAATAAATGCTGTTCTTTATTTAAGAAAGTATAACATAATGACATTATGTTATGTTATGTTATACACTGAGGAACATACTGTAAAGATCCATGAGGAGCATGAACAGCGCTTTGTATTCAGTTATTTTGGATGTATTCATGTCAAGATCAACCAAAGTTCTACAGTCACTTTGAATAACAGTAATACTGCAGAATGTTGTGTAAGATATATGAAGATACACTATTCCTGTAGATATCTTGTTGTTAGTACCAAGTTCTATGATCTGCATTCTGTTATGTTTAGTAAGATGTATAAATAGGAATATCATAAAAATGAACTGTATAACAATTAGTTCTTTTCTTTACATAGGCTAAAAGGGGAAAGCAGGAGGATAACGTGAAGAAAAAGAGGTCTCTTCTGGTAAATGCAGGTCTTGCACTAGCTCCTGATTCGTTTCAAGTAGTTCTTGATAGTGAAAATGAAGCTAAAGGTAATGTGTGACTAAAACACGTATGTATGACTAAAAGTTACTGCACTTGACTTTGACTGCTTTCCGCAATGCTAAAGGTTGGACATAACATGTAGCGGCAACATGTAGATAATATTGCGATATAGATGACGTGACGGTTCTTCTGAATTCTGTGGCAAAGCTCCTATTGATTTCATTAGGGATCTAAGTTGTATATTGTGATACTAGAAGGGGAAATGTTTTGGGGTTTTTTTTTCTGCTATGAATTCATCTGAATTTTATTGTTGTGCTGTAGTGTGCTGTAAGTTATGCCGTAATTTTATTTTCACTATGTGCAACTCCTGAATGTTCTTGCCCACGGTCATTTTTAAGTGGTATTTTCAGAAGTTTCACCCCCTAATATTCTGTGTTAGTTACATACAATATTGAGCATTCATTCTATATTGTAATTGTCACTCTGTTCTAAAATCTTATTTTGAGAGATCCGAGTTTTGCACAGAGATTTATGCATGAATTCTTCATTTACTTTCTAAAATATGGATCATAAATAGGCATGTTCCTTATGCCACAAATAGCTTCAGTTGTTGAAGAAGAGTAGACAGGGAACGGATTTCCCAGATTGCTTGAACTGTTTTATCTTACCTTGGCAACAAAGCAAGTGTGTGACTAATTTAAGTGACTTTCTGAGTATACTCAGTGTACTCCCAGGGTAGAGATTGTCCTGGAGGAAGGGAATGCTACAGAGTCCTCTGTTTCCAGAACAGTCTGTTTGTGCTGTGGAAGGCCATGCAGTTCTCTCATGCCATCTATTGAGCCAGGCTAAACTGTTTACCTTGCATATTCTCATTTCAAACTTGACCAAGTGATGACTTACAAGTAAGAATGTTGTTTACAGAATCAACAGTCCCACTTCGTGCAGTACGTTTAAGTATATGAAAATTATTTTGTTGGAAAACATTTTCATGCATGATTTAAGGTGATAAAGTGCATTGCATTTGTGCAATGAACAGAATTAAAAGTATGCATCAATTTCTACTTGCTCTTGAATTTTGAGCTAACAACTGTAAAATTATATCCCAGCTTCCTCAGAGTAAACATTACTACACATTAGCCTTCCAAGATAAGCCATTAAAAAGAGTAAGATTAATGGAATTATTACAGTATGTTCTATCTGCTTAACACAACGTTTTGTGAAATTTTTTTTTATATTTCAGTTGTTCTTGAGGTTGTTGTCTAGCAAGTTTTTTGCTTTTTCCATGACACTAATGTTAAAACAAACTTAAACATGTTTATTGAAGGAGTAAGTAAATATATATGCAACAGTATTATTAAAATATACATAGGACAGGACATCAGATTTGTAGGGTTATTTTTTCTTTTAAGTTGTATAAATAACTGTGCATCAACATATCATTCTTCTTTCGTGTCTATGCTGGCCTATTTTAGTGAGAGTTGTACGCACAGGT
>Ga0181612_123118_pt1 | contig 14856 bp, 5 predicted proteins | sample HoacroProtozoa21_FD_119630 | JGI IMG/M metagenome (GOLD analysis project Ga0181612, IMG submission 119630) | Hoatzin crop microbial communities from Cojedes, Venezuel. Combined Assembly of Gp0051906, Gp0051904, Gp0051908 | reverse complement strand
TGAATTTGAAATTCTTTGTTCGGCATTTCCCAGATAAGAATGGAATTAAGGTTAAAGCAGATTGAAGACCCACAGTGGCTGCCTTGTTAAAAACCTTTATTCTGCCCAGAGCACAAAATAAAACACACAGCATCTTACTGTCTTGCAAAGGTGATACCTTTCAGTAACTGACATGTGTGATGAAATCTCAACAGAAATGCACAGACACTGCATAGCATTATTCACTCACTGAAGTGAAAAGGATTTTAATAAAAGGAGAACAAGCCTGTGTAGTCATATATGAGCAGTTATGGCAAAACACTGGCCTACAGAAGGCCTTTTGTTCTTCTTTCAGGTTTAGTTTTGATTCATTTTCTACATGTAAACACACTCATCTGCTTTCATTTATATGCTTAACTTACAGTAGAGAACTACCAGGAACAGGAAGAACTCTCATAGAGTGCATCAAGTTGATTTACTGCAAATCAGCTAAACAAATAGAAAAAACTAATTTTCAGCTGTTTCAGGGAATCAATTTGTCTAATCTCATAAACAGGGATCACATGTTATTTTTTTAATTAGCTAGTAAGTGCAAATAAATGTGGCAGGTTAGACTGAAATTCAGAGGTTGAGTAAACCACCAGTTCAAGATAATATTCCCTGCACCTTTTAGGTATGGAAAAACATATTAGCTCTCAGGAGTCTCTAGGGAAGAAAGGATGGTGTGACTACTAACAACACATACTCCATCATTTATTTTTGGCTTGAACAATCCTGGCCCAGAGAAGATGTTAAATGAACAGTCTTCTGTTTATTTTTCACTTATTGAACTCCTTCTCACAAGAATGAGAAAATGAGAATAAATTTGAGAAGGAAAAACACTTGTCTGTCATACCAATATTTTTGAGGGTCGGGGCTTGTTGGGGTGTTGGAAACTCTACAAATCTTCAGATGCAAACTTCGCCATAATGCTAATCAGCCAGTTGAAAATTTGCTGAATATCCCACTTTGACAAATAACCATAGAGTAAGTTGAATTTAGGATTTTTTTGTCTGACTGTTTTTGAGCATAAATATTAAGCTAACCTTAGGAAGAACTCTGTTTTTTGTAGTCTGTTTTTAGTCAGGAACAGGCATCTTTTACACGTGCATTTGCGAGAGCAGGGAATGCTTAATAAGCCTTGCCATGTCCTCTTAATACCTCAGCTCCTGGGAACAGCTCATTTCAGACTTGATGTCTTCCTCTCCTGAAGGGAGAAAGTCCATTTCTAACAAGTCCTTAGCACTTGATGATTTTATTTTGGATAAGAGTAACAGTGTCATATGCTTCAGAGATGTGTCTGACATATACTGTCACCTTTGTATTATGTCTCTCTTCATCCGGTTTCAGGCATTGTTACATCCTAAAGCTGAATGTGTCAGTGGTGTGACTTTTTGTTTCTGCTACCAATTAATCTGCCACCTTTTTTTTTTGCCTTCAGGTCTTTTGGGTCTCCATGAGAATGCAGTATCTATCTTTGTGTCACACAGGGTTGTTTACAGATTACTGGTCATTACCCATAGCAACTTGGTGCTTTCTTTCTTGTCAGATCTTTTTCAAAACTAACGTATTTCTTTCAGAATTGCTATAGAGATCCAGAACTGTAGATTATTTTATTCAGCTAGACTTTCTTTAACGTATGTCTCCTCTATAATTTAAAAGGGTGGTTTTTTTAAGATACATTAAATGTACCATTTTCAATAAAGAAAAAAATAATCCTAAATTAAACCATGCATTAATCTAGTTCACTGAAACTGTCTCCATCTTTTTAAGTGAATATTTTGAGATGTCTACAGAAAGCAGGTGTTACTTCACTTATTATTCTAAAGGACACAGAAGTACAATGACACGCTAACTCTGTACAAGAGGTCAATATTCATACACCTTGCACTGCACTTTTCACAGTAAGGAAGGACACAGTGTACCAATTAAGAAGGTACAGAATTTGAAAAAAAAAAAAAAAGCTATCACTTTATTGTTATTTCTTTATAATTGCTAGGTTCTGTCTATGCTTTGAGAGATGTCCTACTGCGCAAGAAGAGCATAAGTTTCATCCAAAGAAAAACAAAAGGCAAACTTTTCAAAATATAGTTCATTCAAATATGCGAGTCATGGAGGGGAAAAGAAAAATAAAAGGAAAGAGAGGAACCTTAGATGTGATACGTCTGTGTGCAAAAGAGGAAAAGACATCCAAGTCACTAAATCATTATATTTTTCCTACACTAAGGAACGCATTAAGTCCAAAAATTTTGACACCTATTCCACTTCTCTGTTTATCTCAATACTATACCTAAGATCATTGACAAATCGGCTCATTAACCTAAGGCAATACAATGTTTCACAGGAGGAGACCTGAGAGACCACAAAGTTATATATGATCTTCAGTTTCAAAAATGTAGCCTGTTCTTATTTAAAAGAAGTGTAATAAAATGCATTTATTTTCATATTAAAAATGTACAAGGAAGAAGGTAGAGGAATAATGAGCATTTATCATGCTGTTTGGTCAAACCAATCTTTTTAATGCAAGCTTCGAAAACACAGACAGAGGGAGCCCATGCTTTACACACAGAATCTCTACAAAACATTGCCTCAGTTTGTAGATCTTATACTATATAACAGGAAAAAAGAAACCCTACACAGTGGGTACTAATCACTCAACAGCTGCGAAGAATGTAGCTTGTGTAAGGAATACAATTTCTGAAGAGTAATCTCACGCCCATTCAAAAGTATCCTAATAGTTTTTTGTCTGCCTGGACATTAAATATTGTGATGTCCTATTTATAGTCTGACCTCTGAATTACCGATTTCTTATCCTGACCTTTTCAGTCTCGTCCTGGCTATCTGACAGTTTTTTGAATTATTTATTAATCTACCGTCTTTCACAGTTAGGAAAGAGTTTCCCATGTAGCACGTTATCTGATTTCGCTTGGAATCATCATTCTGAACTAAAACCCTTCATGTAATATTTTTTTCTGATTCACTGCCATATTAATTAATTTTTTCTGAACTGTCATTTTTAGTTTTTTTCTCGCTAATCTCCATGTAGAAAACATTTTCATTACTTATTCATTTGTTTATTTTTATATAGAAAAAATTACGGAAAGTGTATGGATAGAATACCATTTCTCCACTGCATATGTTATCTCCCCATACAGTCACCTATGACATTCTGCCTGTCAAGAGGCATATTTGCTTTCTTTTATTTCCCTTTTTTTTTTGATGTAGAACCTTCCAAGCTTCAGTCACAGTAAACAATCATCTCTTTGACCTCATTCTTGGGAGCCCCAGTGTGATTTCATTACCACTCTCCACAAACGGTCCCCGTTATCAGTTATCAGCAGGAGGAAAATTGATTCTTGCAAACAAGACAGTACTTCAGCTTCATTTTTAATATGAAATAACAAAGGCTTTAAAAATATTATTATTTAATTTGCAACATACGCAAAATGAGATATTCTCTTGCTTTTATGTCAGATATTCGGACACCATTTTGAAATGGCTCGACAAAATTAATTATAATATTAATTAATAGCTGGCTGCAATTACAGCATTTCTAATATTATTAGGGCTGCAAATTGTTTGTTTGAACACAATTTATGTAAAGTACATAGATATTTTCTAACTTCTTGAATACAGCATTTGTTTTAACAAAAATTGCTGAAGACTAATAATGAAATGTTTTTTAGACATAAACAGATACATTCTCAAACTCTGGAAGCTGTATTAGGCAGATTTTTTCATGATGCTAAACAGTAGCCTCTACGCTCATAATACGAGTTAATGACAGAGGCGTTACTGGGAGGAATCCATGCAATATCTGACATTTTGATTCTTTCATTCTAAAACAGCTAACGTGGCACAAATCAAAGCATAAACACTTTTTATAAAGTCAAAATACCCATAGATTAATACAGTATTAATATAAACTCTGGAAAGAATACATTATTAATAAAAGTTATTTTAAATAAGTGGAATTTTAAAAAATCAATACCTATAATAAAAAAAAAGAGGCCACTCTTTTTTTTAAACTGTATTTCCCTGAAAATATTTCTTCTACTGTCAAAATAAAATCGTAAAAAAGTCAACCTTTTTATTGTTCAGCTAAGCCAAAATCAGACTGCTTTTATATAGTCATTCTGATATTATATTACCTCACTTTAGAAACTAAATATTTCCAAGGGATAGAGAATGAATTTCACCCCAATAAGTAATGATCTTTTTATGTTGGGCAAAACTCAGCATAACAGTTTTAGTGGTGTAATATTTCTTGGGCAGAAATCCAATAATAGGGAAACCGAGTTATTCAGTTATGAAAGCTGTCTGTCTGGAGACACGTTATTAAACAACACTTGAGCTTTCTGTTTACTTTGGTGGTATTTATAGTTATGGCTATGCATTTGTGGCTTGCTCTTGCTAAACATTTCTCAAATGCAGTTGCCTTAATAGGCAACACAAATCATCATAGCTTCAGTGGAATTGTTTTTCTAAGAAAGAAAAAGGAGACGCAATGGTGGACTTTTGTTGCCTTCACTTTGCTTCCACATCTTATTCTTCAGTGTCCTGTTGCTTTATAAATAATGCATTTATATTACTTTTTATAAAGGCATGTGTATTCTCCATTATTATATGTATCTGGACATCCCATACATAAATGCTTTTATACTCATAGATCCCTTTGAGATGGAAAATCAATGTAATCCTGTTGTAGAACTGCAAGACCTAGTTTGCAATGGGGGAGTCTACTGTCATTTTTAAAAGCAGCAGTAGATCCAAACTCAAATCTGTCCTATCCAGCTTACTATATTGCAAGCACCCAAATGAATTCAAGGACTGGTTAAAGTGCCCTCCAGACCATGCAAAAATCTATATATTCATGCAGTAGGTAGGCAACAGGGCAGGGCAGGCTGGTGACAAAAGTCTTGAAGAAGAGGACACAAGCATTCTGGTCATTCATCAAGGCATAGATGTAACCTGGCAGATCAGCTGACAGTCAAGGACCACCAGGGATCAGCGGCACACCAGGGAAATAATTTCAGACCTCCCTAACGCAGGCTGACATCAAGTCATTCTCTCTGTTCCTCTTTTAGACTGCCAATAGCTATGTATAGAGAGCTTGTGTGGAATTCAAGTTTCCTAAGTTTTTACTTAAGGTACTCAACACTACTGTATTTATATCAAGCTAATTCAAATAATAGAAATATCTGCACATAGAAAAAGCATCTAATGCTTGAAACAATCCTGCTGTGCTCAAAAATACAGCCTTAAAATCAAAATCAATCCATCAGCCCCCTCTAACCTCTGAAATGACAAAATTAAAACCATAGGCTACAAAATAACTTGTCCAAACCACAGATAATCGCTTATGACACCCCCGACTTTTAAGCTGTTATTGCCTGAAATGTAACTTCCTGTTTGCAAACATAATCCTAAAGTTAAATCACCCCATTGAAAAGCTCTTATAACAAATTTGTAGGACAAGATAAAATAGAAGCAGGTGTAACTATGGCAGGATTAGAAGCCAGTGCAAAAATTACATACTATACCCTGGTTTACAGCTGCCCGTGGCTGAATACCAGTGAAGAAGTTAAAAATGTTTGCCCATTTTGTTCAGCAACAGAGAGGGCAGAGATATTTTACAGCTTTGGGGTTGGTTCCTGGTGAAAATTGTCTTAGTCCAGAGATTCCAAAATTCACAGGCTTCTGAGAGGGCCACCTCCAAGGGCTTCTTAGCTCCTCCAAGCTCCTCCTACAAAATAGAAATCAAAAACCTCATAAAACCTTCTAGTCCAAGTCTAGATGCCTTAATCTAAGTGTAGAGTAAGAATTTTGTGTACGTAAACTTTGGGAAAGACCAGAATTTTCCTATATTTCTCCAAGACTACCCTCCATCGCTGTTTTAAACACAGAATCATACCTCTTAGGGACAGGATCTAGCTGCTTCTGCACTGCCAGGTCAGCTGAAGAACAAAAGACCTGGGGAGGGAGAGTCCAATATCTGCTCACAAACTTTACTGAACACAGACTTTCAGCATTGTTGCCTAAATGTTATAAAGCTACAGCAGAACATTGTAGCTTTCCACCATTTTGTTTCATTTATATCGCTATGATGAAAGATGTAAATGTCATCCCCTATACATCGGGAGGATTTTTCCCTTATTACTAAGTAGACAATTTTTTATTTTTTCTCTCTGAAATCCCAACAAAATACATTTAAATTAGATATGTCTTCTGTGAACAGTTGATAATATTAAGATCAAATTAAAATGGCTTATCTCAGAAACATCTGAGCAAGAGTGACAGTGGAAATAGGCATTGATCATGATTTGAAACATGAAAGCTCTTCTGAGGTTCTATCCAATAAACAGCTAGCTTAATCACATTTCAACAAAATTTTTCTTTTCAAATAAACTGAAGAGTCAGAGCAGGGCAGGTAAGAGGTCTTCTCAAAAGCTACAGTGCACTCTGTTACCTTGTGATGAACTTAATTACCTTGACATTCCACATCAATACCAGGATGGATCCCCTGGCCTCCCAGGTCACCACAAAAAGCCAATGTTATCACACAGGACGGCCTGAAGTGCAGCCCAGTGGGATTTATGGGAACAATCCTCTGCCACGGAGAGACTGCATGTGTGTACTCACCACATGGCTTTTAATATTCAAAGTTACTAGCACTAATGGAGCAACATGAGAATAATCAAAAATACATTAATCTAAAAATGTCTAAAGAGTAAGTTTTATTACTGTTCTCCACCAGAAAACTCAACTTCCCATTATTCTAAAAGTTGAATTGTCAACCCTAAAATATTTCTTTATTGAATTCTAAAGTAATCTTCAATAAGTAAGTAAGTAAGTAAATAAATAAATAAATAAATAATCTTAATTTTTCTTGTTTGTTTTTTTAATTCCTTTTTAAATTTCTGGTAAATTCATATGCAGTTTTAATAATCATTTAAGTGGAAGTGTAAATATTGTTTGTTACAAAGTGCACAGGCTCAGGTGTAAGGTTTTAAGTCCAGTATATTCTTGTAATCCAACACGAACTGCTACCTACACGTTCATATTCTGCGTTAAGCCTGCAGAGAAAGAAGTTGTAAAAAAGACTTCTTTCAAGTTGCAAAAAGCTTTCTTTCAGCTTTTATCCTGACAGACCAGGTATTTTTTCTCCATCATGTCACTCGTTCTTTTATTCAAGAATTACACCTAGCTTGGATTATGATTGTTTAAAACTTCTGTGCATTTTGTGATATGAGCACAGATGTACAAATACACAGTTAAATCACCAAATCTTCTCTTTTCCACAAAATTCCTGCTGGAGATCTGAGGATCCTTTAGATGTAAAGCACAGAAAATAGACTCTGCCTTGTCCACGTATGAAATTTGACTTCAAACAAGATGTCCTCTACAAATCAATCCCTACCTTTTACCCCAAAGAGTAGAGCCAACATCACTTTCTTCCCCTCATCTTCTACAACAGAGTCTTAACGTCATATCCTGTTATCACTCATCAACTAGGGGATTTTAGGTAGATTACAGGAAACTGAACAGGCATAGTCCTGAAAAACTCTGACTTGTTTTGCATTCTGATCCAACAAGGTAAAGATTTCTTGCACGCTTCAATGGTTTGGCGAACAAAGCGTATCTGCAAATTAGAAACCTTAGGTAATAAGAAATTTAAGACACCTCAGTCACTAATCTCTCTTCTTGTCCAGTTTGTGTGTCTAGCAGGTATTCATACATAAACATGCAGACACAAATATATTTGGCAAGTGCCATTGCAAACCAAATATACATGCTTTTCTTTTCTTCATCTCATTATCCTTCAAATTTGTCTTGTATTTTTTTGTTCAGTTATGTTACCGGCTGCCATTCAGTTTGCTCCTTGCATAGCAATATCTCAGTGGAGGCTTGCTTATCACGCTTCATTCAGATTAAACAGAAGAAGGAATTAAATCTCAAGTGCCAATTAAATGCTACAACAGTGGGATGCGACCATCCAGAGCAAGGTGCTGCTTGGAAAGGCTAGTCAGAAGCTAAGACATGAGAGCCAAAATGCTAGCTGGAAAAGCAAAGACAAACATGGGATCTTTATGGTTTCAGTGGCTGCAGAAATGTGAGGGAAGCAGCAGGCCAACAGGCAGGCCGTGGGTGGTGTGTGCAGCATGGACCTGGGAGAAAGCCAAACAGCACATTTTCCATTGGCCAAGATGGCAGCACGAAAGGTATACTGGCATACTGGGAGAAAGGGGAGATTATTAAACCAACAAACCTACTCCCATGGAACATTGGAATCATACAGGAAATTATTTTTATTTTGGCAATCGATTAAAAAGGCTCCATGTACTGGCTAATTGCTCAGGCTGGAAGGGCTGGTGGTTTATATTGTTTAATATCACTAGCACTGAAGTCAGTGGAGTAGCAATAAAACATGCCACTTCAATTTTTGTTTTGGGAGAGCTAACAAATAGAGTGACTCTGGGGCATCTTTTAATACAATAGGTGTGAATATATAATAAAATTATTTTAAAAGTGATAGACATGGAACATATCTGCTTGCTGACATGACTTTCATCACTGTAAATGAACTGACAAATTGGAACAATGTATTTATATTTATATTATTTAACTTTTTAGTCATAAAGTTATATTTTATATTAATAATGATGTAATTTATAAATAGTTTCTCACATACTCCCATAATTCTTATACATAATTTCACTGAAGTCTTGGGAAATAATTCCTGAATCCACCAGTTAATAATGTCTGCCAAACCTACTAGTATATTCAGTCTGAGAATGTGGGATTTGATTTAGTTCATATTCTGATTTCAGTTGGAAGCCCTCTTTCACTTGCTTTAACAGATATTTTGGAGAATTTTATATATTCTGCTCTTTAACTCTACTTGCTGTCTTCTATTTTAAACTGTCTAACTCAATAAAACGGGAAAAAAAAGCCCCACATCTACCTCATGAGCCTCAAATTCATTCTTGTTTGTGAATGTGAACATATCCCCAGTTTGAGGAACAAGAACATTTACCAAATACCTTGCTAATTTATTCTGGGGAATTTGTTAACACAGTAGGATTTGGTTTTGAGCTGACCAAAGCATTATTCTCTACAATAGGTGCAGGTAGTTTATTCATTTCCATGAGCTCCTCTGGGACTGAAAAATTATTTGCCCAAAGCTGATTCATATTTTTCTGTGATGCTACTATGTGTTCATGATTGGAATCAGTTGATATTGTAAATGTGGAATCAGTTAATATTGTAAATGTTCTGTCTTCCATGCAGTTATGTGAGCATGCACTATTATCTTGAAAGTTGTATTAGGAATTAAGTTCTCATCAACTTAAGAAATAATTACATATAATGAGAGAAGAAGAAGATGAGAAACACAGGGAAAGAGTGACAAACTGCTGATAAAATGTAGATTCAGGATACTGACATAATATATTAGAGTCATTTGTACCCATTTTGATTTTGGTGTAGAGAATTGTGAAAATCATTGTGTTAGCTTCCAGGTTATTTTTTCAGCAACAACAACAGAAGTGAATGACTACCAACGTATGTTGCAAAAGTTTTTAATTCAACCAGAATTTTCTATCACTGCTTTGGCAAACTTGAAGGTGACTGGTTTATTTGTGTACCTTTACTGCTGCACCAAAGGGGTTTGATGCATAATACCACACGATTTGATGCGCAATACCACTCCTGATTCATGCTATGACAGGCTCCTTCTATAAGAACAAAGTTATTCTGTCACTTTTCACAAGCTTATGTATGAGCAGCTACTTCTATATATGTTCATAGAAATCTTCATATCTAAACCAAAACTGGTTTAGTCATTTATGAAGTACATTAATGATCTTCTTTCTCAATTCTTAGTTTATTCCTCCAAGCTCTAGCACTTCCAAGCAGTAGATCAGCATAAGTGCTAAATGAATTTCTACAGAGGAGAATCACAAGCATAATGCCAAGCCCAGCTTAAATAAAATGTAGTAGCACCATTCAACATAACATACCTCTGTTCTTCTCCCCGAGTCGCTGCCCTTTTCCTGTTATTCTGATGAAAAACCTAACCACATCTCCCTCCAACAATTGACTATAATCACATTTTCCCCTCTCTTTTCTAAAGGCCATGGAGTTCAGGCTAAGTTCAAAGGCAAGTTAAAAGCCGTGGACCTCTTACAGAGTATGCCCAGCTCTCATGGCTATTGTGGGTATCGTACTGTCTCCAGGTCAAGTACCTCTGCTCATCTTAGACACAGCAAGCCATGGAGAATGGTGGACATGCTGACAAAGGAGGCCCTGAAGCAATGTGATATTCCCACAGTGAAAGGATAATCTTTTCATCGTGTGTTTTCTTAGCTCAAGGCATCTGAACCAAACATTTAGTCTTTAGGTCTTGCCAAAATATTAAAGAAAAACAGGCCTACTCAAACTTTTTCAGGGAGACCTCAGCTTATGCTGTCTGCTTTTTGAGTTGTTGTAGTCCAAGCCTGCTCTGCAAAGAAAATCATGAGAGCCAATTTGGAGGGCTCAGGATGAAAAAGCTCTTTTCATTAGTATTACATAGCTTATGTGTAGCCGTGTGCAAATATAACCCTGCTAACACAACGTGTCATATCTAACCAGACTTGAGTTCAAGCGTGTTTTAGAAGATTAGGAAAATTTTTTTTCTAATTAGAATCCTATAAATGTGTATGTACTGTGCGGGGTATCCACATTTTAAAGAAAGAATTTAAATTTGCATTTTACTACTGGAAAACAAAAGTAAAGTTATCTATGTGGGAAAATTAAATGAAAACCATAAAGAATTGAAAGTTTCAAGATGGGTTCATAGTTCAGTTAATATATTTTCATTTAAATTGCACATATCATTCTACTTTGTGATTAGGATATGCCCCAGAACACTGCAGCAGAGTTCATAGAAAAACATGATCTACAGTTCAAAGGTCTTGATACATATTCATTAAACAAGTATCATGTTTATTTATAAGCCTTACACCATGTTTATTCACAAGCCTTACACAATTTCTGTAAAATATTGAAGTATTTTTCAACACATCACCATACTTAATTTTTGTATCTCAGAATATGAATTTATTCGGTTAAAATACAATGGTTTTCATATACTTCAAATGAAAAGGAGCAGAATTAATTCCTCAAAGTTAGCACAAACTGGAAACTAAAGAAGGCATGAAGATTTACAGAATCTTGTTCAAAAATAACGAACAATAATTCGTGCTTTTAGCTTTAAAAGTCCTACATTTACATTTCAAGCAAATGAGTATATGTAAGTTGATTTGGGTTTATTTCATTTTATTTTTGTATCCCAAATGCAGGGACAAAATTAAAAATTATTAATACCATGAGGTTGTGTGTGTTAGATTTATTCCAACAAAACTTCATATCTGCAGTCATTGGGTTTATATAATTACCTGTTCACCCAAATATAACCAGCAGACTATGTTAGACCACTTTTCTGTGACCTCTAAGTGGTGATCTCAGTCCCTCTGTGTGCTCCACTCATTCTCAAGAAGTGATGAGCTGTCCTGTTCTTGCACATTCATTCAGGGTTACCTTGGTAACTACTTGATAAAATGGTGCCATAATATCTGTCCAGCTTTTTTGCTATAGCATGAGTTTATAGACTAGACAATTTCAAAAGATGGTTTCCCCCCCTAGGGCCTGTAGACTCAGTATAGATTTCTTCCTATCTTAATAACAAACATGCTACTTTCCTTGTAAATAATCCTGTGGGGTTTATGGTGCTACTTCTCACATGCGTATGCAGGCGTAGGCTAGACTGTTCTGTATTCTACTACATGCATTTACTAAATAATGATTTTTAACCTAGGTTTCTCAAATTTATGTGACTATACTTTCTATAGACAGGTTTGTTTCTGTTTGTCTTCACTCTAAATCCTGCTTATCCGTAATGTTTAACCATGTGACAATTTTAACTAGAAAGACAGAGATGTCAAAGGTATTACCTTATTTTATACCAATTTGGTATAATAATATTATTAAAGAATATAATTTAATATTAATTTGATGTAGTGACATGCAGACAACAGATTTCAAAGATACTGTTTTCTGACACAATTTTTGAAAGTAGACATCTGAAACGAGGAAAGAAAAAGAGACTGTATTATTGCCAACGGCGAGGGAAATAACTCTATAAACTCAAACAGAAGTACATATAAGAGAGTTCATGGATCCTGGAACACCCAGAAATGTAATTGGAGATTGTACCGCGATATCAGACAATCCATTCTGAGACTTCTCTTCTTCAAGGTTTCTGTAATTGTTGATGAAGGTCCAAGTCACACTGTAGGTGTAGCAGAACACAAGTCCATTGTCAGACATGGGAGAAATTAACTAAGAAATCTCCCAACAGTGCTGCTTCTGTTTTTATATCATGTTTGTGGTTTCAAATACTTCAGTATTCATAGGTGTTAAAACCTTGCAAACAAAATTGTCCTAGTGTTGAACAGCCCATTGTAGACCTGTCTGATCAGCCAGGTACATACAGCAGCACTTGCACACTGACCCAGAGTAATCTTTACTGAAGATATTCAGCAGCTGAATCAGTGTGATCTGACATATCTGCTTGAGTTCTCAGACAAAAGGGGATTATTCAGCATGGGGGTGAGGGGAGCCTTAGAAAACTAAGTCTATATGGGAGAAAATAAAATTTCCCTGACTTTCAATAGACAGCAAGAGAAGTTATTTGCAATGGCTGTTTTCGTGAACTGTTTCTCCCAGTAGCTGATCAGCCATCTAATTTCTATGGTAAATTATTTTGATGATATTATTTTCAAGTATTTTCATTTTAGTTAAAGTTTCCTATGACCTGCATTAATTGCTTTTCCTATTATGTCCTTTCATCTTTTAAGTACCACTTACACTATTTTCTTTCTCCTACCTGATAAAAAGGAAAAAAATTACTTGATACAATGTAAATTGTGGACACAAAAGCAGGTATCACAGTAACAAACAGTGATGTTTTTTAACTTAGGGTCTTGGACATTGTTTTTAACATGCAATTTCCAGCACTAAGAATATCTAAAGCGATGTACATTAAGGTGTGTTTGTCAGGACTCAAAGCACTGGGTGACAGGGCTATGAGGCTGAAGGCTATGAAGATCAAACTGGAACATTTAAGAAGAGATGCAGAAAGAGAGAAATAGTCTTTTTCTCCTTATTTGTTTGTTGGTTAGAAGAGACTCCAGTAAGTCTATGTTACAGTGAAACTTACAGGAGAAGAGTAGCATTAAAAGCTAAAGTTGTTGTTTCCTGAGTTTCTAGCCTGTTAACTTCATATGAACATGCTTTTTTTTTTGTTCTCCACGTATCTTGATTCTTACATTGTCCTTCCCACTTTAAAGTCATAAAGGCTCATCAGAATTAATGATTTCATTCTCTGGATTCTCCAACAAAATAAGACAGTTATATTTTTTATTTTTGGTACAAAAAGAGAGTAAAGTTATCTCTATTTTGCATGACAGACCATAATGCAAAAAATATTGAACAAGCTTTAACAGGACCTTTACATTCATGGTCACGTATAACTTGTCATTCATAAAGTCATAATTTATTCAGGTCACAGAGCAGCTAGAATAAACATTATGTCACAAATGATATGATTTTCCTTTTTAATCATTACAACTCTATATATGGTACTCTCAGGCTTTTTAGCAAACCAGTAAAGTGTTCACTGTTCTTTTACTCCTTTTTCTTTTTGGTATGTTGATTTTTTTTTTTATTTTTCTGTTGACATGGATAAGCTAATTTTCAGCTTCCTTTTAACAATAAGTAAAACTCCAGGGATGTACTTATTTTTTTATATTTGTGCCTCAGTAATCACTTGACAACTTGTAAAGTGGGAGTTGAGAACTGCTGAGGCTGACAAGTCCTGCTACAAAATTAAATGTGTAAGAAATTTCAGTGTATGTTTTGTAAAGAGAGAAGGAGGCTTGGGTACCTGAAATAGATGAGGTGAAGCCTCACCCACTCAGGCACATTAATATGGTGTGATGACCTAAGGAAGCACTCTCTTCTCTGTGCTGAAATAAAACACTAGTTAGTTTCACGACAAGAACTAGAAGAATTCAATCCTAAATTAAAGATTTCAGTAGCATGAACAAAAGACACGTTAGAGCTTGAATTTAAAGTTTTGATGTAGGGAGCTATTCTAGGTAAGTTCAAAACTTTATGCTACATGCAGCTAATCACAGCCTGCTTCTCTGTTGGTACTGCACAACAAACACTGCTGCACTATTTGATTTCACAGCTGGCTGAATGTGCAGCAGGCGCTGCTGCATTGCACAGACATGTTCTACCTTCACTTTCTGAGGTCTCCCAGGAAATAAAAAGCTAAAACAAAAATGGTCTTCCAAAGTCAAGACTAGTAGCCTAATTAAAAAAAAACAAAACAAACATTGTGGATTCTAGTTGCCCATCGTTTCCACAGGTAGTATTAGCATTTTTAAGTTGTTTTTTTTCATAGAATCATTGAATGGTTTGGGTTGAAAGTTACCTTAAAGATCACCTAGTTCCAGCCTCCCTTGCATGGGCAGAGACACCTTCCACTAGACCACACTGCTCAAAGCCCCATCCAACCTGTTACAGACGCTCGTGTTCAAATTAAATTGAGAAGCCAATTTTTCATTAATTAAAGTGAATTTATTAGCGAGCGATAAAAGAGCAAACAGCGCTGTGCGGCCGGGGAGTTTTTCACTCTACCAGCGGCGCGCTCCCCACCTGCACCAGAGTCCCTTTTTATAGTTTAGTAGTTCCGGTTCCACGTACCACATCCTGATATCCTTCTGC
>Ga0181612_110506_pt1 | contig 14856 bp, 12 predicted proteins | sample HoacroProtozoa21_FD_119630 | JGI IMG/M metagenome (GOLD analysis project Ga0181612, IMG submission 119630) | Hoatzin crop microbial communities from Cojedes, Venezuel. Combined Assembly of Gp0051906, Gp0051904, Gp0051908 | reverse complement strand
TGCTGGAGTCCCCGTCCCAGGAGGGGTTCAAAACCATGTGGATGTGGCACTTGGGGACATGGTTTAGCAGGCGTGGTGGAGTTGCGGTGACGGTTGGACTTAATGATCTTGGAGGTCTTTTCCAACCTTAATGATTCTGTGAGCAATGTGGGGACATGGGGTGGGGAGAAGAGGAGAACCAGAGAGAAAAAGTCAGATTTCCTCATGCCGAAGGCAGAGAGAGCTCAGGCTGGGGAGAAGCCACTAGCAGGCCCTTCAGGAGAGGCACTGTGTGCTAGCAGCAGCGAGTTCCCCAGCATGTCACCGGGGGTAGGTCTGAGATCCAGCCATGTCCCCTCTGGTCTGAGAGAAGCTCGGGGGTGGTGCTTCCAAAGGACGGGGCGCGAGTGGCACAGCTGTGAGCGCTGGGCTGCTGGCAGTAGTGGAGAGGGCGAGTGGTGCACTCGGGAGTCCTGGCTTGCAACCTGCCTGTGCTCTTTCTCGTCAGGGTCCTGGCTGAGTACTGTCCCAAGCTGCGCTCACTGAAGGTGAAGCATTGCCACAACGTGGCCGAGTCCAGCCTGAGCATCCTCCGGAGCCGTGGCGTGGAGCTGGACGTGGAGCCTCCACTGCAGAGGGCTCTCGTTCTCCTGCAGGACGTGGTTGGCTTTGCCCCTTTCATCAACCTCCAGATCTAGGACTGCTGCTGCCGGGGAGCGGGGGCCTGGCGCGATGCTGGGACCCCGGGAGGATGCTGGAACCGGCTGCTGCGGAGACGGGCGGAGGGAGGGGTTGGGCCCGTTGGCGAGGCTGGCCCGAGCAGGGCTCGCTCTGACCTCTGGGGCTGTTTGGCAGCCACTGGGTGTTCGTGAGTGGGCTTTGCTGGTGCCTCCGGGGAAAGTAACTCCCTCTGCAGTGGCGTGTCGAGAGTGCGTGACTTGCAGGAACACCATGGTGCTGAACAGGCCTTGGCCAGGCCGGCTAATAGATAGGATTTATCATTTGTTGTATTTTAAATCTTTAAGCGGCAGCTGTCCAGAGAGCAGGAGCGTGTTTGCTGGGAGTGTCCCCAGGGGTGGGTGCGCAGGGCATGCCAGCGGAGCTGCGCAGCAAACCAGACCAGCCGGAACAGAAAGGAGAGCAGCCGCAGCCCTCCTCTGGGGAGAGGGCAGGCCCCTCCGGGAGCAGGGCAGTGGGCCTGGCCCCAGCCCGTGGGCACTGGCCAGCCTGGCGCGGCAGGGCTGGCATGGCCCCCGTGCTGGCAGCCTGTCTGTCCAGGCCTAGGGCGCTGGTTCAGGCTGCTGCAAGGTGGGAGTTGTTTTTGGGGGGAACACCCTCCCACCTGCAGTTTCACTGACAGAAAACCACCAAACCTAGCTGTGCTGTCACTGAAAGCACTTGGCCATTGCCGTTTGTTTCTTCCAGCTTCTGACTTCACATTTCAGCGGTGCCCAGGCCTGGCACTATACCCTGCTCTGTCGCGAGGCCGGCGCTTCGGCACTCGGCAGCGGTGAGAAACGGCAGGAGCCCTGGCCATGCTGCCAGCTGGGGTTTAGGGGGTGCTGCAGGCTGCGTTGGCAGGGACAGCCTAGTTCTGGAGTTCAGCCTCAGCCCTTGTATCTGCTAGGTGGTTAGCCAAACGGCAGCCACACCTTGCGGTGGATGTGATGAAGAGAGTAATTAGGGGAAGAGAGGATGACCCTGCTCCTATCTCTGGCCCCAGGAGGTATTGGAGGCAATGTCCTTAAAGCATGTGCATGCTCTGGCTGAACTACACATCAACTCACATCATCTTTATTAACACTGGCACTTAGTTTAAAGCAACAGTGCACACAGACTTGTAAAAAGCTTGCTGTAAAAGCACAAGCCACATCTTAGATCTAAAAAAGTCCCATGCAAGGAATAGCAGAGAATGCCCAGGCCCCGGAGGAGAGCTGCTGCGGCGTGCTCCTGGGCGCAGAGGGACAGCTGTGCAAGGAGGGACGGCTCCTCCTTGTCACCTGGGTTAGTTGAGGAAGCTGAAAGCAGTGTGCCGGCTCCCAGGTTAGTCCCAGTTAGCGGCAGGCAGAGGAGTCCCCTCATCCCTCGTGCCGTGCGTCCATCCTGCCGTGCCTGGCTGGAGGAGCAGGACCTGGCTGTCAGTGGAACTTGTACTTCCTGGCTGGTTTGAAGCTGATGTAGGTTCTCTTCATCTCCTTGCTCTCGGGCTTCTTGATGTCTTTGTACCTCTCTCCCTTTGTACTCACCACCTGGTTATCGATGTAGCGGATCAGCTTCTTGGGAGCCTGGAGAGGAAAGACATTAACAGCGAGTCGGCAGCTGGCCACACTGCTAGGGGCAGGGGGAGGACAAGCAGAAGCAGAGCTGCGCTGTGGGGAGTGGGTGCAGGAAGGCTGGGGTGGGCTGCTCTACCCATCCTTTGTGCTGGGAATCTTGCCCAAGACTCGGGAGGAAGCTGTCTGACGGGACGGAGCAGGAGCCGTGCGAGTCGGGAATGGCAGCAGCTGACAGACCCCGCAGCACTGTAGCGAAGCTCATCTCCCCTTTGCTGACGGGCGGGCTCTGCGAACACTCCTGCCTTTGGCCTGCCCCTTGGCTTTTGGGACTTGCAGCCTGTTTTTTCAACCTTGTAGCCAAAGGACATTCAAACTGCTGGTGAGCTGGGACCACTGCTCTTACCTCTTTGGGTGGGGCCGGCCGATGTGTTTTCTGATCGTCTGCACTATCCACCATCATGTACCTGGAACACAAGAAGCGCTGGGTGAGCACTCTTAACGTGCATTCCCTGGGGCTACTCACAGCCTGTGTCCTTTCTCCCCGGGCTGGCTTGTGGCTGCGCAACGTGTCCTACTTGCCTAGATTGCAGCTAGGAGCATGTAACGTTCCCCTCCGGATGGAACGGGCAAGAAGTGTGTCACCCTTCTGGTGAGAATGCAGCAGGATTCTCCTGGAGTAGCATCCTCAGCTGTATGTCGAGGGTATCGAAGGCTCAGGCTGCCGAGAACGCCGACAGCCCCTGCAGAGCCGAGGCGTGCCGAGGTCTGGTGTGCTCTGCCACTGGGGCAGCTTTGCTGCTTCTCAGCCCAAGCGACGGCGGCCAAAGGAGACAGAGGTGAGATTACAGGGCCAAGGTGGCTGCGGCTGCCATGCAGAGATGGTGTTCCTTTCACACCCCTACTACTCGACTACAAAACAGGTCTGTGCTGGAAGCAACTTCATAAAAGCATCACCTCATTCCTTGTGTGACTGAAACGTTAGGGCCCAAGCATCTGCTTGCTGTACTGCCGAGTTACTACTCTTGAGACTGGTGCTGGTTTAGTAGGCGGACAGCAGAGCTGACCACGACTTCTCCCTCAGTAGTTGTACAGTTGCTCCTGTGTATCTCCAGCTATGGTGATCTGCTCTCTGTACCTGTGCTTGAGTGATGTTTAAAGTACAGGATATTGCCAAAATGTCATTAAAGTGAAGTTCCCAGAAACGTAACTAGCAGCTGGTGCTTTTTTGTCCCCTTGCGTGTTACTCCGAAACAAGCCTGCAGAGGAGATGGGCAAGGGCAGGGATTGCTAACGCTGCCCAGATGCCATTCTGCCTTGCTTTATCTTCCCTAAACCATCGGCTGTTTATTCTGTCACTGGGGAGGATGTAAAGTGGAGGAAAAGATGTGGTTGGATAGGCATGTGGAATCTGCATGCCCACAGGAGGATGCTCGTGAAAGCTGAGATCTTAAAGTGGATCGATGAAACCACAGTGTGGGCTCTCCTATTGAGAATTAAATGCTTTCGGAAATGAACAAAGGTAAACCAATCTAAAGCTGTTTTCATTCCCGCAAAGTCCACAGAGGGACTTCAGAGAGGTTTCTTCAAATGCATTGAATTCACACCTTCAGCAACTGAGATTTAATCTTCCCAGTGTTGCTGTGCAGGCAGTCTCTTACAGATATCTTTAGCCTTGTTTGGCCTGTCTCCAAGGACAGAGGTATGAATGAACTGCTGTTGTTCTACAAGCCGCCGTGTGTTACCTGAGCTGCAGCACGACGTCTGTGCCTTGGACCTTTAACCCGGACCTCAGCTGGCAGCACTGTGACTTACACTGTACCTGCAGGAGGCTGGAGCCTCGCAGGCAGCCCGCGCTGGGACCCAGCTGCTGCAGGTAACCTCTCTGTGCCAGCGCTCTCGAAGAAACCCAGACCTGTTTCTTCCCACCTGGTGATTATGTTTGTGCGTAGATGTGTTTGGCTACACCCCAGTCAGCGTCACGGCATCCTTTCTAAGCATTGTACGCCCCAAGTTCCTTACAGACCGTGTTCTCATTCTGACCTTCCCCAAACCAGCACCTCCTCCTTTACAGGGAGCAGAATAAGGGGTTCTTTGCTGCTGGGTACTTACTTCTGTAGGATAACCTGTTTCAGTTCCTCGTGGTTGGGTGCTCTGCGGGGCCGTGCCAGCTCCTGGGAGGAGACAAAGCGGGCGCATGAGCAGCACAGCATGCGGGGCGTGCGGCTTCCCCCAGCTAGCCTGGCCTGCTCTGGCCCTTGCGGGAAGGGGGTTCTGGCCCCTCAGCTCTGGGCATGGCCCATGCTCAGCCGAGGGACAGAGGGAGAGGGACTGTTGCTCTGGGCGATGCTCCTGCAGTCAAAGCTTCCGCTTGCAGCAGACAGCTGGGACACCGGTGTGCCCAGCTCTGCCCTGCTCCTCGACCCGCTGCCACCCAGCTCAGAGTACAGTACCTTCACACTCGCACCTGCTGGGCCAATCTCCACCTTCTCCTCCACAATCAACTGCACGGCCTCCTCCAAGTTCCCCAAGGCCATGGCGAGCGCCTTCTCTGCCTGGCTCATGGTACAGGCTGGGAACATCTCCAGCAGCAGCTCCACCCCGTCCTTCAAGTCGTCGCCTTCCTGGTTGGAGCAAGAGATGGAGGTAAGCTGGGGATGCAGCAAGGCGAGGGCATTCGAAAAGGGCCTCTCTGGTTTCGCATTGTCAGGAATTTCAGCTTGCCCTTAGCTGAAGGCGCTGTCTCCTTACAAAAGTGACTAAATCCCATTCCTGAAGCTAATGGGGGATTGTATCTCTGCAAGGACCAAGCATCACTCTTACTTGCTCTCCTCCCTCTGTATTTCAACTCTTTAAAGTAGGGCTGCCGTTAACTGGCTCATCTGTGTGGCCGTGCTATGTGTCTCCTCAGGAGTGCGCTTTCTGGATGCTGTGGTGCGAATGCTTGAACTCCTGCTCACCTTGTGAAGCTCTATGTGCTTTGATCAGAAAGGGAAGGGACTGCTCAAGGCCTGTGGCTACACCAGAAGGAAGCGCAGCAGCAGCGTTTGCCAGAAGGCTGTGAGCACAGAATGACTGCGCTGCAGAGCAGGAAGAGATCAGCACGGGAGAAACAGCAAGCAGAGCGTGGGGGAAGGAGGCAGGGGATCTGCCGGGTCATGCCGACTGGGGCTGCGGGGCTGGCGACTCCGTGCTGTATAGCTCAGTACGGGCACAGCACGGAAGGTCACCGAGGGTGGGACTGGTGTCTTCGGGACTGACACCCAGACGCAACCGCTTCCCGTGCAGATACTGCACGACAGCTGGGGAGAGAAATGGTGATCCAGCTCAAACTGTGGAGCGAGGCTAGGGGAACGGGGTGAAGCCTGGCTAGCGCTGCAGGGGCATCCCCACGGTGCGGCTGTGGGATTGCCGAGGGCACGGGGACAGGCTCTCTCGACCATCACTGTGGCTCATCCTTTCCGGCGGCTGGAATGGATGAGCCAGAGCGATGGCTCATGCTCTTCCATCAGCACGCCATTTTCTCTTTCCTCTTACTGACGCAGGCTTGCTCAGGCCATACAGTGGAGGAGATCACAGGCACCGGTGATGCTGTGTCACAGCCTACGCTGTGGTTCCTTCCAGAACCACAAAATGCCCTCGGGTGGTGCTGGTAGCCACACACCAGGTGACTGTCCTGGAGGTCCTGCTGCTCCATGGGTGCTCATACCTGGGCCCTGGCTCTGTCTGTCGGAGTGCACAGCCTTTCCCCGTTGCAGGCTCCAGCTCCAGGCTCCCGGCCCTTGGTCAGATCTTCAGAGGGTGCTTCACTCCTGCTTTCCACAGCCTTTTGGCCAGGTTTTTCTTAAAGACATAGTGACATCTCCTGAGGATTAGTCCCTCGAAGGCTAGAGCTCTGTGCTTTCTGTTGGCATTAGATCACTAGTGCATTGTGTGCCAAAGGAAATTGCTTCTTAAGTGACAAGACTGGGAAGCATGACTGCTCCTCCTGCCCTCGGCGGGGACGGCTGCAGCTCTGCTCACACTGACCTGCAGGAAGGCAGTGCCAGGGCAGGCTGGAGTGCCCGAGCACTGCACTGCCAGGCCTTACTGGACACTGGCTGCTCGCAAATTCAATTCTGCCCGTCAGTTCTTGGCTCTCTAGCGCTTTGGCTGCGGATACTTTCAGTGTTTTTGTTACACTTCTAAGAATTCCTGGTGTTTGCTCTGACTTCGAACTAAGACGTGGTTTTGATGTTTAAATTTGGGAATACCCTCCGGTAGTCTCCAGGCTGTACATGAGCCAGCACATCCTGAGACCAGGTCACTCTGGTGCATCTCCCTTCACAGGCTCTTTCTGTGTCGCTGTACAAAGAATCGTTTCACCTCTGTTCTGTCCTCTCTAAAACTGGGACGGTGCTGTCCTTCCACACTCTGGCTACATCAGGATCCTCAAAGGGTAGGATGCAGGGGACCAGAGCAAGAGCAGTAGATTTTGTCAAGTTCAAGAAAGCAGCAAGTAAGATAAAAGACAGGACTGCCTGTTCTATACTGTGTAGCCTTCTGGCAAGACAGCAGCGATGTTGCTAGATAAGCAAACCCCAGACTGTGTGTCTTGAAAGGTTTAATATCCAGGCACTTCACCTGTCTGTGCTTTGTGGGAAGTACTTTTGGGGCTGATTAATATAGCATTGCAGCTGATCTGTGAGTGCTGAGGTTAGAAAGTGCCACTGGGTTAGTGTAGTCCTCCACAGTCCTGCGTAGTGCAGGCCAGAGCACATCACTGCTGACTTTCCATCTGTGAATGGGAAGTGAGCTTGGAGGATGCTCCAGGTCTAGAAGGGATACAGGTGATCAGCTGGACTCTCTATTTGCTGATGCACCTGACACGGGCTGCCCAGTGGCAGTGTCGCTTAGGCAGATGGCTATCAGAGGCAGGCAGAAATCCTCACTTGCAGAATTAACCTACAGTAGAATTTCAACAAGTAGCACGCTATCTGCTGTTTCTTCTTACTCTGGATTTGATCTCAACAGAGGTGTTTAGAGATCTGATCAAGTGTTTTTCACCCCAGTATGTCCTGGACAGTATTCCATATGACTCAAACCTCCCACGTGCTGGTATCAAAAACCCGAATGAGCACTAAAAAACAAGTCAGTCAATGCAGGCTACCTTATGAGCTCCTAACTGTGGCAAACAAGATTGTATTTTATCCTGTGACATTGCTCAACTCCAAACAATAAGACCGAAAACAAGTGCAGAATATATCTTCTTGTGCTGAAATTGTCTGTGTAACTCACCTTTGTTGCGAGCTTCACCAAGCCTTTCAGAGAGGGAGAACATCATTTCACAAACATCCCCACTGCAAGAGACAGAAGCTGTATAATTAGTGTGAGGAATAAGAGCAGTAGCCTATCCTACTTAGCTACTTCTTTATAGAACGGCTTGATGGGAAGCCCAATAAAATAAACTGGTATTTCAGATGGCCAAGGACCTACTTGCAGACTATACTGGGATTAGCATCTGTGTATTCAGGTAAAGCCTGACTTAATCATAATGGCACAGGTTTGGTAATAACACGTCTTCAGCTGGGTTTAACAGAAGAATTTATGGTACTGAGGGGCTTGGGTCCAGGCCCCCAAAGTAAGTAACATTTACATACCTGTGGATTTCTGCAAAACCAGGGATATACGCCTCCATCATTTCCACAAAGGTGTCCATGTCAAAAGTCTCCTCGGAGGACTCTGGTGAGCCCAGCTCTTCCAGGACACCCGTGATGTAAGAGAAGAAAACATCATCCATCCCACTGGAGACAGAGAGAACACAGGACGTGGCAGCAGAGTCAACAGGACCATTTTTTCTTTCTCTCACTGTCCCCATTCCCCCTAACCTTGTGTCTTTCTAGTACAGCAGCAGTAGGACCTATGTCGCCTGTATCTTATGGGCAGAACCCACCAGTAAAGCCAGGTAGCAGGTGGTCAGTGATCGAGTGGGAAGCATTTACAGATGAAATCCTGCGTGCTGTCCTGCTTCCTGGGCAGCACTGAGTGAGGGCCCCAGCGTGTGCCCAGAGGCTGTGCTCCTGCAGGCCCTTGAGCTGAGTTTAGCCAAAATATTCCGAGTGCTCAAACCCTGACTGCTCTACACGGACTGGCATTTCAGGTGAGGTCATCATATTCTGTCAAGTTGCCATTTTTGTGGGATGCTGGGTTCTCCGCTTGCTGCTCTCCACGCTTGTGTCACTGCTGCCACCAGCTGCTGTGTTCCAGCCTCACGGTGGCTGTAGCTCTGCACGCAGGCAGAGTTCAAAACAGGTTGATCCCTGACAGAGCATTACGCTGCTCAGAAAGCCCTTTGGGAGCACCGTGGAATGAAGGGAATCCCATATCCTAATGTGCATTAGTGTACAGGAAATTAATCATCTTCGTCGTCAAAGAAATGGCATTCCCAGATTGCAATGCTAAACGGTAGCTCTCCAAGCATTCCCACCAGAGCCTGTGCATGCTGGATCTGACTTACGGAAAGGCAACACAAAGTACAGAACAGCTACAGGGTTCAGTGTAATGTGCAGAGGGACAATTAACGCCTGGTTCAAGCTACAATAACAATATTCGATCTTCCTATCTCAACATACCTGAGGTCTGCTGCAGGGATGTGGGACTGGATGAAGCGTGTCAGCGTGTCTCGAATGATTCTTTCAAGCTCCATGCCTCTCTTGACCTTCTGCTCTAAAGAAGAGGAGGAAAAAGAAAACTCCATGTAAGTTCAAAGGCAAGAAGTAGATCAAAATATCAACAAGATCAAAAGGTAGGCATGGTATAGGCAAGTGTGCTCTTCCCGTCAGAACAATTCATGAATTCCTCCAGCGTGTCTTGGGGTAACAGCAGGCAAAGCTACCCACAAAAAGCAGCGGTGTGAGGGTCCACTGGGAACACCAGCCCAACGTCTCGGGCCTCTCCTGTTCGTTGATGCTGGCAGTACGCAGCTGCACTGTAGTTCTGAAATGTCCCCTGCAGGAAGCACAGCTGGAAATGCAGATGTGTCCAGCTGCAGGACCTCAGGGACCCCTCCTGCGCTGGAACGCTGTGCTGTCTGGCGAGGAAGCAGTGGGTTCGCATGCTCAGTGCAGAAAGGGGTGGGCCTTCTGGCTAAGCGCATTCGCAGTGATGGACTCGGGAATGAGTGGGACGAGGGGTAATGTCTCCTCAAGAAAGGACAACCTAGTGCATATTTTACAGAGAAATACCAAGCAGGGCACAGACAACTAGTCTGCCAGCCAAAATATCAAAGGTCTCCAGGTCAGGCACGGGCTGCCAGTGGAATCTTGCCCAAACAGGAGCCCGTTGTTGTGCTCGGTAAATGAGCCATTCTGCAGCTGATGCAGCTGCAACAAGGGGCGCTTGATAACCTCAAACTCAGGAGAGTTCTAAGAATCACAGAGCTCCTACAGAAGCAACGGCGGAGTGGGGCTGCCCACAGCCCTGCTTCAGCTATCAGTACTGGGACCGGACTGAATCGGGTGGAGAAAAGCTTTTCCTTAACCATTCCTTCCCCCTGAGGTCTATAAAGTTGGTGGGTGGACACACTTCTGGTGTAAGCATGGAGTTCTTCCGAGGAGAGAAACTAGCCCTGCATATAGAGAAACTGATGCAGACGTCGGCCGGAGAGCTTCCAAAGGTCACCAAGCTCCCGCTGGCGCAGCTCTCTCTTTCCAACCCCACCAGGACCTGACCGGCTGTCTAACACGGAGCTCGTGGAGCAGTCGTGTGGGATGCCGAGAGACAGTTCCCACGGGAATCGAAAAGGTCTGGCATTTCCCGAGACGAGACCCCCAGAGCTCAGGGCTATGAACACAACCACCCCACCCACTCTGTGCTGCTCTTGTAGGGCCCGGAGAGCAGCAAAGCCCAGCAGCCTGCTGGCAGGTCCACCAGCAGCCTGGGGCCATTCCAGTTCTCACTGCACGTGGCCAGCACGGTAGGGAGAGCACACACGCACTCCTCTGTTATTCCTGTCCGTGGCTGGCCCAGGGAGGCTCCCAACCAGCCAGACCTGCCGCTGGCTATGGTCACATCAAGGCTCTAGGGGTCTGACTCCCGATGTTAGAGGTGAAAGCTGTGACACGGGCATATGCAGAAGTGCCCTGCCGTGTATACAGCATCCCACATTGCCTCTCCCTGCAGTGACTCCCCATCAAACATTCCCAGTCTGTGCTCTTCCAGGCTTTGAACAGACACAGGTTTTGCGACCCAAAGGACCACCTTCTACTGAATCCCTATGTCAGTGCCATTCCCTTGGGGCAGCAGGGAGACAAAAACAGGAAGAACCTCACTGCAGCAGGACATGAACAGCGAGACATACTCGTAGAGAAGAACTGCCCCAGTTCTCACTGCGTTCAAAGCTAAACGCAAGAGCCATCTGATCACCTAAACTTTCCTGCAGCTGCTATTATCATCCACCCTCCCGCTGATCTAGATCCAGTATCCAAAAAAGAAACCAAACCGTCTTTGTGTGTGCCTCTTACTTGAGGAAGTGAACACTGAGTTAAGAACGCCAAACTGCTGTCTGACCAACGCGTGTGTATTCAAACACAGCATGTGCAGAAACAGCCGCAGGAAGGCATCATCAGAAAGGATTATTTGTTTGCCGTTTCTGTCTTAAGCTAAAAAATTTCTTTGCCTCCTGTAATTTCAAATAGAAAATTCCCATTTCACAGCATTAGAGGAAAACAACAGTCCAGACTTTATCAGTTAGGAGCTCTTCACGCAAACACCCCAAGTGAGCTCCTGTGCTGCTTTTATTTTTCAGCCTCACGAGGATCCTTTGTTTGCATTTTTCTCGCTTTTGCAGATGTCGTGGCCTGCAAGTGTGGAAGTTGGCTGTAAAAACAACCACGTGTACACTTTCCCTCTGCCCATTTGTTGTCCCTGGGTGTTTTCTGTGTTCTCTAGTGGTGTGACAGAACGAAGTTCATCTTTGTCGTCTTTGCAACATACCCAGAAAAAAATGTGAGCATTTTTCTATCCTTCTCAGACACCAAAAAGCCAGTGATAAGATTTTGAATCTCACTGTTGGAAGGAATACTGTCCTAAGCAGCATGGTTTTCTCCCATTTTAAGCTAGATCTGCAAATGCTGGCAACCACCAAGCCCTGTGAACCCGCAAGTACAAGAGAAGTAATTTTCTTTTTTACAGAAACCAGGGATGGGAAATCAACATGTAGCGGTCAAAATGTTCTTACTACAATCACTACTATCAAGAAGAACGCTTATGTGCTTCTTACTCAGAGTCTTCACGACATCCTGGGAACTGGAAGTCTAAAAGATTTTGTCCATTTCCATGAAACAGGCCAATATTCTATGAGAGATAACTGTATAGCAACCAGTAACATTTCCTGACAACCCAATTACCTGAACAACAGAGCACAATTCACCATGTCAAAGGCACTTTTGTGAGGTCCATAAATTAGCTGCTGGTAATTTATTCTGATCAATAGAACAGGCAAAGTCACTCATCTCCTTAACCAAAGGCACTTGCAGGCAAGTGTCAGGCTGGGACAAGAGAGAAACAGAACAGAATAATCCAGCAGCAGGAGTATTGTAGCTACAGCCAGCCACTAACTGGTGTCGAATCCATTCCCCCGACCTCTGACAACCACAAGAAACACTGAAGTGTTTCAAAATATCCAGGCGTTCTCCTGTGGAGTTACCGTGCTGTATCTGAACAAAAGCTATCTCCTCGTGTCTGTGAGGGGAAAGGAGGCAGCAGGTTTTAACCATCGGGTATAAATTCTCTCTGGCACTTCGGACAAATCCACGCACCAGCACACTCGGACTTCAGGTTTACATACAGAGATGGCAAGCTGCTACCTTTAGCCTGCCTTTGAAGAAAGGAAACTCTTCAAGTGACAAAAGCAGAGCCTTGCACTGAGGGACAGAAAGCAGCTAGGTGATCAAGTACTTCCTCAAGGTCAGCCATTGCCCTTTCACCTGAAGAACCCACCTCTGCTCCTATAAAACCAGAGGCACCACGAGAGACGGAAGCACGTGCATTTGATCATTCATTGACACGGGGGAGAGATTTTAGTCCCCAGTGAAGAGACTGTCCTTACACAACAACATCTGGGGGGGATCTGTAGTGCACAATGGTCTTGGCCAAATGAGGCTTGCGGAAGGCAAGTCCTGGAGGTCCTTCCGCCTTTCAGATTCAGTGAGTATTTTCTCAAAACAGAGGGAGCTGATTAAAAACCTCTGTGCAAACATTTTAAAACCGATTCTTCGAGGAACAAACTGATGTCGCTGCATGCTCTGCCCACACAACCAAGTTTAGAATTACGTAACTCAGGACACCAAACCTCTTTATGTATTACACCTTCAAATGCAACATTTTTGCAGTCACGACCTGCAACAGTTAAGGGGAAGATTTACCTGTGTGCACGGTTTTCTGGAGGAGTGATTTATAATGCACAGAACGATTTAAAACCCAGAGGCAGGAGAAATCACTCTCCTGAGAGCTCAATTTTACTGAAAAGGTGTTACCATCCTTTTAAACTTCCAGCCATAATTGCAATGTGGATTTGAAGATTACTTCAGTAGTCGTCAGATGATTCCAACACATCTAAAGTTCTTCTGTATTTCCCATCATTATAACGCGGGCTCTGCTTAACACATTGCACAGAATCTATTTTTTAAACCCTACGGTCAAGAAATGGTATTCCTATTGCTCTGCCCCCAGCGCCTCGCAGTTTCGCACTGTTAGAACGAGAGACCTTCAGCCTGCGCAAAGCCCTGTCGCTTTTCAGATGGTCTTTGAACACCAGGGTTTATCACTAAGGGCTGAGCAGTGGAGCACTGGATGTCATCTCATTAACACAGGCTTGGGTGGAAATACCGGGAGTGCTTACTTGATTGGCATAATACCGTGTGGCATAGCCCACACCTCGGGCAGAGGAAAGTGGTATCAGTTCTCAAAACACGAATGTGAAAATTATTCATTTTCTGTACTAGACACTTTGGCCAGCAGCTCAACAGAGCTGGCCACCCTCCTGTCTGTCCTGAGAACTTGGCAATCTCCATCACCCTTGCATTTTCCTTCCTAATATGTTAATGTCAAATTCGGGGTTTTTTCTGTAAAACAGCTGCACAAATACCCCTCTAAAAGTACCATGATCCTTGTGGTGTCTGAAATATCAACTTCTGCTACATTTACAAAAGCTGGCTTCTTTTTGTACAATTCATATGAATCTGCTTTCCTTAAAACAAAAAAGGGTGAAAACCTGCAACGTTTGCCTGCAGCTAGATCACTTCCGACGGCTCTTTCGACTCGAATTTCAGTAATCATTCTCAAATGGTCAATGTGATGGGATGGGAATGATTGATTGTGCCTTGGACTTTATATTAACAAGACAGACTTGAGGAGAGCAATTTCAGAAAACATTTCTGAGCTAAGAGGATCTGCCATTCGGATGTATATCAACTTTTATGAGACCATAAATTTGCCTACCAATGACTTGAGGTTTCTGCAAGTGGAAGGAGGTGGGTGTCATACGCCTTGGACGTTTCTCAGAACAGGTTAGAGAACATTTAGGTAAATCTGCTCTGGCTGAGGGACTGACTAGAACACCTTGAGAAGGTTCCTTTAGCTCAAGTTTCTCAGTAATTATTCTTAAAGGAGTAAGCCATGGGGCAGGGGTGCTTCACTGCGCTCTCTCTGAAAACTTGTTCTGAGACAGCAGAGAGCACACCTCCTGCACCGCTGCGTGCGCCCGTGCTCGGGGAAGTGCGGATTCCCGGGATCTGAGGAGCTCCCAGCGCAGCCGGTGACACGCAGCCTCGGAGAGGATCTCTCAAACGCCAGAGCTGCGGGACAGAGCGCGAGCTGGGGCTACAGTCCACCGAACTACTTCACCTCCTGAAAGCTGGCTGACTTAAAAGAAAACTTTCCAGGCTGAGTAACGCCTTACAGATGTAATTTCAGAGCTCCCATTTTTTGTTTTGCTTGCTAAAGTCAGCCCTGAAAGGACTTTCACGGCATGGCTGCTATGGAAAAGCAGGCTGAGGTCACTGTGCATGTTAACGCAATTAACTGCTTAATGCTCTCACATTAAAATAAGGCTTTCGCTAACGACTTCGTCCCACTACGCTACACTAACTGAAGATGGCAATGCCAGTGGACGGACTTGTCCCTCCCCGAGAGCGACGCGGGACGGCTGCGCGTGGCTGGCGCTCTGCTGCGACGGGGCCCTTACCTGCGCCGCGGTATCGCCCGTGCGAGGACCCCGAGGACCCCAGTCCCGTCAGCGCCTGCTGAAGCCACGACGGCCCATCCTGCGGCTGCTCCGCCGGCGCCAAGGGCGAGGGAACCCGGCAGGGGGAAGGAAGGCCGCGGGAGGCGGCGCGGGAGCGCGACGGAGCCGTTCCCTGTGTATCGGTGTCCGTGCGTCGCTCGCCACGGTCTCCGCTAGCGCCCAGGGTACGGCCTCGTCCTCTGGACACGGCATGCTCTGCGACGGGTGAACCGGGGTGGGAGAGCAGCGGACCCACACTCCCCGCCAGTCCGCAGCGGTCTCCGGGCACCGGGGCTGGCTCCCGGCGGCTGCGGCAGGCCGGAGCGGGCAGCCAGCGCGGCC
>Ga0181612_127228_pt1 | contig 14858 bp, 4 predicted proteins | sample HoacroProtozoa21_FD_119630 | JGI IMG/M metagenome (GOLD analysis project Ga0181612, IMG submission 119630) | Hoatzin crop microbial communities from Cojedes, Venezuel. Combined Assembly of Gp0051906, Gp0051904, Gp0051908 | reverse complement strand
TGTCCTCATAGGAGAGGTGCCCCAGCCCTCTGATCATCTTCGTTACCCTAGTCTATTGTTTATCTGCTTGAATCTCGGTAGAAATGAATACAAAGATGATAATAGTACCAATTTAATTGTATTTGGTTGTACATCTGTATAGATGTAAATGGCTTTACTGCTTCACACGGAAGACCTTCTTTAGCTCATTGGATTACTCTCTGCTTAAAGTGTCTCCCTGGAGGAAGGGAGTACCTTGGACATCTTATGTGCTAAGCCAGTTTGATCATTTTATGAAGTAAATACACTGGTAAACACAGAAAGAACCATGTATAGATCCATGATTTTTCTGTGTAATTCCTGTGCTGTTCCTTGTTTTTAGAATTCTATTTGCATAATACAAGAATTTTGAACTGGCATAGACTGTGCTATAGAATTCTGCCTGTAAAGTGCTGTAGAAGATTGTCCACTCTTTTAGCAGTGACTTTTTAGCACTTGACCATTTATAATTCAAATCAAGCTTTGAATTTTTAGTGACTACTTAGATTTTGAATGCCCTCTCTTATGTGATGGTTGAAGTAGCTCCAGTGGGTTGTATTGTTTGTGTCTGCCACTGCTTTACCAATATAGGGAGCTGCTGTACTTCAAAGGCTGTCTATAAATATCTTATTTGTATCTCTGCACTACTATTTATTACTGGAAATGTCAGTAATGAATTATGGGAAAAAGTAATAATAAGTGTGATGCTTCATGCATTGTGCACCTGAAAAATCCATTTGAACTTGGTTTTACTTTGAGAAGGACTTTAACTTAATTGTGGTTTATTCCACAGGTATTTTTTCTGTGGAAAGAAGAAATAATAATATTATTACAATGACAAACCTAATAACTTCAGCTGAAAGCATTTTCTGCTAGTATTTCACATGGAACTGATGCAGCTGAGATAAGGATATGGCAATATTGAGAAAAATGTTGGTCTGTGGCTTGGGCTTGAAACCACTCTGATTCTTGAGCTGGCTCCTGTTAGGGCCATAGTGAGCTGTCTTAGGGAGCAAAACCACTTGAAACCTATTTATTTTGGGTAGAGGGGACCAGGGAGGAAGGAGACAGAGGTAGCTCTCGTGGTTTAGCTTTGTAAGCTGGTGTCACAGGCAGGGTCATGAGAAAAGTAGCAGTGGTCCAAGGGAATCTTTAGAGGGAGCGTGAGACTGGGACTGGGAGAGGAGAGCAGAATAGGCCTTTCTGTCGGGACTACTGTTGTCTCAGCTTAGCTGTCTCATAAAACTTCTCTTTACAAGTCGCTGAGGAATCCTCCGGACTGCTGAGCCGGGCAGAATACAGGGACGGGTGTCTTACCTGTGTTAGACCCCATGAAACATCTCCATCCCACTGGCTCCTACGCAAAATACTCCTTGCGCCTCCCTCCAGCTCAGAGCTCTTTTAAGACTCCTGTTCTTCCTCCTCCTGAATCCTTCTGGCAGATTGGATTTACGTCATGCTCTGGGGGGTTGATTAATTTCCTATTATTGGCCTAGTCCTGCAAACCCCTGCGCTCATGCTTGGCAAGTGTGCAGTTGCATCTCGGCATAGATGAGTTCTACTCCTGCATGTTGAAACTATAACATGTTTACTGTACAGGAATATACACACCCAAACTGTATTTGCTTGATGAATAGGTGGCACTAGAATGTGAAACCTACCCTGGTAACAGAGTGAACAGATTTACTCAGTATAGAACTTTTAGGCATTTTTTTTTACCATATGCCTTAGTATCATAATTTTAAATTAGATTTGCTCAAAATGGAAATCCAGATTCAAGCTGACATCATAACATATGACCTCCAGTAGCAATGAAAATTGAAAGCGTGAGACAAGTGCATTAATCACTGAATAGTTTATAAGTCTGTCCTGAATGTTCATCTGAAATGTTAACAGTATCTTATTATATCCAATAACAGCTTAAAGTCAAAATTTATGGATACTGTGGGGTGCCTAAGATAAGACATTCAGAATCATTTTATTACACTCTGGCTCAAATCTTTTGAGCCTTTAGTTAAGTCCACAGAGCTACTTCCATGACTAACCTATTGGTTTTAGTGCATGCCTAAGCTGTTGCTTTACTGTGACTAGAAACATGAGCAAGGTAGTAGGGATCTGGTTTGGCGGCTAGACTTGTGTGAACTCAGAAATTTTTTTGTAAATACCAGGTTGCAGGAGGAAGTGTTAAATGGCCTCTGTGTGGATGTGTCTGTGAAGTTAGGGTCATTGCTTTCTGGGATTTTTCAGTTTGATTAGCAATTTGAATTTTGGTTTGTAGAGGTAGTTGTAGCAGTAGTGTTGAATGCAGGTTAATATGGAGTATAATGAAAACAATTTAATTTACGTGTGCATAACTGACCAGGGTTGTAATCAAACAGATTTGTTCAGATGACTTGTTGGAATTATTACTTTAAACCAATTTGTGGTTTTGTTAATTTTTTGAGTCTCAAGGTATTTTCATTAATTTTGTTTGTTTGTAGCTGGTATTTTATAATTAACAGGTACAAAATTTATGTGATAATTTGAAAAGAAGAAATTTAAGAATGTCGTATGAACTTTCATTGGATCTCAAATTTATAATGCTTCCTCTATAATATATCCCCTTTACATGTGATCTCATCAGTGTATCCCAGAATATTAAAATTTTGAAGTCATATATAATTGACTTCAGTGGAGTTTGGAAAAACACAAGGAAAGGTGGAATCATTACTTTCCAAACTATTCATGGCTGCTATTAAGTTGAGGGTCTCCTCTCTTGTCTTGAAGAACATAGCTCTTGCTCCTTCTGCCCTCCCAGTACGCAAGTTAAAACTTTGCCTGTGATAATTGTGTCCACTTTGTTTTGGTATGTGTATTTTTATGAAAATAGTAAACACGATCAGTCTTGCTTTACTTTTCCAGCTCCTGAATATGCAAAAATTCAGCGTGAATGTTTGAAGAATGTGGGATCAAAGTATGATCCACCACACACATTAGCAGAAGTACACGTGAGTTGTGTTAAGTCCTTTTGCATGCGTTGGGAAGACATATTTAGGCCACCATCAGAAAAACATTTCTAGTGAAAGCCTTGGGGAGGAAGGCATAGCTTATCAGAAATGGGACAACATAAAGATCATTTTTGAGACATCCAGATAACCACAAAGCTTAATTGTTTTCTACCACAAACCCTCCTCTTTTCAGTGTACCACAGGGAAGAGAAGTGTAAAGTTTGAGCAAGCCTTGGCCTGTGCCATTCGGAGTGGCATGCAAGCAAGAGGTGCAGACTTGCTAGGGCCCAGGAGTAGCATCATATAAATGAAGAATGTCTGATTGCTAATTATGGGTCGAATGGAGTGCCCAGATGGGGCTCCCCTTAGGCCGCGTGCTTTAATTCCCAAGTTCGAGATGGGGTAAAATGCCAACAAAACACCCTTCCTAATGAGCTGAAGTCTATACCTGTTGTTTTAATGTTTCATTTCTCAATGGAGAATCTTTTGCTGGGAGAGCTTCTTTGTTCCTATGTAGCTTGAGCCAGTGATTTCAGAATAGGTTTAAATGCTTATATAGGTGAAAATGAGCTTAACTGACAGTGAGCTGATAGTGGCTTTTGTATTTTGCTTTACTGGGTAGTTCCAATAGTAAACTGAATTTGTTGAAGTAAATCTATGAAATTACCTCAATTGCCTGTTCTCAATAATATTTTTAAGGAACTCCACTCTCTGCCTGTTTTTATTTTAATGTAAGGTACATGGTGCAGCTTGTATGCATGTATTGTTTGAAGGCTTTGAATGGCTTGCCTGTCTGATCCATTTTAATAGATTCCAGCCCTTTTCCATGACATCATTATTATAACAGACTTCCTAGAAAATATGAACAGCTGCTGTGTATTTTTTCCCTGTGTTTTATATAAAACCTGTAGCAGCTTTTCTGTTCTCTAGAAATGACAGCAATAGGCAAGTCTGATGTAAAACAAAATGAAAAAAAGTCAAAGTAAGGAGCTGTGATACTGTGAACAGGCCAGTAATGTAACAGGTCCCCATGTATGAATCGTTTCATAATGTAATAAGGGATTACTTATGCTGCTGTCACACTGGTCAAAGGTTGGTCCCATTTCCTTTCCCCACCCCCCACACTCCTGAACTAAACTGTGCATCATTAAAGATGGTGAAAACAGTGTTGTACTCAGCTTCCTGGCCCAGATGGCAATTTGCATGAAAAATTTTATTGTATTTTTTTTCTAGTATAATTATTATGCAGACTGTATGTAGAGATTTTAATATTCTTTTCAGTTCTTATGGTTCAGGTCGAGGAGACTTGCTTTGTTGTTTCTCTGTGCATCCTGGAGTTCAGTGGTGGTTTAGAGGCCACTTTACATGGAGCCTAGCATATAAATAAAACTAAGAATTCATCAATCTTCTTGTTACACCTAATTTTCTATCCGGCTCCATCTTCAGTTAGTTGAAAGGTGTCAAAGAATGATGTGGGCCTTTAGATTGGTATATTGCGTTTTGTCTGGAATACATCGATTGGAGTTTTAGTATCTTTGAAGTGACTTGTACAAACCAGCCATGAAGTCTGGAATGTTTCATTCAGAAATATCTGCATTTGATTTAACAAAAATAGCAGATACAAACAAAACCCATCCTTTATGTGGCTCTAGATAGAAACATGCAGCACGGTGCAGGATAGTGAAGTGCTTGTAGGTCACTCTGGCCATCCAGCAAGCCAGGAGTTAAAAGCCAACTCAGCTCTCACCTGGGCACTCCAGCTGGAGTAAGGGGACAACACTGATTGTTGATGGGCTTAAAGAAATCTGCAAAATCCACTATAAAGACCAGCTTCTTGTTAGCTGGGGTGGGCTTTGCTTAATGGTTCTGCAGGCAGGACTCAACTGCAGCCAGTCTTTTTCTTTTCCATGTTCTTCTATGATTCTTTTCAGACTTGCCACCTATCTTGAGGATCCAAAAATTGGGCCGGGTTATTGGGGAAATCCCCAACCCATGTATTTCAGTATGTGGTTCCGGTAATACATGAACTGTGCTGCTCCCAGGGTTGTCCGTTCCAGTGATTGATTGTGGCTGTGGTGCTCAGCTCTACTCAGGGATGTGTGGTCCAGAGCTGTGCTGAGTATGAATCGCCATAGGAAGTTGGTCCCAGCTGTGGCATGAGAGGTCAGGTGCCAATTTTCGGTATTTGGTGTCCAGGAGTGCAGCAGGCTCCAGCCCTGCACCGGCTCCTGTGGAAGTGTGGCCAGTCTGACTGGGGCAGGGTGTGCTGGAGCCTGAGCCAAGCCTTATGATGTAATATGGCCATAAGACGACTCACCATCAGTTAGCGCTGTTATCTCAGCCCAGTGTCTTCTGACATGCTTTCTCCCTTCATTTGAAAATAAGATACCTGTGTATTGTCTCCTGTGTGGGGAAAAAATGCGGCAACGAAGTACCTCCCTTCTTTGTGAGGCAGGGGGATGGTTTGTGCACCGGGTAGGTGACTGTGAGCTAACTGAAAAATACTAAAAGAAAATCAATACTAACCTTGCAGTGAGAAGCTATATAAGGACAGGGCTCCTTTGTCCCTGTCTGTGGTGTTCATCAAATGGTGCCCATTTTCTGGCTGCATATAGAGAGATAATTTAATGAAAGAAAGAACTTATGCCTTCTGGTGATTATCAGTTACGAACCCTTCTTCATCTATTAGGAAATTTGCAAAAGACTGCTTGACCAGTTCTCTGTTCATGTCCTAAAGCAGCCTTGAAAGCACATAATGTATAAATAATATTAATGCAAATTATTATTAGCCCAAATGCGGCAGAACTCATGAAAATTACCCTCAGTTTTATAACCACTGAAAGCGTAAACCAACATGGAGTATACAATGTGACTGATGCCTACAGAAAAAAAGCTGAAGTCATTCCTTCAAACACTTGATGCATAGTGGTACCCAGCGACGAGTGGACAATGTCCGTGGCTTCTGTGCCATCTAACACTCTGGGCAGGGGGACACCTTCAAACCACCCACCCCCTTTGGAAGGTCAGCTCGCACCAGGGTGGTATGGTTAACAAAAACACAGTTTCATTCCAATGTTAAACAGTTTCTGAATGTCTTTTTTTTTTTTTTTGTCATCATCTTCTTGTTTACATTGAAATGAGTGTAAAAACTGATGTTCAGTGGAACAAAGTCTGTGTATCATTTTCACTTAGTTTTTACAGGTAATTAGGAAGCAAAGTGAAGAAACATGTTGTGTAGAAAGTGTTTTCAGACTATAGTAGTTATCATACTACTTCTGCTCTGAGTAAAGTGTCTTTCTCATTACCCTAAAATTGCCAAATATGAGGAAAGCTGTGGGGACTTACTTGTACTGATTTTAGCTCATTATTTTACTTTTTTAAAGGAAAACAGAAATTAATTTCTTTCGTCCCTCACCCCCTATATAATTTTAGAAATTATAGCTCTCTGTCATTGCATGTCTAGTCAGTCTGGCTTACATCAGGTGTACAAACAGGCTGTAGATTGTTTTAATAGTTCATTTCAATAAATAAACGTCTTTACAAAACCCTTTTATCCATTTCCTACCCCTCCAAGAAGGTTCCAGAGAGTAACTGATATTGGCATAAATATATATTAATAGGTTTTAAATAGGTGTCAGACATAAATATTTGCCAGCTCAGCTTATAAAAATTTTACCTACAAAATAAATCTATTTTGTAGCTATTATTTTTATTTAATAAATGCAAAACATCAAGCATCCTGGAGAGACAAAACACTTTATGATGGAAAATAATTTTGCAATTATTGATACATATAGTCTATGATAAATACAATATCAAGTAATGCCCTGATAATGACCACATCCATTCTGATCCATATGGCAAAGCAAAACTATGGAGAAATTCCACTGAAATGAATGTAATTAATCTATAGTTACAGCACTGAGTCAAATAAAAATAAGGATCATGCATTTGTAATTTGAATGCAAAGAGATCTGGAAAATAAAAGTTCTACTATTCTTCAGACAGGTCCTGAAAAATGTTTTGCATTTTGCTTCGTAGACTTCTGAAATAAAACTTAGCATAGGTCTTGGTAACAGAATATGTCCAAAAAGATGTAGTTCACTGAAAAATTACTTAAATATGGCTTTCCTATTGAGACCCTTCTTACAGTGATAAACCTGAAATGGTTATTATGATGAAAACATGAACCTTTGAGTGAGAGGAGAGGACAATGGAGAGTGTTTACATACAGAGTGTTTTACAAATAAGTAAATTGTAAGTTCAGGGTGAGAATTGATTTTTCTCATTTGTAGTACAGATGCTTTTCGATTAGATTTGTGCTAAAGTTAATGGCAGACTGTGAGAAGAGAAGTGTCTCCATTAGCTGAACATGAGCTTTCAGATATTTATTGCATTTCCTAGCATCAGTGCCTGCCCGTGAAACAGGTCAGTCAGCTCCTTCATCTGTTCCACCAGAACTACCCAGAACATCGAAACACACGTGTAAGATGGAAAGACCTTTGTGAGGCCCACTGTATTTGGAATGATTTACTTATTTGTGTGTGTTTTTATCTCTGTTATGTGAATGTGTATCCTCATGATAAACCCTTTAGGGTGCAGTTCAGGTGTTGCGTGTCACTTGCCGAGACCAGTTCTAGTAAGTGTGGCAGTGTTGCCACGACACAGGAGAAAGTTTGTGGATGTGGCTTGAAAATAACTTTATCTCATTAGTCCTATTTAAAAATCCTCTGTGGGGATGGTTTTATTACTCCTTCAGTAGACACTTGAGAATTTGTGCTCTCGTGGCACTTCGTAATATTGTAGTATGTGTCATACTTGGAGAGTATTCTGATGGCTGATGTGAATGGTAGTAAGAGGGCTTGGGGTTGTTTTTGGGGTGGGGGTCAGGAGTTAGGGAGGTTTTTTTTTGATCACAATCAGCTTTATGCTGGCCCATGTTGACAATGAGTAGAATTTATAATAAGCTCTTGCCTTAAAAACAGTAACCTGTTCACTGTGAAATGAGTTGATTCCTGTTAGACCAAATGCAGAAGTCTATGCTGCAAACTGTCAGAACAGCCAAAATGTAGTAGTATCGCTGTTGCAGCCACAATGTTCAAAGACTGTTAAATGGGGCAGGGTTTGCAGGGAGAGGTAATATCTTTTATTAGATGAACCAATATAGTTGGAAAAAGCAGACACTTTCAGACAAACAAACCCTTCTTCAGGACTGTGCAGGAAAGGCTTTCTGTGTCCAAAACTTGTCTGTTTTTTCCAGCTGTATCAGTTGCTCTAATAAAAGATATTACCTCTCCCTGCACACTTTGCCCGACTGAAACGTTAGCATTCCTGTCGGCAGCTTGAACAGAAAAGCCAGCATGGGCATGGTGTTTTGCTGAATTTCATATGCCATACCTCTGCTCATGCTTTGCCTGCCCCTTACTTCTTCTCAGATGTGGGGCAGAAAGGGACAATATGTTCAATTACAAAGATGACTCCTTAGAAACAGACTGACAACGCTTATTGGAGAATTTATTGCTTTCCTTAGCTTTAACTTACATTTTTGATGAAAAGGAAATTTTGCGTTCTGTGGGGTTTGTTTCTTTCTTCCCGCTTCAGAGGTGTAGGTCCGTGCCTCCTGTTAATGCTAATCTTGCCTGCGTGGCCAGCCTGTGCGTTGGAACAGTTACAGGAGAGAAGATTGTTCCCTGGACATCGCTCTGCTTTTCTGATGTCTGGTATGTGATGTGCTTAGGTCTGGAGTGATAATATTCACCCAACAGCTACTCGTAAGTCTCTTGCCTAGATTTAGAAAGGGCTATTCTTGCAGAAAATAGAAGACAAAAATATTTGTTGTCTTGATCGAAAGAGGGTCTAAAGGGGTCTGCTGTAGTGTAAAAACAAAAGGAGCAGTATTTCCAGCTAGAGTGCTAAGCATCTTGGGGTCCTATGTGGAAAATGTTTATAGTGTTGTATAGTTTTATTACTACAGACTGAAGGAAAAGAGCTTATTGAATGACTTTTGAGGACTAGATTTTGTACCACTGGACTATCAAATAGGGCACAAAGAAAACCCTTCTCTAGTAAGAGGTGGAAGCAGGGAATCTGTAAACAGTACTCAGTTTCTTTGTACAGTGTACAAGGACAAGTGATGTCCTCAGACTTATGGAGGGTCCTGAATTTGCTCTGGGGAGTTGGGTTGCCATGCCAGGAGGCTGTGTGGATGCTCGTGGGCACACAGATTACCAGGCTTGAGGTACTGCCAAGTCCTCCCACAGGGACACTGTGAAAACAGCATTTGTCGAGCTATTGCCTTTCCACTCCTCCACTCCCAAGATGCTTCATATAAAAGCTGTTTACTTGGGCTTGTTTTTTAGCTGACATTCTCTAGTTGTGTTTTGCTCGGCATTTCCTTGTGTGATGTGGTGGGTACTAATGCATGCAGAGCAGTCAACTCTCTCTGCACTGGGCAGACCATGTGTGATAACTGTAGTGCTTATAGCCCTCTTGGTGGGATTTAGCTCTACTCAAGCAACAATGTTTTCAAAGCAGGAAAGTTCAGTAGCAAGCTCATCAGCACCATTTATTTAATTGTCTTTTGTGTCTTTGCTGCTTTGATAGTGCTATACTAATGCCAGCTGTGGCTGAAGACTTGTAGCTGCAGGGTAAGCATAGGGCTGCTGTGGAGTCCTAAGACGGCTTGGCTCTTATGCTGTTGAAGCAAGAGAACAAATAGTTCTCTCTGCACATTGCAGAATGAGGTGCGAGTGAGCTGTCGTGTCATCTCAAGAAGCTGGACCAGAGAGCCAGGCTGAAGCCAGGGCCTGAAAAATGCAGCCTGTGCCGAAGTGCCAGGGTGAAAAACAGTTAGGCTGCCATTCTCCCTGTTGTGTTCGTAGGCAGTGACTGAGGAGGACTTGGATTTGACCATGAAAAAAAGATGTCTCCATGTTAAACCTACATGTAGACTAAATATGAGTGAAGGAAGAAAGATGTGAAGGAAGAAAAGGTAGAAGTGTGTTTTTGCACTGCTTTCATGCAGTGTGTTGTGTCCCTTACTCTTTCATCTCCAGAAGAAAAATGTATTCCTTGTTCGGTCTCAGCTGGTGTGAGCTGGACCACTTCCCCTTGTAGATACCTAAGTACCTTTGAAGCCTTTAGCCTCAACACCTTTCAGCTCTGTCCTTCCAACAGACCCTGATTTGCTGAGTCCTTCTCAATTTCATAAGTTTTCTGTGCTGAATTTCTCCCTTCCTTCCCTCCGAAGTACTGGAATTTCTTTGGGTGCGATGAGTGCCAGGGTGGGATCCTGCTTGATATCAACCTCCAGGTAGAAATTGACAAATGGTCCTGAAAAAACCCTAAACCCTAGTACCCTGTAGCAAAGGAGGTGGAAGACAACCTTTCCGCTTGGAATTCTGTGGTGTTTGTGTTGCTCTTCGGCTGCTGTGTTATGCGCAGTCCTTGCAGGCAGCCGTTCCTTCATGCTTTCATTGCAACTTGCGTGGTTCTCATTAGCAGCTGTGATCTGCTGCAGATTGGCACGCGTCTCTGCAGCTGAAGGGGTATCCAAAAAATTGTTTACTTGCTTGCAAACATGAGAAGCCAGCTGTGACATTTACTGCTCATTCATGTTTGAAAGATCATTTTGCAGCCAAAAGAAAGCTTAAAATCTGGAGACATTTAGGCATTTGTCTAGCTGAGTGGGCGGATAGATTGTTTTCAAGCCTTGATTAAAGCACATGTGTTGGGGCACAAGGATGGAGAAGCAAAACAATGCAAATGTAGTGTGAAGTATTGTTCAGGGGCTGAAATACAGATATATATATATATATATATGGTGATGTGCTAAAATATAAGGTGCAAGTCAGGAGTAAGCAAATAAATGGCACTTATGGCCAAGAAGAGCCAAGGAGAGAGACAGAAAAAAGTGGCCTGAATAGGCAGACCACGGACGCTAACACAGTCTGTTATGTATAAGGACTACATATGTGGGACAAATCACTGTCATCCAAATCTCTCTTTAAAAAATAATGAGACATACGGCTACCACCATGAAAGCTTAATGTGAAAGGTCTGCTGTAAATTACACTTCAGTGTAACGTGTACAAAGACTCTGAATGCTGGAACTGGTGCCTCCCTGGACATAATTTGAGGCACATGTGGTAGTAATTCAAAGATACTGTTTTACACTAACTTCTGATGTATGTACCTTGTAGTGTAGTCTTGTTCACTTTTGCCAAATCTAGGCTAATAATAATAAATAATATTTAATATTTTTTCTGATGTAACAAGCTTGGAAGCCACCCTGTTGAATCTGAATAGCCTTACGATGATAAAACACCAGCATCAAAATTTAAGGAAGCAGTGAGATTGACATGGAATCTTTGGTGTATAACTTTTTATTACACACTAGTTTTCACTTAACTACTTTGAATGTTGCAATGACAGAGATAAAATTCACTAGATTTGTTCCCTTCAATAAATAAAAGGTCAATATATCTTATATTATTTTAACTTTTCCAAGAAGAGTCTTGCAACATGGACTTCTTGTTTCTGTCCTTATCCCTAATAACCATCCTCTTGACAAAAATTTCTTTTCTAGGTGGTAATAGTTAGTTTTGTTTCTCCACTTGAGCAAAATTCCTTTCTTTTTTCTTCCCTACATAAATTAGTAGGTGGGACTTACTTCTAGGTGCTGTAAAGTATGTGAATTTTAGCATATGTACATTAATCCTATTTTTTAGTATTTGCACTTTGCAGACAACTCAATGATTTTTTTTTTTTCTCCAGAAAACTTTTGGAATGGTTCCTTTTCTCCTTCTTAGAGGATGCTTCATTGTGCATCCTCACTTCAGTTTGTACTCATGCACACAGGAGCCTTGCTCTACTCGCCACTTTTCCACAGCCCCACAGGACAACAGTTTGCTTCTGCTATTTCCTTGTGGTGTGAAAGATGTACCTATTACTTATGCATGCCTTCCTCCTCTTGGTTGGGAATTATAATGCTTTTTAACCTCTGTCCTCTGAAGTTACTGCTGGATAAATAGATTAATCTTTCTCCTTTTCCTTAGTAAATCCATTCATTCCCAATTCCGTCTCTGAAGAATCTTAGAGCCTCCTCTTCTGGGCGGTTGGCTTCTTTTCCACCGTAGGTGACTAAATCTGTTCCTTCTTTGTCCGATGATAATCCAGGAGCTCTCTCCTCCCTGTTCTTCTCCCATATCTCTGTTTATTTTAGAGGTGATAGAAGTGTTTTGGTCTGATGTCAGTTCAGTTAGGCATATATTATCAGTAACATTTATCATCAGTGACATTTTCTGGAGGTTTGCAACCTTCTGCATCTGATTGTGTTAAGTATCTGACATTTTTCTGTTGAGCTCCATATCTTTCTTTCATTGCAAGAGGACATAATAACCCCAAACACCTTTCTATCACAAGCTATTATGACTAAAATTGTTTTTCTCTGTCTCAGCTCCTGGTTGCAGAAAAACGTAAATGTAGGTTTTTTTAAAAAAAATGCTATCTTATTTTAAAAACGCATGACTCCTTATGTGCTGCAATTATGCCTTAGCCAAAAAAAAGGAAAAAAGATACTTTTCCGGTCAATATAGTTGAACTCTATGTAATTTCCAGTATGTTTTCATTCAGAATTTTGCTTATTTGTAGCTTATCTTTGAGCTACTTTATTTTGAGCTTAATGAAGAATAGAGAAAAATAGTTTACATTTGGCAAATAAATTAACAATTTAGATGAGAATCCAGAAGCTAAAAAGTCAGGCAGATCCTGGGTTCTTCATTCTCTGTTCTCACATTTTGCAGTAGACAACATACTAGCAGAGTGTCAGGCTTCGTTTACTGTCTTAAGTTAGTGATTTTAAAATACTCATCACTGTGTTTCCTTCATTGTTAGACTAAAGAGTACAAAGACAAAATATTTCATACACTTAAAAGATTTTATTTTTATTCCTCTATTTCTTATTTGTGAGAAAATGCCACTTCTCTTCCTCCCAGGTGAATGTTTTTGTGTGGAGACTCTGCTCCACTTGAACCTAAGTTGCAAACTGCACATCTGGCTGCGCACATGCGTTTGCTGTGGGACTGATAAGACATCCAGGTTTTTGTCGGAGATTCTGTGAAGCTGATGGCTTCATATGGCACAACAGATGATGACATCAGTTATTTTATGGGCCCTCATTTTCGAGTGCCCGATTTCTTTTGACTCCTACAGCTTGAACATTTCTCAAATGCTATGTGTGAGATATTAATGCAAAATTACCCTGCAACTGGTTTCCTACCAGGATTTTGTGACCACACTGTCCATCTCTATGTCTACGTATTAGTGAGGTTCAACCCCCATTGACCAATTTCAGCCTAACTTGTGTGATGCCTGGGAGTAAAAAGACCCGAAGTTTCTGCAAGAAAACTAGAAATTGTGTGAAAAAGAGAGACAGAGTCAAAGTAATATCCCCCCCCCCGAATTATATATGTATAAACCATATCAAAATTCTGAATTAAAACTCTTAATTTCGTTTGTATTTGCTGTTTTTTAAGCTACAAGGAAGCCACATAACCATGCTTTCCTAGGCTGCCAGCTTCCCAGATAGCTGAACAAAATTTGCTTGCTTGTGTTAACAAACAAATACATACAGTTAATCAGCTTTTAATCAGTTCTATAATTACAGGGAAAGAGGGATGATTGATGGCTGCATTTTGTAACCCCATGGGCCACAGCTGGCTTTCTTGCTACATGTTGCGTACCCTTGCTGTGTAGTCATAAAATCAGTTTGCAGCTACATGGAATAGGGTTCAGAACGGTCTTTCCTTTTTTTTTTTTTTTTTTTTTTTTTTAGCTAGTAGCCAATGGGTAAAGGTTTTGGAAGTGATATAGGCATGAAGCAGGGAAGTTTTAAACAAAAGATTGTTTTTTAAAGGAAATAGCCAATGGCTTTTCAAGCTTTGAAGTCTCTTTTTTAATAATTTAGCAGTTTGATACATGAGTTTGTGTTCATTAGATATAAGCACTTTCCAAAAACTTGTTAAGAGTGACGGGGAATGAGTCCAAGACTATGAATAATTGTGGAAACATCTATACCTGACTGAATAAATTATGATCCGTGGTCAACCAAAAAGTTGTGGTACATAGTGAGAGTTTTTCCATTCATTTCTTAAGATATTTCTTCTTTCTACCTTTTTCTCTAATCCACTGTTTAGATCAGATGTGTTTTCAATGTCTTTATATAGCTTATTATGGAACATTCATTAGTTGTCAATCCATCTGCTCTTTTCTGTAGCCGCCTTTTTTTTTTTTTACAAAAACACCAAGCTTTTGCCAGGCAACTGAAAAAAAAAGGATTAAAAGCTTCTTTGGATTGCCAGACTAAATGATTATGTGAATGTTTGGCTAATGAGAGGAATTTTCACTGGTAAGAGATAACTCTCAAATTCATAAAATTCATATAGTCAGTCCTGAAGACTAAGCAACATTCACATCACAGTAACTCAGAGAATAGAAAAGATTAAGGAAACAACATGAATATGAGCCAGCAATGTGCCCTGGTGGCAAGGAGAGCCACCAGCCTCCTGGACTGCACTAGGCAGCGTGCTGCCAGCAGGTCAAGAGAGGGGATCTTTCACCTCTGCTCAGCACTGGTGAGACACATCTGGAGTTCTGGGGCCAGTGCTGGGCTTCCCAGTACAAGAGAGACATGGACATGCTGGAGCCCATCCAGTGAAGGCACCATGAAGATGAGGAGACTGGAGCTTCTCTCCTGTGAGAAAGACTGAGAGAGAGGACTGTTCAGCCTGGAGAAGAGAAGGCTCAAGGGTATCTCATCCGTCTGTACAAATACCTGGAAGGAGGGTCCAAGGA
>Ga0181612_157473_pt1 | contig 14859 bp, 20 predicted proteins | sample HoacroProtozoa21_FD_119630 | JGI IMG/M metagenome (GOLD analysis project Ga0181612, IMG submission 119630) | Hoatzin crop microbial communities from Cojedes, Venezuel. Combined Assembly of Gp0051906, Gp0051904, Gp0051908 | reverse complement strand
ATAATATTATACAAAGAAACAAACAAAAAAAAACACCAGCCCCTAAACCCAACCTCTTACCTGCTGCAATAAGCTGCAGACTGCTTGCCTCCTGGTCTGCTTGTCCTCCACGGACATGTCTTGAGACCAAAAATCAGCTCTGTTCATTAGGAAGCTTCATAATGAAGTTACTGCAAACTCAACATAAAGTAGAAAAACTGCAGCCCTGACTTCTAGGATCTGCAAAATCCTGCCCTTGCCTGACCCCAGTACCTCCACTGTAGTGCCCAATAAACACCCAAACCACCACGAGCTACTGGCTCACCAGAGGCCGGGCTGCTTACGATTTAACAGCACACTGATTTTCAGAAAGCTGGCTAATATCTGAAATCCTTGCCCAGAGTCAGGTGGGAAGATGGGAAATCCAATCATTTTATACCGGCCAGTAAGCAGGCATTGCTGAGCATATGGGTAAGTCAATAATTGGCTTTAATTAAGCAAAAGTTGTTTCATTAATATCGTTTTAAATGGATACTCTACAAAATCTGCCTGGGGGAATCTCAGGGTTAGGCAAGCCTTACAGTATTTATTACTGTAATGTGACTGAACAGGGGCTGAGGTACCGGCACGATGAGCACAGGAGAAGCAGCAGAACACAGCCTCATTAGCTGCTCTGTGCTTGAAGGAACAAGAGGATTAGCTTAACCCAAACCTGAGTGAGTAAAAAATGATTTTTTTGAAGGCAAAAGCACAGTCTGTGGAAATCTTAGGACTAAAAGCAGCTCCCACTGATTGTGTTTATTATCCGTCCTATTTCCCTTGGTGGGACCTGCAGATGCTGGAAGTGTGGCTGAGCCATGCGATTCACATGGGGCTCTGAATCCCAAGTGCCTTATCCCACCCGTGACTTTCACCTCGGTCCGTGGTCTGAGCAAGGTAATTCTGTGGGGCACCCGGTAGCCCACAGGGCACAAGGAGGATATCTTGTGCTCTGGGAGGGGTGAAGCCATGCATAGCGTGCTGCCTGGAGCTCTGAAGACAGCTCTTCTCCTCCAACCAGCGTAGAGCAACCTCCACTTTCCACCGGAGACGTGGTAGGTTTGGGGAGTTGCTATGCTCCTGGGCACAAATGTAATTTTTTTGAGACCTCAAGACTTGATCTGCTGAAATTGAGTGGCTTTTCTGAGTCTTTAAGTTTTGAAAGGAATTTGAAATACCCAATCAGTCTGCCTTTTCCTCCTTTTAATCTGGTTACTCCCGTATTGCGCCAGCCCCTGATAGGAACCCCTACGGCAATTTGGCTTGGGGAGTAATAAAAACCCCAGCCAATCTCTTTTTGCTTTTGTTACCCCATTTATTTCTGTCCTAAAACTATGAGCAATAAAACTCTTCTTTTTACCAAGAAATGGATGCCATTTCCTGGTTTTCTCTAGGCTGGGACACAGCTGTCACACCGGATTACTGCGCTATGCCCAAGCCCAGCTGCCATGCTTCAGAGAGCAAGGAGCTGGGAAATGTCTTTCCTTCTAGACCAGGTTGGGAGTTTGGATCTTGTCAAATACCAACAAGCTGAAGGGTGCTCCTGGGTGCCATCAAGCCACGTATCTGCCACGCACGTTGGGGTTTCATCAATGGCATCTTTGCTTACCCTTCTGCAAGACGCAGGATGGACTGGTGGGTTTCTCCAGCTGGAAAGCCGGGCAGCGGAGGGAGGGACTCTGTCCCCAAGCTGAGTCCCTTGACCCTGTGCATGCACAAGGATGCGCTGAGGACATGTTTGTATGCTTCTGTAAGCAGCATCTTTTGGTTTCAGGCTCTCTTTCTTTTCAGAATCAAGTGGTAAAGGCTGCATCATTTTCAGACCGCTGCTTTTGTTTTAAAGTGTGTTGGTGTCCCCTTCTTCAGCATTGGCTATGACAGTCCAGGAGTGGAAGACTTCTGCTTAACACATTGTGCACGTAACCTGACATGTAGCCCAGTTTTAATATGCTCTTTTATCAGGTCATGCAGTCCCTTTGACAGTTCTTTGCATATTTCCAGAACACAATGTCTACAAACAAGTCCAGCTTCCTCCCTTCTCAGTCACTGATGCCCATGTTGACAATCTAAATACTACATCGCCTGATCACCAGTAAGTTTCGCTTTTGACTTGTGTCTTCCTGAATTAAAAGCAAAACCGGGAGGCTTCCACAATGAGACTCCTGCCCTGGAAACCGCAGCCAACCAAAATGATACATCTGGCCTCTCCTTCTTCATGAACAGACTTTCACTTGCCTGAAGCAGGCTAATGCTGGGCTGGTGCTCACCGCAGTTTGCATTATGGTAAATAATTGTAATTTTTGCTCCAACCCCTTCATTTAGTGCTTTATTCCCAAGTGAACCTTTGCAGACAGCAAAATAACAGAGTGTAAATAACAATGTGAGTAGTTATTGGGGTGAATATATGCCCCACCCAAGGATGCTCACGGCTACAGAACTTCCCTGCACTTGAGGATGTGCCATGTAGAGGGTTCTGCATTTTCATCTCTACACTTCTACACGCCGGTGTGGACGGAGCCTTTGGCACTTTATCAAGAAAAGACCAACCTCACTGAATCGCGTGGATCGAGGAATACGCTATTTAGTAACATTGTGCTTCAGCCAAACACAAACTGTTGGGCTCCGTTCGGGAGCAACCTGAGAAAACCCCATGGCCTGTGGTGCAGAAAAGGCTGACGGATCTTCCAGTTCCTGGGGAGTCAGGTTTTTGTTGCAATTGATGGAAGAAGAACAGTCCCTTTGGCAGGTGTTTTTTTCCATCCGTCTTGCACTTCAAATTCAGGATGAGTCAATGAGCTTTGGGCAGCACTGCTGTCCCTCTCCACTGGTTGCAAAGGGATGCTTGGACTCAGATGCCTCCTTTTTGGGTAGGTGAATCTCTGTGGGGTGGTTTTGGCCTGTGAGGCTCTTGGAAAGACCTCTGGCCTTCAGTCTCTGTGTTAGAATTGATAGGGGAGATGCCCTGGTGACACCAGAATGGTCTATCTGTCCCATCAGGTATTCTCCTGCCAGCAGGGAAAGGCAACCAGCTCCCTCCTGGTCATCCTGACTGCAGAAGCAGCTTAGACACCTGCACTGTGGTCAGAACAAGAGATTTGGGTTATTGTCCTAAGTGAGACCTGGAAGGTCCCCCAATACTCCCCTCCACTTATCTGTGAATTTTCTTTCTCATTTCAATGAGTTTTAACCACCTGTAAAATCCAGCTATCCCTCAGAACGTTGTTTTTCTTTTGCCATCTTCTGACGCCGGTATCTGTCACACCTGGTGATTCCTTCTGTCAAGACCAGTAGCTGGAACTCCAGCCAGGAGCTCATCAGTGGCCCAGTTACTTGCCTGGGCCACCCTCCAAAACATGCAGTTAGGTGGTAAACAAAAAAACCACGCAGCATTAGGGGTAGACTGTGCTGGTTTTCATCTCTCTTGTTACTGATGCTGCAAGAGAAGGTGAGGCAGATGGCTGACGTCATCCTGTTGAGTGCTCCTGCAGATCCTCACCTTGCAAAGGATCCCCACAGAAAACCCTGAATAGCCCCTCTGCCCTCCCCACCATGGGCAAAGCTGGAAGCCAGCATCCCGGCTCATGTGCCCACCGAGCAGTAGCAACATCACAACCAACGATGCCCTCTTCTTCCAGCCCTGGCTGGGGGCTGACCTGGCCCCCATAGCAGTCACCACCTCTTCTGTTGAAAACAGTTGGATTTTGGTGTGCTTCTGTAAGGGAAAGGATATCTTTTTTTCTTTCCCCTTCTTCTTCTTCTTCTCCTGCATTTTGATGGGGCTGGAGATCTCTCGGAGGAAGATGCTCTTCCCTTTTTATCAATTAGGAGCACACACGCGTGCTCCCTCGCTCTCTCTCCCACCCCTACTCTGCTTTCTTCCCAGCTCCTCTTGGCTGCCGGTTTCAGACAAAGATGTGTGAGTTCTTTGATCTGCCTGGCAGCCACCACTGGGGGATTGGCTTGGAGGTTAATTACACACAGGCCGTCTCCAGCTGTGGCAGGGAGCCATTCGGCTGGAGAGGGAGCTGTCCCTTCTCCCCCCCAGCTACAAACTTCAAGGGGACAGGAGGGCAAGGAAGGTACCACTGAAACCCCTTTTGATATGACAAACGGGCTCCTTGCTTGCCTCTCTGGTTCTTGTTTTGTTTGTCTAACTGGTATGTGAAATATGGATGAGCTCTCAGTCCTGAGGGTCCAGCCACTGTCTTAACAAAACCCCATCTTCTCCCCCCTGCTTCCCCTTCCCGCCTGGGCAGAACTGGAGTTTAGCTCTGCTGTCTGTCTTGTCCATCTGTGTGTCCTTGTCCAGGAGCCCTCTGCCCATCTCCCTGTGACTCAGCCCACCTCACAACGAGCTGCGGAGGCTGGACCCCATGCTCAGCCCGTGGTTGAGCAGCACTCCAGCTGTTGCAGAAACAAGGAGCCCATCTGGCAGACAGAAGTCGTTCGAGCTGATGGTTGGCACCCAGCAGGTTGGCATTCAAACTCTCTCTCTGTGGCTGCGTTGCTCTGTGATTATCTTCTCTTTTTTTTTTTTTTCTTTCTTTCTTGAGAAGCCACTTAAATCCCTATATGCCTCAGTTTCCTAACCTTCACAGTAAAGGCAAGAAACATTTATCCTCTCCTCGGGGTTGGATTGAGGCTGATTGATTTGCTTGTCCGACATCCCAAACAAAGTAGTGCCGCAGAAGAGAGCTGTTGGTGTAATCCCCCCTGCGTTAGCAAAATCCTTCCCAAAAGGAGCTTACAAGGATGCTTCAGGGCAGGGTGTGGCTGGATTTCAGCTGCTGTTCAGTGGCTCGTAGGCCCCTCCGTTGGCTTCTGGGCTCTCCCACCATATCTAAGTGTGGGGCTGGAGTCAACGGATCCCACGCAGTGAGCAGACGGAACCTCAGGCAAGGAGATCAACCCTGCAGTAAGATCAGGAGTGGGCGATAGTCTATAGTCTCACGGGCATTGTGCAGCCCTGACTGCACCCGTACGGGAGTGCAACCCTGTGCCTGGATCTGGGCCCTTGTCCAAGCAGATTTAGGGCGAGATCCAAATTCCTCACGCAAAGCACTGTTCTACTGCAGTCGAGAACTACAGCCAGCTCTGCTGCCTGTCAACGGAAACAAACAATGTTTTGGGGCAAAACATGCCTGTCTTGAGAATTTGCAAGAAGCCAGCCTGCTCGTGTTCTTGTCGGGGGCATGAGCAGAGCTCAGAGCCAAGCAAGCAGAGGGCACACATCTACATACGCTTTTTTGCTGGCAAGTGGAAGTTTGTGTGGCCTGTGCGTGGACCTGTGGGTGCCTTCCAAGCCCTTGCACACCACGAAGGCATTTGAACCCCTTCTTAGTTGCAGGGGCTGCACAGCAAACCAATATTGCATCTACTATTGGTTATCTCGGTTAAACTAACCAGGAGCTGTAGTTCAACCTCCTCCTCTGTTCCCTCTCCCTTCCCTCACCACTCACACACTGCCGGCTGTAGGAGAGGTGGCTCAGATGCTTTCTCCATCCCTCCGTCTGTGCCAAGGGTGACCCCACGGGCACCAGGGGGCTGGGGACCAGTGCCCAGGATGCTGCATGCTGGAGGGAAGGGGTTTTATGCCCCTTGGGTCAGGCCAAGCTGCCTGTCTCGGCCACCCAAGCCAAGAAGCCGTTCCCATCACGCAGCAATGAAGCAATTGTTCTGCGCTGTGGGCCTTTCACGGCTTCGTAATGAAAAGGGACACGGCTAACGTCTTACAAAACGCTCCTTCTCCCTGGGAGACGGCCAGCGCTGACACTTTGAAGCTGTTCCAGAGTCAACAGATCCAAGAAATGAGACTAGTTGAAGGAGACGGGCACATGGCTTCCCAGCTGCAAGCAGGGGAGGAGGTGGCATCCATCAGCCTAAAGTGCCATCCAGAGATGATGACACTGCGGGGTGCCTTGGTGAATCGCAGAGCCCGTTTCTGACCTTGCTCACATCCATGGCAGGGCTTTCTCTGGGTGGAGACGAAGAGGGAACTGCAGGCAGTGGAGGTGATGGTTTGTTGCCCTTGTGCGTGCTGCCCAGACCTTCCTTATGGGTTGTACAGGAGACAGGCTCTCCTGAGGCTGGTGTGACGCCCTCCCCTAGCTCAACACACCTGTTTGAAAAGCTGCTGTGTGGGAAGGGGACACGTCTGGTGCCTGAAGGCCCTCTGGAGACGGCACTGGAGGTAGCACCCACCACCTTGGAGTCCTCACTGCTCTTTCTTGAAAAGCTGAAGTGCAAATGCCCGGACAGACCAAGTTCCTCGGAAGTCCCTTCCCCTTCTCAGCCGTGTCTCTGCTTGCACTGTCACCTCGCTGCTGTCACCTTCTGCCTCCTGCCCCTCTCCCTCAGCCACCCCACCAAGCTCCTGCCCTGCCAAGGCAGGAGAAGGAGCAGGGAGGGGTGGGAGGTTCCTCTTCTGCTGTCCAAATCTCAGCCCCTTGCAGTAAAGCTTGTAAGAACAGGTAATGAAGGAGGTAGGAGCACCATGGGGAAATGAAGGGGAGACCGCTGCCTTTCCACATCCCGTTTATACTGAATTATCACCATGTCGTCAGTGTTTCTGTTCACCTTTTTCAAGGGGATGAAGGGTTTTTCCCTTTCTCACCATGTAGCTTGACTTCTGGGTGGCTATTCCGTGTTTTCCTCCAAGCATTTAAGATCTAAAGGTTCCCTGGCACAGTAAAGATCTCATATCCTCAAATCACTGCAGGCAGAGAGGTGGGAGGGCGGTGTAAGAAGCATCAGCTTTTGTCTCGTCCCAGGGTCACTGCAGTGCTTTCAGTTTCCATTGCTTTCCTCCAGGAACACATGGATTTGGGGACTGAAACTATTTTATGGAAGTTTTAAGCTTGTGGAGGGCGGGATAGAGTCAGGAAGCCTGCAGAATAGGTGGGTTTTGCTGTGGGTGTGGAGATGTTCTCTGCGGTTTTTTCTGATGGTTGCAGGACCGGGTACATGACTGCTTGCAGCTGAGCAAGGCCGAACCAAGCCGGGTGTCCCTTCCCGGTCCTGTTTCCGTACCCCGCTTTGTCAGTGTGCCCTGGGTGCAAAACTGTCACAGCCAGCATCTTCATGGATACGTGTGCTCAGAAACGAAGCAGTCATGTTGGGAAGACTGAACAGTGGATGGACAAACTCTGCCCTGTGATGCTGCCTCTCTCCAACACACCACCCACATCTCTGAATTTGTTTATGCTTCTGTTCTCCTCAGGATCCTGCAGCAGCGAGTTCCACTCTTGCATGACAACGATGGTTTTTCTAAAACTATTTGATAATGATTTTATCAAGTCTCCCTTGTTTCTGTACTGCAAAGTAGGTGATGACGTTTTCCTGCTCCTTCTGGCCGCACCAGAGATGGATTTATAGACCTCATATCTGCAGCCAGCTCTTTGACATGCAGAGTGAGATGGACACCTATTCTGATCTCTTCAGCTCTCTGATAACTTCTGGGTTGCACTTCCCACCACGGCGTGGTGCTGAGCTGTTTTCGGAGACCTCATCTCTGAATGGCGGTGGGCGAGCCTGGTGCACAATCACAGCAAATCACTCTCCCAGCTACTGGATGCTGGCTTCTCCTCCAGACCAGGTTAGTTGTGGTTCTGCGCACTGATGCAGCACCAGCTTCCATCGTCTTCGTGCACTTTGGCCACAGAGACGGCTGTGGTCTGGCAGATCTGGGCGAGCAGGTGGTCTGGATTGACTGTTGCGTTATAGAGAGAGCCTGTGGCTGGTGGTGGAGGTCGTGCAGAGCCCTGCGTGACCCACCAGCTCTCCCCATCTGCCTCCAGGGTCTTGCAGATGAGTCACTGCTGCTGCTGACTCAGCCAAGTGGTCTTACTCACCATTTGCTCTTTAAATGTTTCTACTCAAGTTGCCTGCAAACAAGTGTGTTAAATAACACATCTAAAAAGTTGATCCCCTTCTGTTTTACTTGGCCAGAGGACCTCTGTGACCTTGGGGGCAGCTGAGGCAGGCTGGCGGAGGGGAGGATCTGAGGACACAAGTTGGCTCAGAGAGACTGGTCGTACACTGAGCTGTGCGGGAGCAGGTCCCCAGGGCCTGCCCGGGGGAGCCATGGGTACAGAAATGGACTTCGGGGGACATGTGGAGGTCATCAATACCCACAGCAGCGGCTGGGTTGTGTAGAAATAGTGGTGGAAGCTTCTCTTGTGTGATGCCAGCAAGCTCTTGCTGGAGCTGCCTTGCCTTCCTGGAGCTGGAGCCTTTCTCCTGCTTACCCAGACTGCAAGCGCCTCTTCCCCACACTTTTCCATAAGTCGCATTCCTCAACTTGTGCTAAGTTTAAATCTCACCACTTGCAAGTACTGCTGCACCCCTTTGCTCTCTGATGGAGGAGACAGGAGCTGGGGACCCCCCCGAGAGCAAGCACCCCTGGGCAGGGTCCCACCCAGGGAGGGAATGGTTAATCTCCTGAAGCGCTGAACCCTGGTGGGCTTTTTTTTTCTGCAATAATGAGAAGTGGAGTGTGCACATCGCAGTGTGATTATTACCTGTTTATTTTTTCATGAGGCTTCTCCACTGTGTGTCACTCTAGTGTCATCATCCGTAAACACATTGATTTAACCATTACCGTGGAACAGCACTCGCCCGCTCCGCAGACTGGGTACCTGTCCCCTGGGGGGACCTGGAGTGACGAAGCGGGCTCAGAGCTCATCCTCAGGCTCCGCTTCACTCCTCCTGCAGTATTTGCCCCTCCTCTAGCTCCTCTTTATCCGTTCACCTCTTTCTTTCCTCTTCCTCTGCTTTACTCTCTGCTCATCTCATGCTCTACCTCCCTCTCCCATTCAGCTTTCTGTCTCCTTCGCTTCTGCCGCCCGTGCTCGGCAGCCATGTCTGCTGCCCCAGCCTCATGCTCTGTGGACATGGCAGCAGCTCCGAGTACCACCGCTCGTGTTCGGCTGCACGCCGGCGGGCGCTCCTTGATGAGCATCCCTGCCTCCCTTCCCACACGTAGTTGTGAGGGATGCTCCCGAGGGGGCTTTCTCGCAGAAGCTTTCAGCACACAGCCGTGGCGGTGGCAAGAGGTGGCCATACCACCCGACCAGGGGTGTCTGTGGACCTGGAGGGTGGGATTCGCCTCCTCTCCTCCAAAGGTGTGTGAGCAACTGAACCTGCTTGTTCTTTTGCGTTGTCTAAGGAGAGAGCAGTCACTGCAGGGACGTCCTAAGGGGGTTCCCTAGGGAGGTCCCGGGAGCTGTGACTCGCTGGATGAGCAGGGAACCAGCCAGCTTAGATTTAGACCCCTCGCTATTAATCATCGAAGGCAGATAGCTGGAGCCACCCTGTGGGACCTGCTGTGCTGGCTCCACTCCCACTTGCAGGCAGTGGCATGTGGAGCACCGGGCCACTGGTCTGCTCTCCAAGGAGTCTGGACTGGGAATCAGACACCATTATAAGGCTGAAATCCACACACCAAGGGTTGGCGGAAGCTCTCAGAAATTGAGTGTCATCACATAGGGTGCTTGCAGAGTTATATCTGTTCTGAGCAGGACCTTCCTCTCTGCTCCTATCCCTGTACGTGTCAAATACCCCTCCATGCCCTACCTAGAAAACTTTTCTTAGGCAGCCTGTAAGTCAGAGACCATCAAGGATGGAGGATTAGGATGTTTACCACCTGGCTGGGAGGGGGGGGTTGTCATGTGATGGATGCTGTCATGAACATTGTAAAGGACATCATCCAGACCTTTGCACCCAAAGTGGATACAAAGGGTTTGATGTGCAGAACTGTGGGACAGCCAAAACTGCTGAAGACCAGCTGTCTGGCGCCATTCTTTTAGGTTCATGGCCGTATTTCTTTCCACAGCTATTGCTCTCCCTCCTCTCCTTCTTTCACTTCACAGAGTTCAGGTCTCTTAGGCTTGGAGCCAGTGCTTGCTGTACTCGATGCCATGGTGGTGCAAAGGGAAAACCTCAAAGCAGGTACTTGAAGAGTATTATTTTCAAGTTTTCTGCAAAGATACTTGGAAGTAATTGAGAAAAAAATGGGGAAGAGTATTCGAACTTGAAGCTTTTCAACAAATCCAGTTTTCTGATTCTTTTTCCCTGTTGTGATATTGAGAGCAGACAAGGTGCCAGGGAGTGTCCTCGCCCCTCCTTCCTGCCCCATCAATGGACCAGTTTGCTCCAAGCCTGCCTTCACTGTTGGAGGGGAAAGGGCGCAGAAGAATAGCTAGTATCATCCAGAAGCAGAGCAGTGCCCCAAAGGGGATGGCAGGCAGAGCCAGGCACATCATTTACCGAAATAATGTCCCCTAGACACCCTCGTGGTTAATTCAGGTTGAAGAATTGGTGGCACTGGGGAGATGCCACAGCACTGTGCAGCCCTGTCTTACTGCTGAGGTGCCAACAAGATCTCAGAGAGGCACGTCTGGGTGGACGTTAATCATCAGAGGGCTGGGGACTGCCAAGGTGGAGCTGGCTTGGATGCTGCTCCACAGCGAGTGCCACCCACCGAAGCAGTGTCCTCAGGTAGAGTGGTACCGGCTGCTGCTTTGGCCCTGAGTTGCGGCGGGATACGGCCCTGGGGCAATGCTCTTGAAGTTATTTAATCTGCCGCTTGCTTCTTCTTCACCTGTGCAAAACAGAGGCAGCTCCTACCCCACCTCGGCAGTGCTGCGCGTGTGAATCCATTAAAGCCTCCGCAGTGCTCCGACACTCCGGAGCTGAAGGACCTATCAGTACCTTGCTAAAACAGCTTTGCTAATCCCCACTGTTCACGCAGGAATCGGCAACGGTCCCTGAGGGACCCTTTTGTTCTGCTGTCAAGGCCTGGGCTTCTTAGCTGAGTCTAACAACCCCGAATGCTTTCGCAGGAAAGCTCCGTGTGCATTATTTATTATTGTCAGGATTGTTACGCTCAGTAGTCACACTCACCTGCCCACTGCGCGCTGCAGGGTGATCTGGTGCCTTCACAGCTCTGGTCCTGCAGATCCACAGCCCCGTCCTGCAGTGGTAGAAGGGTCAGGATGAGTGTGGTGAGGTCGTGGTGGATCAGGGTCTTTCTTGGCCGAAGGTCCAGGTGCCTTGGCAAGTGAGGGATGCTGTAGTCAGTGCTGCTTTAGGAGGGAAGTGAAGGAAAACGTTCAACGAGGCCAGAGGCTGAAGGGGGACAGCGAGGAGGACTTGCAGAGGGAAGGGAAAGCATCTTCTCCTAAGCATCTTCCGCAGCATGGCACAAAGTGCTGTGTCTGAAGGCCGGCAAGGGATTCATGTGTCTAGAGCAAGCTTGGGAGGTCCAAGGGAAGAAGGCGAGTGGAGTGAGAATGGAGGTGGGGTTAGGACTTCACTTTTGATGAAGAATGAGGAATTTCAAGGGACACAGCCTCCGTCCCCCAGAATTCTTCTGAACGTTGAGGACTGATGGGAAACTTCTTCCGGGGACCTCCCAGCTCATGTGGAAGCAGGGCTTAGGGGCACAACAAGCTCACAAACTTCCTTCAGCCCTGCACACCCAGACGAACCCATGGGATGTTCAGGAAAAGTCCAGCCCAGCTGCCGTGTTAGAGGGGAAGAAGATCTGGCCCTGGAGACTTCTGCTTTCTCTGAGAGGAGCTGGAAGGCTGGGTAGGAGGTCAGGTGGATGGACGGATGCCTGGTGAGGGTGCTGGTGACACTGGCCTCATGAGATGCCACAAGGGCATCCCACCAGGGTCTCCATGCTGTGCACCGGGTGGTCACTGTCTGGTCCCTACCACTCACAGTGGCCACAACCAGCCAGGCAAGGGACACTCGGGGAGGGGAATGGTGAGAGCAGAGTGTGGGAGAGGAAAGGGGGACAGAGAGGCGGTGGAGGAGAGGAAGAGGATGCAAAAAAGAGGAGGAAGAAGAGAGAGCAGGGAGCAGAGTGAGAATACACGCTGGAATCCAGAACTGCTTTTTCCTCCCAGAAGCTGCCCAGTTTTAGCAAAGTCCTGTTCTCTCTTTAATGAATTCTGGCTCCCTTCCCCCTGCTGACCCCAGAGAAGATGGAACATTTCCAAGAGCAGGAGGGAGGGAGAGACGAGAAGGGCTTGGAAATAAAATTTAAAGGGAGAAAAAAGAGACTCCTCTTTAAAAGTCACTTTGCATCCCCTCCCCGAGTGGGAAGGGAGCACGGGTCATGTCAGAGCCCTCCGCCGATGTGCCTTGCCTTTGCCGCTGCGCTAATGATGCTGGAAATATGCTAAGGAGATGGCTGCGAGGGGCTTTTCTATGGCGGTCACTTCCTGGGACCTCAAAGAGGCTTTAATTGCGGGGCCGGGGAGACGGCAGGTGTGCTTGTCATGTCTAATCAGCGTGCTGGGCGCACTGGGCCGCCCGCGCCGCGGCAGCGGGGTTCTGCCGCTCGCCCTCCCCGCCTGGCCCCCGGACCCCCCAACTTTTCAACCGCTGCACACCTGTCAAAATGATTATGGGAATGAGACTCCGTCGCGGGCAGAGAGAGCAGATTTGAAGGAAATCCTCTTTCTCCCTTGCTCTCGCCCTTTCTTTTTTGTGCGTGTTTTTTTTTTTTATTCTTTTGCTCGCGTTCGCGCAGCTCAAGAGGGATTAAGAGGAGGGGGGGGCGGGAAAATCCCCCCCGGTAAATGGATCCTAAACACACATTGTTGTCGGCGGGGTTTTTTTTTTTTCCCTGGTACATTCTGGAGTGGTAGCGAGGTTTCCATGCTGGGAGCTCGTGGATAAAGCTGTAACGTAGCAAACGAGAGGCAGCCCCTGTGAGGAACACCAGCCCGCTGGTCCGTCGCATCTCTCGCACGCACACAGATACCCACAGCACGCACACGCATGCATCTTCCCCAGTACAGAGGCCCAGCGCTTGCACACACACACAAAAATATAACACACAGCTGAAATTGGTCGTATCCCTGCCTTCCCGTGGCTTGGGAAGCAGCACTCAAAGGCAAGAACACAGGCACACAACCAGTTTTACGTAGACACACACGCATCAGCCCTTACACATGCTCTCACCGGACCAGCACGCACTGGTCCTGGATAAAAGACTGCAAACCTGTGTTCAGATACGTGCACAGAGGCTTTCTCCAGCTACAAGCGCAAATACTCTAACCCAGCCCCACATATATATATATATATGTATGCATATACTTATATATACACCAGCCATGGAGCAGCTTTCCTCAAGCTTTGGTGATTTTAACACGAGTGGATGACTGTCTCTAATTAGATGCCTTGCTAAGTAGCAATTAGCAGTGAACACGGCACATCAACGCAGCGTCGGTCTGTGCAACCTGCGGCAAACACGGCGCTGGTGGTCGCAGAGGCGGGTCTGACTCCGAGGTTGGGTGGCTCCTTGTCACGCGCGGGCGTCAGAAAACTGGCGGGATGGTTGATAAATTAAAGCGTGTGTTAGAATAAATCGTGGTCACCCACACAGGCCTTCTTACTGAATCAGTCATCTCCTGCCCACCCGCGTAGGACAGACTGGGAGCCACCAGCTGGGACGCAGCCATCCGTTGAGATGCCGGCCTGCTGCAGATGGACAGACAAGCGTCAAGCTCTTCTGACCTGTCTCTGCAGACGAACAGACAAGCGTCGAGCTCTTCTGACCTGCCTCCATGAGGGGGACTGGTAAAAAACCCCTCTTAGGCTGTACCAGTTCTGGAGGTTGTCGCCACTCTGCTAAGCTGTTAGCGCAGGCACCGAGCGATGCTTGGGCTGCCCAGGTGATGGGACCCACTTCCAAACCTGCAAAGAAAGCACTTCCACCGGGCAGTGAGGCAGAGGTTGGGAGGAGAAGCGGGAGTTGTTGGACAGGTTGCAACGTGGTGCCAAGTTAGATGGGGGAGCTGCACTATATGTGTATTTTATAGTACATGGAAAGTGACTTTTAAAACATCTCCAGTGGTGGTGTGATGCCAGCTGAGCCCAAACTGCTCCAAATCTCAGTCTTATCTTGGGTGGTTTGGAAATAAGTTGGTTTATTCTGCCTGTCTCCCGCTGATTTCTCCACCCACTCCTCTCTTTGCCTCCCATGCCTCTGCCACCTGCATTTGCTGCCTCTTTCCTTCCAGCCTTCTGCTTTGCTCTGCAGGGCCGTCTCTCCTGCTGCTCCGACCCGCTGGATCCTCTGTCTGGCTGCTGCTCTTTCTCTGTACCTCCGACACAAACATGCCACGCTCGCTGTCTCCTCGTGTCTTGGGAAACATCAACCAGTGGTACTGCTCTCGCCATGTGCCTGCAGCTCCCGGACTCCCAGACAGGGCTGCCATGAGGCAGAAGAAAGCCTTCACCAAGATTTAACAGTAAGCCTCCAAATTATTCTTCATGGAGGAAATGTTCTCTGCTCCTTTCTCCTCTTGAAACCTTGCCCCAACAGCTCCTGCCTCCTCCCATGCCAACACCGCAATGCATTTCTCCCCTACCTGACTACAGCCTGCCTCCTCCTTCCTCTTCTTCTCACACGAAATCATCCCCCCAGCAGCTACGATCACCTCCACACTGACCAACAACTCACCTTGCAAAGCAGGACCTCAGTCCATATGGCAGCCATGCTACCCCACCCCACTGCTATTGATGTGCACAGGGAGTTCATGGCTTTACTTCACAGGATCGTGGAATAATTCAGGCTGGAAGGAACCTCACAAGGTCTCCAGTCCAAACTCTTGCTTGAAGCACGGTCAGCTATGACCCTCAGGGCTTGATCCAGTCAGGTGCTGATACATCCAGTCTGAATTTTTCTCATTTCATCTTATGCCTACTGCCTCTGATCCTCCCACCATGCACCACTGTGAAAAGCTTGGTTCCATCTTTTTGAAGACCTCCCTGCAGAGAGGCTTTTCATGAGTGCTTTCCAATGCAGCAGCAGCTCCTGCT
>Ga0181612_152203_pt1 | contig 14859 bp, 11 predicted proteins | sample HoacroProtozoa21_FD_119630 | JGI IMG/M metagenome (GOLD analysis project Ga0181612, IMG submission 119630) | Hoatzin crop microbial communities from Cojedes, Venezuel. Combined Assembly of Gp0051906, Gp0051904, Gp0051908 | reverse complement strand
TTGCTAGAGTGACTAAGCTCAAGATAGATAGGTGGTTTTTTTCTTTCCAAACACTTTAACCCTGCCCCCTCTTTTTAAGCTGCAATTGTGCTACGCTTTGAAAAATCTTGACCATGCACCATAGGCACTCTAGCAAGGGGTTACTTGATCTACTACACCAGCCTTTGAAAAAGAACTCATCTCAACAGATTTCTTAAAAAAGCCACTCTGCTACATCTAGTTTTGCATGTTTTTTTTCAAAGTGTTGCTCCACCGCACATATTTAGTAGCTTCAGGCTTACAGAACAAACATGTAATAGCAAAAAATAACAACAGAGGGGAAGCAGGTGTCATCAGTGAAACAGCACTGCTGCTAATAGGTTGGCAAACTAGAGAAGGCATGAACAGCCCAGAACCAGCAATCTTGAAAAAAATGTTTATTAAAAGAAAAGCTGTGCTCTAGCAGTTGCTACCTGGTTAAAACATTGCCTACAAGAAATATCTTTCCTTCCATTTTACTACACTTGAATAGACCTGTAACTTGTCATCACATGCACTGACTAGAGAAGCAGTTGCATCTTCCCTTTGAGGAGGAATTTCTACTTAAAACACAGCTGCTTTTTAGAAATGGTCAGAACCGAAGTGCAGCTTATTTATTTTGCCTGTTACCTTCCCCCAGTGGACCGCAGCTGTTGGCTATGGCAGTCACTGTTTTCAGCCAGTAAGCGCTATAGGTATCTGCCTTCCCTTTCCCTGCTTTGCATCTGCAGGCACGCTCTGTGGGTAGCTGGGTCCCCCTGGTCTTGCAGACAGTCAAGGCATTGGATGTGGCAACCCTCACCAGGTTTTCTCTACTGTGACTGTTTGACAAGGCGGAAGGCTTCTAGGAACTCGTTGAAGTCGATGTTTCCATCCTTATTGAAATCAATGCTGCGAACTAAGTCGTTGATGCCATCATCTGTGAGTTCAATGTTCATGTGGGAGCTGAACAGCTTCCAGGTTTGGTGGAATTCCTCGAATGAGATGAGCCCTGTGGAGAAGGAAGGCACAGCCACCTCAGCACAAGGTCACCATGGGCACTGCTGCCAGTCAGTCCCTGCTCAGCCTGCAGGGAAGGACCCTTGCTCAGGTTTGATCTTTCATCCCACCCCTACTGCCTGCATACCCTAAAGGAAGGAAAGAAATCACTCATAATCTACATTTCACACACTGCAATGAAATTTCCTAGTGTGGAAAACACTGGCTAAAATACAACTTAAAGCAATAAAGAGACATAATATGATTTGGGAGAACAAAAGAAGACGAAGACTGTTGTATTTTCTCTTTTGCAAAGTAATTTGGTGAAGATGACTGCTTGAAAGCAGGTAACACTCAAGATCCCAAGTACGCTGCATTACTGTCATTGCTCTCATCACAATTTTTGTTCTGCTGAACTCCTCACAAACAAATAATTATTACTTCTCTCCCTGGACCGCACACAGTCCTTCAAAATGCGTCATGTTTGTGGAAACATGCAAAGGCATTTCAGAAGCTCTTGAGGGAGGAAAAAGACCCAAGGCCTTAAACCATTAAATAAAAAGGCCTTCGTACATACTAAAGGGAGCCTGAAAGTAGAATGGAATACAATGCAGTGACCAACAGCCCCTGCACACCTGCTTACCTGAATGATCTCTGTCTATAATCCTGAATATGGTCTCCAAGTTGGATCTGTTTCGATAAATGACTTCCAGCAAGCTCGACTGGATGTGCTGAAAGACAACATGGTCACACATCTTCTACCTTTCTGACAGCTCTCTGCTTTCTCTGAGCAGTTACTGCAGACCTTCCCATAAATAAAAATGTTTACTGCTCTCAAGAGTTTGCCAGCAATGCACTTTGCATCGTGTGTGCTTTATGAAGCAGGTTTGCGGTGACTGGACTCTCTGTGCAACTCTGCGTTATAGCACATCAGCAACCTATCGCTTCCAAGCAGAGCTTCTGCGGGCTAACAGAGGAGACACTGACTTGGGCTACATTTTTTTTAAACATTGCACAGTTGGTTTTGCTGGGTGTAGTTAAGAAACTGCGACTTGGAGAATGGAATATAGTTTTCCTACTCAAAAGTCTGCATCCAAAACTACCTCTTAGGTTTTGATTTCACATGCAACATCTCTTTCTACAATGGACTAAATGCCTACGGACTATCTGAATTCATGCAAGCTTTTCCATCGACTTCAGTATGATTTTGGATTGTACAGGAGCCACCTACTCTACTTTCATACCATACTTGGTTCCATGTGCTGGGGATCTGGTGAGCTGCTTTGCACCCTGCTTTGATGGAAGGGGGCAAGTCCTTACCTCTTGGCTCCTCTGCTCCATGGCCAAGTCGTCAAGCCAGGACTTGTACTCCAGCATGCCGTCGGCCGTGCTGCGCACCAGCTGTGGTCTCAACATTCGCCAGGGCAATCCCAGGTGCACAACTGACTCCACTGCCATTGCCCAGTTGCTCAGCGTGATCTTTCCTGGAAGGAAAAGGGAGAGCCATGGAGATCTTTGAGAGACGGGCAGCTGAAAGCACATGAAGGCAAAGTAAAAAGCCTAGAGCAGTGCGCATACCCAGTCTACCGTGCCGCTGACAGCGACAGCATCATTTCTCCATGGCACGCTTGAGCACTTCGGTACAGGAAAAAGCCTTACATGGCTGTACAGACATCAGCCACTGCAGGCACAAGTGCACTTGCAGCTCCCTCCAGCCTCACCAAGCTTTTGATCATTGCAACAACTCAGGGCTATGGGGCTGCAAACATCTGACCAACGGGAAGACACTAGCTTTGGATATTTCATTATAAACTTGGGCCTGCAGCCAGGATCACCCTGCAGATGGTCTGCACAACTGCACTAGTACTTCCTCAGTCCCCCAGGAACATGGAAAAGCCCCTAGTTTAGCAGATGCTCTAACAACTAAACTGGACTTCTGTGAACAATTTGGCTGCCAGGGAAGAAAGCAAGAAAGCACTTCTACCATCAAGAAAGCAGTTCTGCCAGCTGCTGTGTCCCTCTTCTCACCCGGTCCACAAATGGACAGATCTCAGCAACAAGTCTCGGTCACTGCACCAGCAGAGTGCTCCTGGCAGCCAAGGAATTATGAACACTCGGCTCCTTCCCTAGGGTTCTGACAGAGACAGCTGCTGCGGAGAACATCCCTCGCTTTCCTCTTCCCGGTGATTTTAGACTCCAGGGATGAAGGGGCTCTAGAGACCACCCAGCCCTTCCCAAGTGTCACATGACAAACATGTTCCAGGTCGTCTTTCGCAATGCGTCATCAATACTCTTGTTCCAAAGGGTTTTCCTAGTATCAAGCCTAAATTGCTACACATCAGCCTAATCACCTCTTGCTTCTCCGACACCCCCTTATTGCAATGCCACTCTGAGGCATTAACAGGTTCCCAGCAGAGACACTGAATAACAGCAAGTGGGACCACTGCGCTGGCAAGGTCTGACACAGCCTCCCCCTGTGACAGTGGCTGACAACTATCCGTGAGGAGTCTCCCAACCAGCCACACACTCAGCTGCTGAAATCCTGTCCTACCAGGGAATTAACCTGAGTGTCCCTCGGCTCAGATTTACCTGTATTGTCCTTATCGTAGGCCTTGAATGCACTGATGAGGGCTGAGGTGTGAGCAAAGAGCTTTTCCCGCAAGGCTCGAAAGGCTGACTCCTCTACTCTGCTGATTCTGGAGGTTGCAGAAAGAGAGAAGCAGATTAAGGACTTGCCATGGAACACAAGAGAAGCTGCACTTTCCCAGTCCGCTGACCTGTCCATGGATTACCCAGACCCTCGCACAACTGCTCTGCATAGCTACGGCTGCATCTCAATGCTTGTGACAAGGCACGGCATGCCTGGAGCACAGTTCCCTGCAGCTGATGCAGTGAATCCATGCCTCAATTTGTGAAGCAACAAAGCAGAAGGGAACCTCAGCAAGTGTCAAAAGTTAAAACTTGACACTGAAAAGAGAAGCTGGAAAATCAGCAGTTTGTAAAAAAGAGTACCCTTCTGATCTTGTAACGCTGCCTCCTCAAGCCTTGAGCCCCCCTCAGTAATTTCTGCGCAAAGCTTGAATCCTTCTCTAGCGCTATCATTTAGTCAATCAAGCTGTGTAAGTTCAGCTCTATAGAATCAAACTTTCTCAAAGCTCCCAAAGTTTTCCCTTTCAGAATTTTGACTTGGTGAATACAGAGCAACCGCAAAGCCTTGCCTTTGGGTCATAGTGAGGGTATGGGCTGTCTTGTTCGCTTGGTACTGAACAAAATGGGGAACGAGGTCTGGTCCCAGCTTCACATAGGCTCCTCTGTTGCTGCCAATCTCATAGTAGTTTGAGGCTGAAAATATGGTCAGCACCTAACCCCCAAAAAAGAGAGGCATTTACAGTCAGTACGTACATCCTCTAGCATATATACACGTGTATCGGTGAAACCAACACAACCGATTCCATCTGGAGTCAACAGACTGTGAAAGCAACATCTTTTACATGAAAAAGGAAGGGCAAGGTGGTGGCTGGCCTGGTAGCCTTACGGGTGCAAGTTCCTTGAGGGTGGCACTGGTCTCATGTGGATCTGGCTACATGCTGGGCTTCTGCAATTTTGCTGTATTCTCCCGACAAGCTTCCACTCTCATCTGCAGAGTGCGGAGTCAAAACTGCAGTGACCCTGAATCTTCTGAGGGCAAAACTTTGCTGCAGCAACCTTAGTAACACCCTTTTGTACATCATTTTCAGAAACAGCTGCATGAAGTGGGACACAAATGGGTTCAGATCTTTTCTCAGCTACCACGCACAAAGATGTACTTTGCCTGCACAACAGATGCACCCAACAGAGTAGGTGGCTCCAGACTGTCTTGACCTAAGACCTCAGCTGGAAACACACTTCAGTAACTCCCAATAAGGCTGTTCAATGGTTTTATATGTACTCAACAAAGCGCCCCATTAGAAGAAACACAGAGCTGAGGCAAGCCACTACAGAAAGCCCAACCTGGCAGGAGGGAAACCGAAGTACCCTTCATGCTCTCCCCCTCACCGACCTTCCGGTTGTGACAGAACTCGTAGCCCTCTTGCTTGCACTCGTGGGAGCGGATGAGGAACTGCAAGTTGTACTTCTCAAGGATCCTCTCTGTCACGTCAGGCCCAAAGTAGCAGCCACCACCTCGCACCGTATTTACTCTGCAGCCCTCCTGAGGCATGGGGTCACTCCAGAGAATGTCTAAAATCTGAAAGGATTGGAAAAGTTTGCTAAATAAAGTGTACCCAGCAGATATCGCCAGTCAAAGTTTACTAAGCAAGTACAGCTTTATCTCTGAATCCCTCCCTGGACTGCTGCTATTACCATAGGGCAGGGAAACAGAGATGTTGCCGGCATCCCCGCTGAACCACCATACTGCTCCACAGGACTGTCACAGACCTGGTCCACGACAGAGGTAACAATATAGTTGGCCGGGAGCTACAGGTACACCCAAAGTGCCTGGGGGAAGAGGGGTGTCCATAAATCAGGCCTGATGCAAGCTTTCCCTTTGCTGTCTCTAAGATTTCGAAAAGAGCCTTGCCTGTCCTCCTCCGTCAAAAAACACAGGTCCCAGGGCAAGAACATCCAGCAGATCCTGGAGCCGTGAGCAGGCTTAGTATTAAACTCCTCTGCTCTCTAGCCAGGACATTCCACAGCCTCCAGTAATGTAAGTAACTGCTGAGTCAGTAACCACTATTTGGATTAAAGTTTAATCTCTTTAACCCTGACCTCAATATATAGCTTTATGCTGATAAGGTGTGCAATGCCGGGATGTCATATGTAATGCGAAGTAAGTAACGATGGTTTCAGAGCGCACAGAAGGGGCTTACAGACAGGCTGGTCTAGCACAAACAGGAAACGAAGTTCCCAGGCTCTGACCTGCCTCACAATCTACTCGCAGTGCAGCCCAGCTAAAACCACAAATTCAGTCTGCTCTTAGTACCCAAGATTACAAGTTGCTTGTCAGCAAATGATGGGCTCATTCATTACCTACAGAGCTGACTTCAGATACCCCATGGACACAGCGAGCGATATAACCACTGGGCTCTACAGCCGGTCTTGTCTATTATTTCTGTCCCCTGGAGTGAATCAAGAAAACCTGTTGCTCCACTCTATGCCTGAGCAGCAGCTTTATACAACAACGGATGAGTGCTGTACTAGGGGCAAACGCTGGGACAAAGCCTTGAGCACAGAAAGGTGAAATCCCGGTGAAAAGGCTGGCTCGCAAGGGTAGGAGAAAGGCACCAGCAGAACGGCAGCTGCCGCCAGTCTTACTCACCACCTATGTTCTCCTACTTGTTCTCCTCTTGTGCACAGCTTGTCAATCGCTAGGGAACCATGCCACAGGATGGGCTGGATGTAGCGCAGGTATCTAACCAAACATCCCCAAGCAGCAGAGATCACATGCTCACAGTATAGCCCTTCCTGATCACTTACCACTGAATGATCAACACCAGACTGTCTCGGGGTACAGAGCACTAGGTACAAAAAAGCAGAAACCCCATGAGCCTGCCCGCTGGCACTTCAACACTGAATTGCTCCTTAACTCTACTACACAAAGCAGCAAGAATCTCTCTGCAGAGAGACAGTGCACAATCTGTGCACTGACCCACATATTTTGTACTGAGATTCCTCATAACAGAGAACAAACCTGCAGGAGGCACCCACAGCCCACTTTGCTCAGGGCCCCACTTAGACTACTCACTTGCTTCCACTCCTCCTGGCGAGTCCAGCACGGCCCATCCAAATCCGTCAAGGAGACCACGCTGGAATAGGTGAGCTCCTCCTCCTCTGACTCACTGATGTCCACCAGCCGGCGGCACCACTCGATTTGCTCCTGCACCGTCTGCCGGACCCACCTGGAGAACTCCAGTCTGTTGGCCATACTGGGAGCCTGGGCCGGCCGGGGCTGCGGATATAAACTGAGGGCTGCCTCTTTCCCTTCTGGGTCAGCCTCTTCTTTGCTCTCCCCATTTATTTCCTGTATTTCCACATTTCTATTTGACTCCTTTCTTTTCTTCCCTCTTAATACAGAAATAAACTGAAAGAGGTAAGAGAGAAAAGAGAGATGGTCACACTGCTTGGAAACCTGCATCTCCAACTTTAAAGTCTTCCACTGGCAGACTGGCAAGTGCCCAAACCTCCGAGCCTCAATTCTCTGTGCTGCCATCAAGTGCTGATTAATTGTGGGAGATTACTAGTGCCATCCTCTTGGATGTGCCATTCATGGTTTACAGCTGGGGCCCCGCATCCATCCTGACTACAGATCTATCTCTTCTTCATTGTCTTTATGCTGCGCAGACACTTCACATAAGGTAGACTACATGCATTTAATCTGCAACAGGAACTAGGCAGCAGAATGAGGGAAGGACTAATGACTAACGCAACTGCTTGTCATTATGTTTGGAGAAGGGAAGTAGTATTTCTCAACTAGAAAGTGAGGCAGAGACAAGTTAAATGACCTATCAAAATCCTTCAGGAAATCTAGGGGTAAAAACAGGCTAAGGAACTGTGGGACAAAGTCTCATCATCACTGTTTTTACAGTCAGCATGAGCACATCTATTTAGCTATGCTATTACCCACCACTTCCCTGGCTACAATCCTTACATCTTCCAGAAGCCAAGAATGCTGCTTCCCTTCACACCTCCTGCACACACACTGTTTAACTGAAGCAATTCTCTCCAAGCTTGTACCTAAACATGGTTTGTCTAGGAAGACCATCCTTTAGATTTGTCTCGTCAGCAGCCAAGCTGACAGGTAGAAATGAGCTCCTCACCACAAATCAGCAACACTGTTGTCTCTTGCAATATCTGGGAAATAAAACCTACTTTGTTCCTTTGAATTTTCTCAAGCATGTCCAGGTCAGTGGTGTCAGAGATGCCCCCATGTATAATGAGGACTTTCTGATCAATCAGTGTGGCCAGGGGCAGCCAGCAGAAGACATTCTGAATCATCTTCAAGATTTTCTTCCCATGCACCTAGGAGGACAGGTCAGAAAGGAAAAGATGAAGCATCAAGCCTTCAAAGTCCACGTCTCATGTGGTAAAGGAGACACAAACATATGCCTACCTTGTATTTTTGCATTACTTCCTTGGCAAAACCATAGCTAAAGGAACAGGAGAAAGAACGTTCAGTGGGATTTTGCAGTGACACCATTGACATCGTGATCAGCCCTGCACAGAACCCGTACCGTAAGTTGACCATATGGTCCTCATGGTTCCCGCGATTGAGATGAACCTCCTTTGGATAGATCAAGAGGAAGGTAAAGAGGACGATGAGGATCTCAAGGGACTGTTTGCCTCTGTCTACAAAGTCCCCGTTGAACACATAGGACTTGGAAGGGGAAGGAAGGCCATTCTGTAAAAGCAAGGAACAGGCGGATGTTACAAGAGAGGCCTTCCCATGATCTATATACACCTCCCCCTCAAGCTGCACATTCTCTCACTCTTGCCCCGGGTTACCCTGTCAACAGATCCTGACTCTTATTTTTATCCTGTAGGCTCCCAGTGGCAAATGCATTGAAAAGTGAAAGCTGGTAGTCAGGAAGGATTACCATTGGTATCAGCACTTACAAAAATGTCCACTGGTGCTTCCCAAATATACATTAGATTTCAAAGTCAGCAAGGGAATTAGGTGCTGCTTTGAGAAGCCATTTGAAACTGGTCAAATTGACCTGGAAAATCACATGTGAAGGGCTGGATTTTGCAAACACTTCTCAGCATGACCCATATGATACCTTTCACAATGCCTAGGCAGCCTCCCTCTCCAAATACGGTGCCTACCTTATAAAATATGAGGAACAAGTCATCCAGCTGGCCGTGCAAGTCTCCTAACAGGCACAAAAAGACAAGTTGCAGTATGTTTACCTTTAACTTAAAAAGACACCAATAAATAACTTCCTATGAAGTATCATCTCCTCTATAAATTAATGACCACTGAAATATTTTGGGAAGTTCAAGGTGCAAGTTTCCTTGCACTGATGCAATGTGCCCAAAGGAAAAGGACATATTGTAAAGGCTTGAGTTGAAACCTAAGAAGGACAGCAAAAAACATACACCAGCTTCTGACAGCTCTGATTCAGAAGCTTTGCTCATGTACCTCTTGTGGTCACACAACATGGCACAAGAAACGCTTTGACTTTGATCATTACATGGGATAAAGCTTTGCATACAAAATAATAATCAAACAAAATTCTCATTCAACGTGATATTGGAGAGAGAGGTTTGTTTTCCAGAAGCTGACTGCCTGCAAAAGTCTGTGCTAAGTACTTATTTTTCAGAAGTATCTCGACATTTAAACATTAGTCCTAGAGTAGGAGAATAATGGTGAAAAGCTTTATTTCTTTCAAGTTTACTTGATAAGACTCAAAGACATGTTAGTATTCTGGATCTGAATGCATACGCTGCTGCTAATGAAGACTCAACTAGAAGTCCTCCAGGACTTGGTTGTTTAAATAATCCCAGGCCACAGGACAGAAGAATGTCCGACTTTTGAGGCCAGTCCTTGATGGGGTGCAGTTTCTGTGGTTTAGTAAAACGATTCCGAGTTTGGGGTGACAGAACAAAGACAAATTGAAAAAATCTGTAAATCTTTGCTGTAATGTGTAACAATTTTAAGAGCCACAGGTTATCATAATCACCTTTCATCTTCCCTTAGACAAATGTATGTCCTTATATTTTCTGTTCATACCTCCTCCTTTCCTTGCATTTTTATGACCACAGTGACAGCACCCCTACTACAGTAGGCTGTGCCAGTGGAACAGTACCATCTAGGGGTAGGGTTTGTTAGTAACGCATCCCAAAATCTCATGGAAGCCAAACACAGACTACAAATAGACAAACCACCTTCCCTTGACACCCCTATCCCATTCCAGACCAAGCAGAAATAGGGCTGTGATGCAGACTTGCTCCCTCCATTCTTCAGGCTAGTCTTTGCAGCGGCTCCAATACAGCATCGTAGGGTAAACCCGGAAATTTTACGCAGCCCCAGTTGCCTCTCAATGCCACATGCATTTTTGCTTACGGACTACATTTGTATTCCATGCTCAGTACAGAGGAGGGCATCATGCTCACACGATCATTTTACATCTTTCCCACCCCTTCCACGTGAACATTCTGCCCCAGAGACTGCGCAGTGCCCTCCCACCCAGACGTACCGCACACGGTGACCTCCTCGCTATAGCAGGTGGAGACATGACTGATGTTTGGCAACTGTTTGAGGTGCTTCCTGGTCTCATGCAGGAGGTTTAAGACATAGCGAGCGTGGAGCTGCTACTAGGAGAAAGCGAAGGGATTAAAGCAGGAAATCAGTGACCTCTGAGCAGCAATGCAGTGCTGTCTGCAAAGGCCACAAGCACCCACCACAATAGCCTGGATAGCAGAACCTCTCACTGGGACAACACTCAATGCTGACCTATGGGCTTACAAACAAGACGAGGCAAATACTGGGAAACAGCGCTACGAAAGAGGCTTGCCCAAAGCAGCCCAGCCTCAGCACTGGCAGGGCTGGCAAGAGAACCCAAAAGCCCTAGCACCCTGTGGTTGAGGCTGTATCTGCCAGGCAACAAGCCCTCCTAGAGCAGCAGAAATTCCAGCCCAGTATCACAGGTAAGAAGCTGCTCCTGCAGCTCTTTCTTAGCCTTTTCCACATTAAACCAGGCCGTGAGCTCCCATGTGTCCTGCAGAAATATGTTTGTTCAAAGCCAGGGTGTAGGCATTTAATATTAGTCAAGACACTAGTGATCTTCGGTTTAGAAGTCGTTTTGTTTGGAGAAGGGACGTTTTGGCCTATTTTGCAGTTCAGCGCCTTGGCTGAGGGATGGCAGCAGAACACTGCAATTGTACAAGGACCTGTCATAAGTGCTGGTGAATTGGTACTGGACTTCCTCATCAAAAACCTCATATTTTACATTTTAAATATGAGTCAAAGTTGAGTGGCACAAAACAATCTTAATCCGCTGTTTCCATCTGGGCCATCCTATACTTATTTACAAATTGAGGAACTGGAACAAAAAATGACAGAATGTTTCAACATGGACTGCTGTGGGGTTTTTTCATTTTAAAATGAAATACAGGTTAATATTGGCACACGTCTGTGAAAAGTTTTCAGTTTTGTCAGAACTGCATTTTCAGAAAGAAAAAAAGTTCCTGTGGCAGGGGGAAATACCGTATCGTTTCCATCCCCCTTTGCTTAACAGCCTGCCAGCTCGCTACACTCCGATCAGCTTAGCTTCTAAGGGAGGCTAAACCTTATCCTACACCCCTGAGTCGAGAAGGGGAAACAGTGGTTCCTTTTGGGATCCTTACTTGTTTTTGTTTGAAAGCTTCCAGCAAGGCAGTCGCATGGTCAGGAAGGAGTGGGAAAGAGAGATGGGGTCCAGTGTAGGAGTCTGGCACCTCCATGGATTCATAGTCACAGTATTTTTCCAGCTCTGCCTCTTTGAAGCTTTCTCCACTTACAAACATGCGACTGATAAAATCCCCTGGATGGCAGATTGGTCAGTTTTTGTTTTGTTTTGTTTTAAAAAAAAGAGAAAGAGACAAGAAAAAGTGAAGTTGGTTCAATACACCATTCTAGTAATTTGCTGAAGAAAAGCTGTTTGGTTAGGCTAGAGCACATGAGCAATGGCAGTGGTGGAGGGAAGCTCCTAGTTTGACACCACTACAGAAACTGCAGTGGAGAAAAGGCTGTGGGGACAAGTTTCAGTGTGCTAGGTGTCAGGCAGTGCTGACAGCTATGCTAGTTTCTGCAGAACTCTGCTAGAGCCAGATGGACATTGGTTGCCATGGCTAATTGAAATCTTACTGTCAATGACACGCAAAAGAAAACTGTGTAATGAGGAACTGCCTCCTACGCCCCACTGTTTTTTTCTAAGCCTGCACCTATATTCTCAATGTTGCACAAAATTTGTATACATATGCATATTTTATTTCTGTAATGTCTCAGAGCCCAACTCAAGGAACAGGACATTATTGTCCCATTTTATACAGACCCTGAAAAAAAGTCTTCCTCAACCGAGCTTTGCTGTAAAATATGTGAAGTTGCTGTGAGAAAAAGGGTGGCAGTTTGAAAGGAAGGATTGAACACTTCAGCAGATTATGGTCAGCAAAGTAAATAGTTAATTTTGACATGCTACCACCAGATTTCAGAGCTAAGCTCATTTGCAGGTTCCCAGGAGGAGAATACTGTATTGGTTCCTATGGCACTTCTCCCCTGCCACTACCCCACACTGCAGTTATGAGATACTAAATGTAAATAAAATAGATACCCTAGAGCACAGTTCCCTAAAGATGGATTCTCTCACTTCAGAAATGGACTCTGCAAAGCCCTGGTTATCAAGGGTCACTGAAAAAGGCACATTTCTAATACTGCTCTAAGAAAACATACCGAGCTTTTATTCTTTCTTCCAGCTCCTGAGGAGCAGGAATTGCTCCACATCCCTCGCATAGCTCTGATAGTCTCCAGATAATTCACTCCCTATCCAAATTCCTGATGCCATTGCTCTTGAGACTCCCTTGGCCCCCTTTGCCATCCTGAAGGGTCAGCACTGGGCAACAAATCAATACAGGGTGCAGCCTTCTGAGCTGCTGGTGCCACATCTGCAAAAGGCACATAGAAACTTACTCTCTTTACTGCTGCTTGGCGTGAAGTGGTCCATGAGGTAACTGAAGAAGTTGTGAAGCTGCAAGAAGAGAGAGAGAGAGCCCATCATCATTCACCCTGGAATTAAATTCTGCAGAGTGGCAACTTAACATGACCTTTTTTCCAGAATTGTTATCTATGCCCTTATCATGTTGTCTGACGTGTATAACAAATCACACTATACCAATTCTAGTTTTGAATATCTTGTGATGAAGTCAAAAAAGTAGCTCTACCTTCAGCCATACAGGCAGAAGTACACCTATCAGCCCTCCCTCTCCCTGCCTGATAGCAAGGCAACCATATAAGAAAATATTGATCAAAGATAAACTATAACAAACCAACTAGTCTTGCCTGTTTTGTTCAGACTCAGGAAAATCTTACAATGTTAAATTGTCCTTATGGCTTTCTTTCAAGGCTCATTACTCAAGGTTTCATCAGACATAAGCAGGCAGGAAATCAATAGGCAAAAAAAGGAGCAGGAAACCCAGTCCTTCGTCCACGGAAGCACTTAGAGGGTTACCAGCCAGTAGCTACAAATGAGTGAGTCTGTGGCACAGAAACCACTCTCCTGCTTGAGAATTCAAAGAAGTGACCCTGCCTGCCAGCACGGTGAAGAAGGGCAGGCTGGAAATGCTCTCCCAGAGGGAGCAGAGAGCAGGCTCCAGAAAGAGTCAGAGAACTGTTCATTAAACAGATAAACAAACAAACAAAAACCCAAAAAATCAAACCCACATATAACAATCCTCTCTGAATTTAAAACAGAGCTATGAAATTCTTGTCACATGGAGATTACTCAGCTCCCCTAATACACAATGCTCTTTCCTCCCTAGACTGCTCCACTCACTCTTAGCTACTCTCAGTCCCTGCAGGCCCTCAGGCAGAGGCTTATTTCTCTCCATCTTGCGCACCCACGCAGGAAGAAGTTGCCTGCTCCTGCCTTAAAAATAGTTTGCCGTTGGCTAACTTCAGCACAGAGGGATTGCATTCAGAGACAAAGCTAGGATTAAAAGGTGGCCGGTACCAAACTGCAGAGGCAGGACGTATTTTCCTACATCCTCCTTTCCTTGGCACGTTACCTTGATCTGATCCTGCTCGCAAGCATATTCAATAGATTGAAAGATTCTCCAGGTGCAACGTCGGCGCATTTCCAGCCGAGCAACGTAGCGCCGATACCACCGCTGGATCAAGACGGCTGCCTTGAAAGCTAGGGGACAAAAACAGAACCAGCCTGCTGAGCTGCAGTGGCTGCAGCTGAGGTACCCTGCTACCGCTCCCTTCCCAACACTGCAAATTGAAGAGAGACCTTTCTTTTTCAGGAGCAAGTTTTCAGGAAAGGTGTTCTGATGCCTAAATACTAAGTATAACAAAAACCCCACTTCTTTTCACCATATTGCAAGAGGTTGATCTGACCCTGCCTGATCAGAGACCTCTGAAGCACTTCTAGCCATCACTGCTGGCTCCTTAGCACCGGCGTTAAAAACAACTTATTGGGGCCTAAAGGTCCAAACACGTTCTTCACTGTTAATAGACAGTTTCCTCCCTTTCTGTCTACCTTGATCATTTTCCTGTTCGTCTTACTGTCTAGGTACTGGGTCTTCAGGGAACCAAAGATTTGACCGGGGCCGCACAAGGAGTTGGTGGAAAACAAGACACTGAATCCCCTTCCAGAGCCTTAAAAATATGGGGTTTTTCTACCTTACTTTAAGCTAAATAAATTCCTCAGCTTTTGCAGTTCTGGACAAACTTCAGAAGGGACCTATTCTAGCATAAATGTTAACATACCTTTATCTTGGAATAAAATAAAGACAAAATTAACACCCACAGTGAAAAGAAGGAGACAGATCTTTGGCTACTTAAAGACACAGAAGGAAAGAAATGCCTGGAATTTCCAGGTGCCTAGTTGTGGTTCAGTCCACAGCCAGCACTGGCACCAGCCTCTTCCCTCCAAATGGTGGCCATTTGCCCTGGTCTTTAAAGCATAACCATTCCTCTGCATTTCCCCAATTCTAGTGTTTTTCATTAAAAGATTATTTCAGAAGGGATGTGTGCATATTTAAAGCAAAGTACATTGGTGCAGTTTCCCATTTCCTTTTTCAAGTTCTGCCACAGAACTTTATGTACCTCTAGAAACTATTCCATCCTCCTTAGCTGGGTCTTGACCCCATTTGGGCTGCCTGGTTACTTCACAGCGCCCTGCCAACCAG
>Ga0181612_138668_pt1 | contig 14859 bp, 5 predicted proteins | sample HoacroProtozoa21_FD_119630 | JGI IMG/M metagenome (GOLD analysis project Ga0181612, IMG submission 119630) | Hoatzin crop microbial communities from Cojedes, Venezuel. Combined Assembly of Gp0051906, Gp0051904, Gp0051908 | reverse complement strand
TTAAGACACCCTGGAATCATCATCTCTACCAAGCAGTTACGTTTTAGTCATCATGGGATCCAGTTTCTCTCCTCTGTTCTCTCTTATTGATGTTTAGTTCACCACCTACATAGTTTATTACTATGTAAACTTTAAAAGCAAACAAAAGCAGATAATATGTAAATGCGTCTGGCACAAATTGAACTGCAAAATCTGTTCTTGATAGTGTTTGTTACAGAGAGCCACCCATACAAACATCTCTAATGGTGAGAAAACAACTCCAGGTCAGCAATAGTCTTAAAACTGTGTATCCTCAATGCCAGTGCTTGCAGGAACATCATAGCAGGTAAAGACACCTGTAACCCAGGAGGGAGGAAGTTGTTTTCTCTTCCTCATCAATGATCTTGTGTGACTGGGGACATGAGGGCACAAAACAAAGCATGCCTTATACTTCCCCTGGTGCTACCTGTTGCTCCCCATATGCGGATGGTGGTCGGACTCACCTGTGGCTACTGGCTGGTTACAATTTTTATATCTCTGTTTGTCACTACAGTATTTTTGTTATTCTCATTTTAATAATGCTGTGAAAAATACTCGTGTAGTCACATGCCTATTGACATTTTAATGTGTGTTGAGTACATGCAGGATTTGGTTTAGGGCTGCACCATCTGGAGGGCACAGGAGACTCTTTCCTTCCTCATTGCCCAAGAGAGAGATAATCTGAATGGGGTGATAATACCAGAATATGAATATGATGTCCATGCTACACCCTTCCTATGTTAATAGAGAAAAATTATTAGTTGTTTATCCTCCCATTCTGGTGTAGCAATGACTATCCCCCTACAAGACTTCTTGAAAAAGAAAGCAAATTTCTGTTATCCTGCACCTTCAGCAGTTCAGCTGAAGCTAAACTGTAAAGCTCAGCCAGGTCAAGGCTTCTCAAGCAGCTGAATTTTGTTATCCCAAGTGCAAGAGGCTCAATGACTTGCTGATCCTGCCACAGGAAGATGACGGGGAGAAGGGGCAGACTCACACTGTTGCCTTGGAAAGGGGTGGGATCGGATAGGAATGGAGGCTGTTGCTGCTGGAAGCATGCTGCTTTGGTCCCCCATCAACATCACTCCAGGATTCTTATCTGCTAATCACCAATTAGTCAGGATTTCTTTTCTCTTTCCTAAACATGGTTTGTATTGTCCTCTCAGTGAAGATCTCTGTGGCAATTTTACAATTGCAAGTCAGGGCACGCAGAACACACTGCCCAATAACATTGCAATCTAGCTGGAACAATTCACCATTTAGTATAACCATACCTTATTAAGATTTGTGGTAGCTTTTATGGATGCTTTGTTAATGGAATACCATTCACTTGGGTACTCTAGCACATCTGAATGATTCCTTGGATCAGATTTGCATACGTACAGACAATTGGAAATACCATAGCGTTCCATCACATAAAGTGAAAATTTCCAATCCATTTCTGAAGTCTAATATTTTTTCCTATTTTAGGGCCAAATGAACTTGATTGCAGTATGATTATGGATTCTGGAGATACTGTTTATACAGAATTTGACTTTGAAGACCAGGTAATTTTATGTATATATGGCCTCTCTCTAGGCAATTTTCTAGTTTATGTACATACTGTGCTATGCAGTTTGTCTGAACAAGGTGGTGGAACTCTAAGGGTACCTAAGCCAAAAGGCTTTTTAAGTGCAGTGCAAGTAAATTCATGATACACACAGGTTGGTTTCTGATTATCAGAAAAGAGTGGATATTATTGTGGCATTAAGAGCCCATATCTTCCATTAGTGTACATTGCTGAGTTTCCTCCACAGATTTTAAAATGATGGCAAATGGAATTGTTGGAATGTGCTGTAAGTCTACTGTATATTTAAGAAGTGGGAGTAAAACATTTTTCAAAAGAGGTAGGAAAGTACAAAACAAAAAGAGTGAAACTCAGCTAAAACAAAATCCAACATCCTCCCCTTGAAAAAGTGTTTTTGAGAATAAAACAACAAATGCTTACAGTGTGTTCAAACTAGCCTTTCTACTGATCCTATCCTATTCACATCTAAAACTGAAATTTTCATAGCATTTTCTTTGTGCATAAGAAGAAAGAAGGCTAGAGAGGGGGGGGAAAAATGTTGTATACATCTTTCCTCTGTAATCTTCACCTCAGCACTGGTAAGGCCACATCTGGAGTACTACATCCAGTTCTGGGCTCACCGGTATAACCTACAGAGCTATTTTAGAGACTCCGACGAAGGAACACTAGGATGTTAAAGGGTCTGGGCCATCTCTCCTGCAAGGAAAGGCTGAGAGAGCTGGGAGCATTCAGCCCGGAGCAGAGAAGGCTCAGGGGGGATCTCATCAATGCATGCAGAAATCTGAAGAGCAGGTGCACAGAAGATGGAGACAGGCCCTTTTCAGTGGTGCCCAGTGACAGGACAGAGGAATGGGCACAGGCTGAAACATGGGAGGTTCCTGTGTCTTGGATACTGTCCTAAGGATAAGCATTATTATTCTTGTTACTGTGCTGTGGATAAGCATTAAAAGAATAACTTAGAATTTAAAAAAAAATGTAAAATTCATCTGCCTATCACACTGCCATACTTAAGGGTGGTGGTTTTGTGTGTCTGGGTTTCTGCCTTTCACTTTTGCAGGACTGCTTGCGTTTTCTTCAAAAACACCACAAACATTTCTCAAGATTTGTGAGCAGCTTGGCAAAGAATGTTACTTTGTGTTTCTGTTATCAGTCACCTGAAGGCAGTTATGAACATTCTCACCTCTTTCCTTATTGTTCGCAAAAGAAATTTTAAAGCTAGTGACAAAATCAAGACCAACAAAACTGAATTTTTGTTCAGTATCATCTGTTCATTCATTGGTTTTCTTTCACAGTATTCAGTGCAACAATTCATCCTCACCTGCAACATACTGTATGTTCTAGCCTTATTAATTTCTGTTAATTTATGATCCTTTTACTGTTCTTTTTGGGTCAGTTATTTCAGTTTGGCTTTTTCTCAAGCAGACAGTTTACCTCTCTCTCCAAATCCCATTTTAAATCCCATTCTTTCATAAATCCTTCTTAAAGCATTCTCTACCCCAGGAAACTCCCTTAAATTTCTCATTGTCTTTGTCTTGACTGTACGACTACTTTATTGCAGGGTTTAAGCCTTTATGCCCTATAAAGCTAACTGTATATTTGGATTATGTTGATGTTAAATTTTGCATTTCAATGACATTCTAAATACATTCTTAATACAACCTTAATGTCTTTGTCAATAGCAAATACTCTTTCTGCCAGATGTGGTAGTTAGCTTTTCTCATTATTTTGCCAGACCAACACATTGCCATTCTGGCAAGAGTGCAATACTGTTATCAAACACAGAAGGAGAAATTAAGTAAAAACAGTGCTAAAACCCCTTCAGTCAAAAAGAGATATAAAAATATGAAGTGGCTGACAAAGACTCTCTTCGACTGCAAGTTGATATCTTTGATACTTCTTAGTGACATTTTAAAAAAATGTGAATATTTCTACTACTAATAAATACTTTTATACCCAGTTCACATGAGATGCCTTGTACAAATATAAAGAAAATATAAAGGAGAAAGCAACTGCAGCCAAAAGCCCTTACCATCTACATTTTGAAATGGTAAAAGCAAGTATATACAGAAGTAAAGAAGGAGTGGAGATTACCATCGAGTCATAATACCATCTAGCCACCCAGTCAGAAAAACAAAATTAGAAATTACTGTCAGGAAGAAAATATCAATAACTAAGTTCAGGAGCGAGGAGCTGCTTGTATTTGAAATTTGAGCTCATTTTGACTGTGGCAGTGATTTAATACTCCACTGATTTACCACATGCTGTTTACGAATTGCATGAAGCACCAACAACCTTTACTCAGAGAATCTCAAGTGGAAAAGCAATGCGTGTCTGGATACAAATGTGTCATGCAGTGATGTTATTGCATAAGAAATCTGTCATGAGAATGTGGGGGATAAGAAGGCTGGTTTCTAAGCAACCTTACACAGCTGAGCTGCTAAAAATGGCTGAATTTTAGCAGAACATCTTGGTAGTCATTGAACAAGACAAGTTAGGGTTTAGAGCAGTACACAGCATGTGCGGAAGGCAAAGTCACAGCTGGGGAGGAGTATCACTTGCAACAGCTGAAATGGATGTACACAGATACCTTTGCATTTTCTCATTCTTGGAATGAGCCAGGAAAATCTCTGGTGTAAATTAAGCCAACAAGGAAGTATCCAAGTTCTTCAGACATACACTACTTCTTCCAGAATAACCCCTCTTACTGGCAGGCAGGAACAAGGAGAATGAGTGGTGTGGTTCCAACTACCAATGTAATCATCAGTTCATCCAGGAGTGTTCCAAAATACAGCAAAGTGCTTTGAGAAACACTCGGTACCTGTTGTTGAAACAGTGCAAAGCAATACTAACTCAGGCTAAGATCTGGCTTTTCTGGAGGAGTACACAGGGGAAATTGAATTAAAAATAACTCTGAAAAAGCTTGAGCTTTGTATTGTACATTTTATAAATGATTGTTCAATTAAATTCATGTAACTAAATTAAAAGCAAGCTAATTGTTTTCCACTGGTTATGCATGAATGCTTCAATAACTGGAACACTTGTAATCACTAAGTCCCTACAGCATTGAAAGGCAGGAGTGAAACACCCAATTTGAGGGGGGGGGGGGGAACCTCAACAATTTTTTTCTCCAAATCACCAATAACAATTTTTCTGTTCTTTCTCAGATCTGTAGCTGTCAGATCCTGTATTACAGAAGGAATAAGCTAGGTTTTTAGAATGACAGCCCAAAATACATTCTTCCAAAAAATAAAAATAAAAGTAGACAGTACCTCTCATTGAGAATGCCTTGTGGAAGAATCAGCCAGTTTCATGTGGTAGCAATCTCTGTGGCCTTTTCTGGAGTAATGATTACACTGCTCGTGACTTCATTGAAAAATATAAAAGCACAGTAAACTGATAAGTTTCAGATATTTCCACCCATATTGAGACATCAGGAATATGTTTTGGGCCACTCATTTTTTGGGTGGAACAGCATAGCTTCTAATGAGGGAAGACGTGCTTTATAGAATGTCCTCAATTTGCAGAACTCGCTGTCATGACTGATGTCTGTTTGGTTTAATAAGGATTGTCTTTTGCTTCTGGAATGCTCTGAAGTGTGATACAGGTTTTCACTTCTCACTGTGTTCATTTATACTTGCCATTCAATTTCTCAACTGTGCCAGAGAGGCTGTCAATATAACGCCACTTGTTCCCAGAGATCAGACAAGTTTTATCTTTAAGAATTGGATTTTTAATTAGAGGCCTACCATTTGGATTATTTCAAGTGCATTCAGGCCAAAAGGGAGTATTGAAAAATTGGCATCAGTGAATCCTATCAAAGAGTTCCAGAAGAAAAGAGCATCCAATTATTTTCTTGTGAAAAAAGGCTTTCAAGACAACCTTAGCTAGTCTGAGGAATATTTGGACTAATTAGAGAAAAAGTTGAGACATACAGTCAGATGACTGCAGAGTGAATACAGTCCTGAACAGGTGCTTATAGAATTGATAACTTTAAAATTTGGGAGACGTGAAAATCAGGTAAACTTCAAGTAAAAACATTAAAAATATATGTAGCCTTTTCTAATATTTGGGGAGGCAGGAGGATGTATTTCACATCTGCAAAGCATGGAAACACATTTTTGTGCCTCAAAGGAAGCTTAATGTTGATAACTGAGGCATTTTCGTGTCCTCCCAGTGTGAGACTGCATTTACTTATGCAGTAAGGTAAATACAATGGCACATGCAAAGGAGAGATTGCCTTCACCCCCCAAAAATGTGTCAAAGATCTAGGAGACGTGGATGTAAAAAAGACTGAAAGATAATAAAAGGTTTTCTGTTCAGCAGTGACAAGCAATCTATTGAATTAAGAAAATTGCATAACCCAATCTTTGCTGCAAGTGCAGAATGTTTTATAATTAGAAAATGTGACAGCTCACTTGAAAAGCAACAAGCGAAACCAAAATGAAGTGGAGGAAAAAAGCCCTCAAAGATATTTAGTCTCATTCTAACGAGAGGAAACAAGCTCTTGATTAAAAGTTGTTGCCATGTAGTGACAATTCTTCTTACAGCTTGCTGTCATTTCGCACCCAGAGCAGATATAAATCTAGGCTTTAGAGGAGCAGGAGGAAAGCTTTAAGTGAACTGATGAAAAGCAGACTCCATTGCTACCGAGACTATAACAACATTTCCGGCCTGATGGATTATCATAACTTGAAACTTACATATTCAAGAGACATAATGAAAAGGCCGTGAAAGTCTTTTCAATGCAGAAGCAGAACACAAATATTCCTAAAACTGATGGGCAACAGCAAATTGAAAGCTTAATTTAACTAAAGCTCTGTGGATTAAACCAAAGACTGTTTTCCTCCATTTACTATGTTTCATATCAGTTGTCGCTGGTTTTTGACTCCATTTTCTCTGTCAGAGATTCAATCCAAGTAATCTATTTAACCCTTCAGACACAGTGCTCCAGGGGCTGACATTACAACACGACAAAGAGCAAACTGCACATCTCCATTAGCAGGAGAAATTTTCATTGGGATTTCTAAAGCTACCTTTCAAAATTAGATAAACATTGATGAAATTATTTAAGGGATCAGATCGAGAATGTACTATATTAATCATGTGCTTTCTGTTTACTTGAGAACATAAGGAACTTCTGGTGTAACAGGAGTTTTATTCATATATGCTGTGGAGCATTAATCATTACAGGTCTTAGTGAAATGACCAAGAGTATCCAAAAGCCATTTGGGCTTTTAATGCTGAACATTTCTGCAGTGTCCATTTCTCTTTTGTTGATAGGCAGTGGTATAAATTTGAATTACAGATTCTGGTTCTACACGGAAACCGATTAAAACTGGAGTACGCAACAGAAAAGAAAATGGACTCTAGGAAACTCTGAGACTGATTGTGAAACTCTGTTCTCTCAACATTTGTTTTTGTTAAAGAGCACAGAAAGGTGGACTCCAATCTAGTTTAAGGATATCTGCAAAAAGAGATAATGCATAAGCATCCAAAGAGATGAAAGAGCTGGAGAGGCAGGCCTAACTACAGAGAAAAGATGTTTAATAGAAATGTACTGAAGTCAATGAACAATCTGTTCAGTTCAAGTTGCCATGGAAACTATCCTATTAAATACTTAAAAAAAATCTGTTCTAGAAACAAAGTACTACAGTTTGCCTGTTACAAAGTGCTCCCCTAATAAGCTCAAACCAAGTGTATTTTGGTGCTTCTGTATAATTTTGTAAGCTTGAAGAATTATTTTTCTCTTTCAGTAGTAAAGGCATGTGAAAGAAAACCTACTGCTCTGTTTTCCCCCATGCAAACCATGGAGAAATGGGCAAGAAAAATTGCCATAGACTCAATCTGCATTTTTTCCTTGGAATGCAGGAAACAGTTGTTTGCTCCTCCTTTCACAGACACTATTTGGATTTATTTTCTGATGATACATGTATTAGGAGGGACTGAACTGCCAAGGTCAGTTGAAGTCTTTGTATCCTCATTCCTTTTCTGATTTTGAACCAAAAGTTGCTGGCTGCAGCTGTCGTGGGCAGTGCAGGGCACAAGGACTCAGTTACACGGATGGTGAGCTCATGTGAGTTACTGGAGATTTAAACAATGACAGCATCATTCTTCAAGATGTGCTGCATTTATGCTCCACTGAATACTTTTGCAGTAACTTAGGAAGCTCTTCTCTGGGGCTTGTGGAAGGTGTCTGTAGGAAAAGCATTACAGTTTACAGTATCTCACCCTCATTTTTCTAGGCAATACCATTAGAATAGTGTGCCTCTTTTCCTCACACCAGCTTGCCCCTCCACTGGCAAACTGAGGCCTTATCCTTTCATGCACAAAATATAACTTTACAGCTACATTTATGAGTTCTGTGTTTTACATGTCTACCTTTACAGCCCAGAGAACCTGCATAATTCTTGGGGAATACCCAGCATCCCACACAGTTGATGCAAATAGGATCCACATCAGAACATTTCGTATTGCACCTAAAACTGATAGTGAAATGCAAAGGTGTCTTTTAAATCCCCTCCTCCCCACCTCCTAGATTTAGATACCTTACTCAGTGCTATGGTTGGGTTTGGTTCACATAGCCCAGCATCCCTAAAGACAGCTACCAAAGCCCACCCTTAAAAATATTCAAAGCAACAATTCCTATATTTTAAAGCGCTGAAGAAGAAACATTTTTTATAGAAAATATTACTATTTCTTAATCACAAAGTACATACTGTAGATTTTTACATTTACGTATTAACTGCAGTGATTGCAAGGATGCTATTTTACTATATGGGATACAAAACTGCTATTTAAAGAATTTATTTGTATTATATTGAAGCAGAAGGGTGGCTTCTCCAGGTACATTGGAAACGCTTTTAAAAGAAAATCCTCTATGTATTTTCAGGAAGCCATATGTTTCCTATTTGGTGTCTTTTTCCTCCTTACGTATCCCATGATTGCGCAGTCAATTTTAGTCAATTTGGGCTTAAACACCTGTCACAGGGAGTGAGAAGTGGCCGAGTTTTAGAATTCCTTCACAGTAGTGCATCTGAGTCAGTGGACTGTTTCTTCCCATTGTTAAATTCCTTCTTAACAGAGAAGTTCTTTATAAATACTGTAAAAGTTCTTTATTGAAAGTTATAAAACAACCTAGTAAAACATAAATAGGTGTTTTAGTAAACCTAGAATATGCTTCGTCAAATGTTAAACAGAGGTCTTTGAGAGGTAAAATTTGAGTACAGCTGTCAACTTTTATCTTAATAGCAGCAATTCATAGGATCTGAGGCCACATGCTGGTCTTATTTTTACAACACCCTATTCTTGTCCTCTGTGCCAAGATCTATCAGGCGATGCGCTACTTCCATATTTTAAAAGGTCTGTTCTCTTTAGCTACATTTCCTGGGTCTATATTTCTTCCCTCTTTCTCCCTGCTGCAGTTCTGTGTGTTATGTGCCTGTGAATTATGTGTTTGAGCATGTGTCTTTTTTGTAAACGGCTAATGTGGTCAGGGCGTAGCAATGCCAGCAGCCCTTACTCGGTGTCTCAAGACCTGATCATCTGCCACACAAGGGAAAGGCACCCACTCATTTTTGTGGTACCATTCTGAAACTAAACCACCTCTTTCTCGTTTTTTCACTGGCAGTGCTAAATTATGACTGGTAAGGTAAAGAATAGAGCTTTATATCAAACACACTGCTATACAGCATCTTGCATGAGCGTTGCAATGTGTGACACTGACTTTGGGCTAGAAAGAGCTTGGAAGGGGAGCAAGCGATAGAAGAGACCTTTTTGAGCACACTGCCCACGGTACACATATGTAATAGAGGACAAATACTTTCATCTCAAAGAATGAAATAAAACAATACATGTATCTTAAAGGAATTTTAATGTCCTTAGAAAATTCAGATTACAAGTGAAAGTTACATTCTGCCCTTGACTCTTGCTGTTTATATTCTTAAAGACAGTTTGAATTCCTGTAACAAATCTTTAAAATTAATGACAGGTTACTAGTTACAGGTTACCGCACCTGTCATTGAGTTTGATTTTTGTAAAATAATGGAGCTCACGTTAACAAAATAAATAGGTGGTGCCATGGTGATTCATGGAAGCAGAAGCATAGCATCTTGGAGGTTATCTGTAGAAAGTAACACCTTGAACTTTCAGTTCTTCCAAGAGAAGCAATTACTGAGTTCTACCACAACTGAATCTTATCAAAGCATTTGTATCTTTTTTCTTTTTGGAAATTTGATTGAAACTGGCCTGCAGAAAAGCCTTTTCCAACTAAAGTTATAGAAACCCAAAACAAACCACACGATCAAAAAAAACCCCAAACCACTGAATTCTACCCCACAGAAGGCAATGTAACAGTTCAGGGCAGAAAGACACTGTGTATAGTGCCAGTGGTGTATGATTTGAGGGCTCCATTCCTTAACATTGTTGTTAGCAGTCTAAGTAAAGGACCTAAGTGGCACCAGGTTTCCAGTTCAAATGCACTGGAAGGTCCTCTGCTGCACCTCTGCTGCAGTGGCTTGATGTAACAAAAAGCCCCTGGGAGAATTTATACCAAGCAGTATAAATACTCCACATAGAGAAGAATCATTTAAGGAGCGATGGCGATTTACAGAAATGAAGAAAGCTAAAGGATAAATAGTGGTAAATTCTGGGAAGAATTTTGTGAGCGCTGGGAACTTTCTATAAATACAGATCTACTGAAAAGTAACTGAATACTATAAGTGGCAAAAGTATTTTAAAATGAGCGATAGATAATAACGATGCACAGATAATATGGGTGTCAAGTGTGTCAAGTGGCTTCAAAACACAAAGATATTTAAAAATCAAGTGCCAGTTCTTCTTCAAGTTAATATAATACTGTCCCCTTTTACACCTAATATAAAAATTGCAAATTAAGTGTTTGGTTTACCAGCACACTTGTGCTGCTCTGATCATGCAAAGTGCTGCTAACCTGCTAGGAGGGGTGTTCTTATTGCATACCTTGGTTAGCAGGTTTGCTCTTACAAGTTAATTTTTTTGAAATTTTTCCAGTTTTCTGGTGTCTGGAAATCAGTACAAAACTAAACAAATTTTTCTTTCATTCTCATGCTTAATATTCACATGTATTTTTTTCACTAAATAAACCTACAGAAGTTCAGAAAAACCCACCCCCCACACACTATAGCAAACAGACTGTGATTTTCCCCCTCTAAACTACTCAGAGGTACTCTTGGTTATGCTATTGAAGAACAAAGATTAAAAATCTGGAGAAATTTTGCATATCTTTAAAAGCCAGCTAATTTTATCTTGGTTTACAAGTGTTAAAAACAAGTTAGTCTCTACCTCTGCATAGGTATAAATTTGGTTTATTTTTCTGAACTGATAAGGTTTATTTTAAAAGAATAATGGCACAGAGATTCTTGTGTTTGCTAGAAACCCAAAAGTGAAAGGGAATCATAGCAATTTAATAATCTGCCAGTATTTTGTAGATGCTATTACAAACACTGATTTTTTCACGTTTTCTAGTTGTATGCACTCCAAACAAACAAAAATCACCTCAAATAACATTGACACTGTTCCCTCACATTAGTCACTATTAGTCCCTTTTGACACAAGTAACTCCACTCTACTGAGCAGTATGAGCTGTGTAAGATAAGCCTTTCAGGAGAAGAAAAGCCTTGAAGTCTGAATATATTCATACTGTAGCCTATCTTATTTACACATATTCATTAGTTCTCGACCAGAATAGGTCAGAGTACAGGCAGCCCTGCTTTCCAGAGTATTTTAAAGTATTTTAACACTCAGCTTGCAGAAAGCAGCACAGCCTCAAAAGTGATTTGAATCATATACCAAATTTAATGGCAAGCCAACTGTATGGCTCATAAAATCCATTCCCGGGGACCATGGCCCATACATAAAACCTGCGGCTAACCAGCATATCTCATAAGAACCGAACATTTGCCCTTACAGGAAGAAAACAGGAATTCAGAAGACAAACTCCACAGCTGAGTTCTGACTAGCCCCAGTTTCTTCCAGTGCTTAACTTTGCCTAACTAAGGCTTACTCAGGGTCTACATTTTGCAGTATGTGTAAGGACACCACTCAGTGATAGCTACATTTTTACAAATAGAGGCTGCATACGTCTGATCTGAAAGACCATCCTCTGTGATAGTTATATGCCTATTAAATCCAGTTGCAAACACATGTCAAACTCTAAAACCACACAGACTGTGACAGACTGTACTGTGCTGAAGCAGGCAAATTGTGTATCGAGGCAGTGCTCAACAGACATCTCATACTGCTTTCTGATTCCCTAAACTGTTCTTAATCAGTGAGAGAGTTTATTTAATTGAGAGCTAAAGTCGATTTTAAGGATACTAGATGTAGAAGAATCATCTGCAAACATTTGAGATTTCATTTAATGCTACTTTATTAAGGACTAATAATGCAAAGTAGATATACTACAGGCTAAAGAGTTATAAGTGGAAATCTAAGTCCTAAACCTAGTTTTTCTTCCATATATAACTGTGTTTACATCGACAGGTCACCTAATATCTTGCTAAAATGGAAATAATGCCCTTGCCTCTATTCCCAAAGGACGTACAGGGAAGATTTATGTGGAACTGCAGTATTCTTTGAAGAAATAAAATGCTCCAGGAGTACAAGTGTTTTGCATACCTAACAATAGCAAAAGGAGAATTATACAGCTACAGTGTGCTGACAAATTGGTGGTTATTTACCTACATTCCCATCAAAGGGATGCTGATCAGATCACCATGATAAAAATAGTCAGTTCTTGCCTGTACTTTCTACTGTATATATTACATCATTCTGTATTAAAGTTATGTTTGTCTATGCTGCACGGGTTTTTTTGCTTACACATGAAGTTCAATTCTTAAATATTTTTAGGCAGAGAAAGATGTAGCTTTTATTTAAATAATTTGTGCCTGACATTCCTTTGAATATTTACATTCTCAAATTAAATCTTGAAAATTTAGCATAATTTTAGCAACAATCATGTTGTATTTTAAATTCAGTCTCACTCTACCACCTCTTTCTCCTTAATCCACAATTATTTATCTTCTTCAGTAATTTTTTTAGGAGGAACTTCTGTTATATCTGCTAGAAACCTGAATAAAATGTATCAGGCACTTTTCACTGTTATTTTCATGAAGGATTCAAGCTACAACAAGGTGATAAGAGAGAACCTTTTTTCTTTTCAATGTTACAAATAAAAAAACCCAAACAACCCAAAACCCCAAGACTGGAGCAGAGGATACTAATGGGCAACAGAAAGCTCTCTCATTTCATCAGGTAACCACATTCACAATAGTTGTCATTGGATCCTAATGAAGAAAATGTCCTATCATTAGCTTAAAAAAAAAAAAAAGTATTTTACTGCTTTCTTTGAAGTGACATGACTTAGGAGTCCTAATTCATTAGCAGCAAAACTCAATGATCTGGAGAATCATTTCCTTATTATATGCTGTGACTTACTGTCAGTTTGTTTTATTATGGAAATTACTTCACAACCTAGCAATGACAGGCAGTAACTTAAACTCATTAACCTATAAAGTACCTACTACTAGTCAGATATTTACTAATAATGAACTAAATGACAAGAAATCAGAATACAGTCAGAAGCCTGTATTTTCCAACTCTAAAGGCAAATGCCAGTTAAGAGATTCTTTACAGGTAGTGAACTTATCTATTTAGCAATCATTTTAATGTACTGTAGATATTGTTTAAGCAGTTACAGAGTCAGCTATGCCCCGCTAACTGATATGTTTCCAGATAACATTTGTAGATATAACCTGGCTCTAAAGGTATCTGAAATTACAGACTACCCATTTTTCTTCACAGCTATTATATATAAGGTTATAATCTTACTCACCGTACTTTCAACTAAATGGGAACAGCTATACTGAGAATACAGAAACTGTTCTGCTGCTAAATCGCTGTACTTCTGATGGCAATGTGGTGTAAAATACTGTTAATGGTCTAGTAACTGGTGGGACTTTTACTCACGTGATCACTTGCTAAATCCAACAGTTATTTTCCAAAGCACTTTGGTAACTGGGCAGAAAAGTGCTTTCAAACCAATATAGGTTAAGCATTTACAGTTTAGAGACCAACTTACTAGAAAGACACAATTAGAGATAGCTGTTGTCAGATGTAAATGAGGGGACTGGCATTAACCAGGATATCACTCTACAAGGAACTGCAACCTAAACAGCAAATCTAGCTCCTCACCCAGATAAGCAGAAAAACTGATTGTACCTTTGAGGATATTGGGAGGAAAAGGGTGAAGGGAAATGGTTCTAAGTCGAGTTTAAGTACAGATTAGTGAAAACTGTGTAGGAATGCCTTGTCATCAAAACAAAATTAACTGTAGCCCAATTATTCTGATTTGTTCCTCCTGACTTCTGTTACAGCTGCCCTAGAGACCAGGCTTTCAGGACCTCTTTCCACCCCAGCTGGGTGCTGTTCAATTCTGTCTGGAAAATGTTGTGGAGTCACTTATTCTCTGAAATGTGGGGAAGCTTATTTTATCATGCAAGTTCAGCAGGGCTGGTGATCCCACTCACATCAAGCTGCATGCTGAGTTGCTTTACAGAATCACAAAAGAGATGTGCTTTGGGAAAAAAATGTGGGGAAAAAGTGCGATTCTTTTGAAAAAGGCTTGTTCCTTAAGTGAACATGGCTTGCTGGCTAGTTAACCTGTTGTTCTATTAAATCAGATATGGTTGGTCAAATAAAAGCAGCTGATGGCTTATTTAGCTTCACTTCTGCCTCTAGTTTTTACATATTTCAGCTCTAAAATATTAAGAGCTGTTCCTGACTTAAACTCACCTTCATTATCACCTGCTGCTCTGAGCAGCCCACCAGTGTTACGGAGGCAGTTTCTTTCTGCAGTTGTAGCGGAGAACGAAGTGGTACTGGAAATAGGTAATGCCCCTTTCATTCGGTCATAAACTTGCAACCGTGGTCTTGATTTTAAAGAGACTTTATTCTAAACTTTGTGCCTAAAATGATTTTGATCTGTAAACCTTCAAAGGCATGATAAGAAGCTGAATCTAAAACCAGGCCTTTTATATGTAATATATCCTTTGCAGGCTGAAATACTTTATTGTATTATTACATCAAAGAAAAACGTATAAGGTTAATACTGTCACTTGAATTGTTGTAAAGAGATTAATCTCTTATTTGAAAATGGTTTTTTTTCCTGAAATACTCTCCTGCAAACTTAGTGCATCCAGTTGCTTCTTCAGTTTTGCCCCACCCCCCTCCCTTTTTTTTTT
>Ga0181612_117320_pt1 | contig 14859 bp, 12 predicted proteins | sample HoacroProtozoa21_FD_119630 | JGI IMG/M metagenome (GOLD analysis project Ga0181612, IMG submission 119630) | Hoatzin crop microbial communities from Cojedes, Venezuel. Combined Assembly of Gp0051906, Gp0051904, Gp0051908 | reverse complement strand
TGCTCATAGTCGGGGCAGGCGTTTATGGCTTCCTGTACGGTCGTGTAGTCTCCGCTCCCGTCCTTGGCCACTATGATGTCCGCCTCCCTGTCCTGCCGGGCACTCAGCGAAAAGACTGCAAGCAGCGATAATATTGTTGTCGTTAAGATCCTTTTCATACCGTTTTCACTTCACTAAGAGGTTTTGCACATCCGATTGTACGATAGTCTCGCCTTCGGGGATTATGATCTTCACGTTCTGCAGGAGGATGTCCTTGGCGTAGTGGATTTCGGCTCCCTTTTGGGATTTTATCGTGCAGTCTATGAATTCAAGCCCTTCGGCGGGCATTTCCGGAAGGCCGTTTATGTTTATCGCATTCTGAGCCCCGTTGCAGTGTACGTTCCTTATGTGGATGTCCCTGAACTGGGGAGTGGTTTCGTCAACGGGAGGAATTTCGGGCTTTATCACATTACCTTTCTCATCCTTCATTTCGGAAACGGATTTCCCTGCGTAGTAGAGGTTGAATATGATTGCGTCCGCAATAATGTCCTTCATTTGGATGTTGTCGATCCATATGTCGCGAACCACACCGCCCCTTCCCCTTGTGCTCTTGAAGCGGAGTCCCACGTCAGTTCCCATGAAATCGCAGTTGGATACCTTGATGTTCTGCACGCCACCGCTCATTTCGCTGCCCACCACGAATCCGCCGTGACCGCTGTAGACCGTGCATCCGTCTATTATGAGATTCTTGCATGGGGTCGCATGGCGGCGTCCGTCTGCGTCTTTGCCGGATTTTATGCATATGGCGTCGTCACCCACGTCGAATTTGGAATTCACCAGGATGACATTCTCGCAAGCGTCGATGTCGATTCCGTCACCGTTGGTGCTCCATGCTGGATTCCTTACGTTTATGTCCTTGATGATGATGTCCTTGCTGAAAAGGGGATGGATGTTCCAAGCGGGGGAGTTCTGGAACGTGCACCCTTCAAGAAGGAGCCTTTCGCAGTTGCGTATGGATACCATGACGGGGCGGAGGAACCTCTTGATTTCGCTTTCGTCAAGGCTGGAGTCCGGATTGTTGAATGTACCTGAAGTGCTCCTGGCCTTCTTGTAGCCTTCATCGGGGAACCAGACTTTCTTGTCGTCGGAAAGGACTCCCGTGCCGCTTTGTATGCGCCTTTTCCAGAGTTTTTCGGGAGCGTTGTTTTTCTTCAGTTCCCTCCATGAGTCTCCGCTGCCGTCGATTATGCCCTCACCGGTGATTGAGAAGTTCTTCTGTCCCAAGGCGTTGATGGGCGAAGTGCACCTTTTCATGTCCAATCCCTCGAAATTCGTTCCGATTATGGGATAAAGCTCGGGGTTGGGGTCGAAAAGGATGATGGCATTCTTTTCAAGGTGCAGGTCGATGTTGCTAAGCAGGGTTATGGGGCCTGTCAGGAACATTCCGGCGGGAACTATAAGGTGGCCGCCCCCTTGTTCGGAGAGGTGTTTCAGCGCATTTTCGAATGCTTTGGTGTTAAGGGTGATGCCGTCACCCACTCCTCCGAAGTCTTTGAGGTTGACGCTCCTGTCGGGAATTTCGGGAGCGGATACCTTCGGCATGTCGAAGGGAAGGCCCTTGTAGAGGTCTTCGCAAACATTGTCGGTAGTGCGTGCATGTTGTGCGCACGCGCATAAGGGTGACAGACACAATACCGCCGTAGCGATGATCCATCCGAATTTGTATCTCATCTGCAGTAAGAGATTGGGTGGAAAAAATTGGTTAAAATTTGGTTAAAGCGCTATTAACCTTGGTTAATCAAAGCAAAGTTATTATAAAAAATTCTTTTTGCAAACGTTTGCAACAAAATTTCACGGGAGTACCCCCCTGCAGCATGCTACAGGGTGACTCCGGATTTGAATATCGCGATTTCCCTGAAACCGTTCTTCTCGTTGTTGACCTTTTCCCCGTTTACGGCATCAAGGACGGTCCTTATGAATTTTTCGGACGTCTTTTCCATCGGTTCGTCTTCGGCGAGTACGCCTGCGTTGAAGTCGATCCAAGTGGGTTTGAGGGAGGCGAGACGGCTGTTTGTGGAAATCTTCATCGTGGGTACGAAACTTCCGAATGGTGTGCCCCTTCCCGTTGTGAAAAGCACGATTTGGCAACCTGAGGCCGCAAGGGCTGTCGATGCCACAAGATCGTTTCCTGGTGCGGAAAGAAGGTTAAGTCCCTTTACCTTAAGACGTTCCCCATACTTTAAGACTCCCCTTACGATGCTCTTACCGCATTTCTGGGTGCATCCCAGGGATTTCTCCTCAAGGGTTGAAATTCCGCCAGCCTTGTTGCCCGGTGAAGGGTTCTCGTAAACGGGTTGGTCGTTTTTCATGAAATAGGCCTTGAAGTCGTTTATGAGGTGGACTGTCTTCTCGAATGTCTGCTCGTCCTGGCAGCGGTTCATGAGGATTGTTTCGGCCCCGAACATTTCCGGAACTTCGGTAAGAACGGTAGTGCCGCCTTGAGACACTATCCAGTCGCTGAATACGCCCAGGAGGGGATTGGCGGTTATGCCTGAAAGTCCGTCGGAACCGCCGCATTTGAGTCCGACCCTGAGTTCGCTTACGGGAACATCTTCCCTTTCATCCTTTGAACATACGGAGAATATTTCACGCAGACGCTCCAGGCCATATTCTATCTCATCTCCTTCAATCTTCTGCATCTCAATGAATTTCACCCTGTCGGAATCCACTTCACCCACCAGTTCCTTGAATGCCGACAGCTGGTTGTTTTCGCATCCCAGGGCTACGACAAGGACTCCTCCCGCATTTGGATGGTGCACCATGTCACTGAGGACGGTTCGGGTGTTCTGGTGGTCGTCACCTAGCTGGGAACAACCGTAATTGTGGGGGAACGGCACTATTGCGTCCACGCTTCCCTCCTTCCCCTTGACTTCTTCCCTGAACCTTTCGGCGAGGGTGTTCACGATTCCGTTGACGCATCCGACAGTGGGGACGACCCATATCTGGTTGCGGATACCGACTTGTCCGTCAGAGCGTCTGAAACCTTTGAAAGTCATAGGTTTGTCGGTAGGAGGGATTTCCACTAAGGAAGGTTCGTACTTATAATCAAGGAGTCCTTCAAGGTTGGTTTTGATGCAAGTGTGGTTTATGAGGGTTCCACTCTCGGCATCCCTTGTCAGGTGCCCTATGGGGAAGCCGTACTTTATCACGTTTTCCCCTTCCTTGAAATCTTTCAGGGTTATCTTGTGGCCCGCCGGAATGTCCTCCTTGAGGGTGACTCCACATACAAGCGTGCCCTTCACGAGGTCGTGGAGGGCTACCGCTACGTTATCATCCGGGTTTATTTTGATGAAGTCCATTTAGAAGTTGAAGTAATTCTTAGCGTTGTTGTAGCAAATGTCCTTAACCATCTGTTCGATGGTATCCATTTCACTTGCGGGAAGTTTGCCGTTCTCCACATCGGTTCCAATCACATCGCACAAGATCCTGCGGAAGTATTCGTGGCGGGGATAGCTTATGAATGAGCGGGAGTCGGTGAGCATCCCTACGAACCTGCTGAAAAGACCCAGCACGCTGAGGGAGTTCATCTGCTTGCGCATACCGTCTTCCTGATCCAGGAACCACCAACCGGAACCGAACTGCATCTTTCCGGGAACGGTGCCGTCGTTGAATGTGTAGGCCATCGTAACCATGACCTCATTGTCTTTGGGGTTGAGGCAGTAGAGGATGGTCTTTGCGAGCTTGCCTTCGAGGGTCAGGCGGTCGAAGAAACGGTGACCTGCCGCAGCTATGTTCACATCATGGATGGCGTCATATCCCGTGTCGGGGCCTATCTTATTGAACATCTTTGTGTTGTTGTTGCGGATGGCTCCGATGTGGAACTGCTGTGCCCAGCCGCTTTCAGCGTCCATTACCGCGAAATCGTGGAGTGTTGCGCTGCGGAATTTCTCAAGCTCGTCCGCGGTGGGATCCTGTCCCTTTAGGACTTTCTTGAAGATTGCGTCGATCTCCTTGTCGGTGTAAGGTGCGGAATAGAAATTCTCCAATCCGTGGTCGGAAAGTTTGCAACCCATGGATGCGAAGAAATCGTGCCTCTTCTGAAGAGCCTCCAGAAGGTCGGCGTAGGATTTGATTTCCATGTCGGCAGCCTTCTCCAAAGACTTCATGTATTCCTTGTAGGCCTTGGGATTTTCGATGGCCATAGCCTTGTCGGGCCTCCATGCCGGAAGTACCTTTGTGCCAAAGGGATGCTCGGCTATCATTTTGTGCCAGCGAAGGTCGTCAGCAGGATCGTCCGTGGTGCAAACCACCTCCACTCCGAATTTTCGGATGAGGGCCTGTCCGCGGAATTCCTCCGTAGCCAGTTTGGCGTTGCATTCCTCGAAAATCTCACGTGCGGTCTTGGGGGAGAGGAGCTTGTCGATACCGAATACGCGGCTAAGTTCCAGATGTGTCCAGTGGTAGAGGGGGTTGCGCATCGTATAAGGTACGGTCTCCGCCCATTTCTCGAATGTCTCCCAAGAGGTCTTCTTTCCTCCGGTTATGTAGTCTTCGCTCACACCGTTGGCTCTCATTGCGCGCCACTTGTAGTGGTCTCCGTAGTGTCCGTCCACGAGCCAGAGCTGGGTTATGTCGCGGAACTGGATGTTGGTCGCAATCTGCTCAGGTACAAGGTGGCAATGGTAGTCGATGATGGGCATCTTCTCCGCCGCTGAATGAAAAAGCTTCCTTGCGGTTTCATTCGTAAGCATGAAATTCTCGTTGATGAAAGGCATATTTTAGAGTTTTAGTGATTATCTGGGGCCAAAAGTACTAAAAAATTATTAGATATTGAACGGTTTAATTAAAAATTTGTTAATTTTGCAATCGTTTGAAATTCGCAAATTCAAAGTTTAAGCACTAAAAAATAACTAAAACCTGTAAAAGTCAACATGGAAAAATTAAACCGTACCACAGCACCCCAGGCGAAAAAATACACCGAGAGGGTCATCCAGTTCGGAGAGGGCAATTTCCTTCGCGCTTTCGTTGATTGGATCATTTGGAAAACTAACCAGAAGACTGATTTCGACGCAAGCGTCGTTGTCGTACAACCCATCGAAAAAGGTATGGTGGACTGGCTCAACGAGCAGGACTGCCTCTATCACCTGAACCTCCAGGGTCTTGACGAGGGCAAACCCGTGGACAGTGTCGACATGATCGATGTCATCAGTCGCGGAATCAACCCCTACCGCGATTTCGAGGACTACCTCAAGCTTGCCGAGCAGCCCCAGATGCGTTTCATCATTTCCAACACAACCGAGGCCGGAATCGCTTTCGATCCCGCTTGCAAATTCTCGGACAAGCCGGCTTCATCCTATCCCGGTAAACTCACCCAACTATTATATCATAGGTATGAGTATTTCAAGGGTGACATGACCAAGGGTTTCATCATTTTCCCTTGCGAGCTGATATTCCTCAACGGAAAGCACCTCAAGGAATGCATCCGCCAGTACATAGACCTCTGGAAACTCGGTGAAGGCTTCTCAAAGTGGTTCGAGGAGGCTTGCGGAGTATACTGCACATTGGTAGACAGGATAGTTCCGGGTTATCCCCGCGATACCGCAGAGCAGCTTTGCCAGAGGGTGGGTTACGAAGACCGTCTGCTTGACAAGGCTGAGATCTTCCACCTTTGGGTCATCGAAGCTCCCCAGGAGGTCGCAAAGGAATTCCCCGCCGACAAGGCCGGATTGCATGTGCTTTTCGTTCCCAGTGAGGCCCCTTACCATGAGAGGAAGGTTACTCTGCTGAACGGCCCCCATACCGTACTTTCACCCGTCGGATACCTCAGTGGCCTGAACACTGTCAAGGAATGCTGCGAAGATCCCGTCGTAGGGAAGTTCGTACACAGGGTGATGTTCGAGGAACTGATGGAGACGTTGAACCTTCCCAAGCCCGAGCTTGAAAAGTTCGCTGCCGACGTAATGGACCGCTTCCGCAATCCTTTCGTAAAGCACTATGTCACCAGCATCATGCTCAACTCCTTCCCCAAATACAAGACCCGCGACCTTCCCGGAGTGAAGACTTACCTTGAGCGCAAGGGAGAACTTCCCAAGGGACTCGTATTCGGACTTGCGGCCATCATTACATATTATAAAGGTGGAAAGAGGGGGGAGGACCCCATCGTTCCCAATGACGACGTGAAGATAATGGACGCCCTTACCGAACTTTGGAAGAGCGGTGACGTGAAGAAGGTTGCCCAGGGTGTTCTCGCAGACGAGTACATATGGGGAGAGGACCTCAACAAGATCCCCGGACTTACCGAACTCCTCACCAAAGACCTCGCCCTCATCCAAGATAAGGGTATGCGTGCAGCCGTGGAATCCATACTGTAGTAAGTCATGTCCACACAGAAGAAACTCATGACCAACTGGCGGTGGTGGATGGTCGCCTTGCTTTTCCTGGCTACGACCGTCAATTATATGGACCGCCAGGTCCTTTCCCTCACTTGGAAGGACTTCATAGCTCCCGAGTTCCATTGGAATGACAACAACTACGGTAACATTACCAGTATCTTCTCCATAGTCTACGCCATCTGCATGCTGTTCGCGGGTAAGATCGTAGACTGGCTGGACACAAAGAAAGGTTATCTTTGGGCCATCGGAATATGGTCCGCGGGAGCCTGCCTCCACGCACTTTGCGGATGGGCTACGGTACATATCCGCGGCTATGAGAGCATAGCTGCAATGAAGGCCGTGGAAAACGGAAGTGCCGCCGCCCTTGCAATAGCTTCGACCAGCGTTTGGCTCTTTGTCGCGGCAAGGTGCATCCTGGCCATGGGAGAAAGCGGAAACTTCCCCGCGGCCATAAAGACTACTGCCGAGTATTTCCCCAAGAAGGACAGGGCATTCGCAACGTCGATATTCAATGCAGGCGCATCGATCGGAGCGCTCATAGCTCCCGCTACGATTCCCCTTCTGGCCCAGTACTTCAAGAACAAGGGAATAGGAGGAGGATGGGAGATGGCCTTCGTGATAATAGGTGCCCTCGGATTCCTTTGGATGGCCCTTTGGGTGTTCATGTACGACAAGCCTGAAAAGAGCAAGCATGTCAATGCAGCCGAGCTTGAGTACATCCACCAGGATGACGCCGAAGATGCCAAATTAACCGAAAAAGACGCTTCCAAACCCCAGAGGCAGTTCTCCCTTTGGGAGTGCTTCAAGTTCAAACAGACTTGGGCCTTCATCGTGGGTAAGTTCTTCACCGACGGAGTGTGGTGGTTCTTCCTCTTCTGGGCCCCCGCATATTTCTCCGACCAGTTCGGTTACACTTCTTCTTCGAAGATGGGTATCGCGCTCATTACCACCCTGTATGCCATCGTGACGGTGATTTCCATATACGGAGGATACCTGCCCAGGCAGTTCGTTGACAAGAAAGGCATGAACCCTTACCAGGGAAGGATGCTCGCCATGTTGATATTCGCATTTTTCCCCATTGCAGCCCTTCTTGCCCAGCCCCTCGGAGTGAAGTCCGCATGGTGGCCCGCAATCCTCATCGGTCTTGCCGGAGCCGGACACCAGGCATGGTCCGCAAACCTCTTCTCTACGATCGGAGACATGTTCCCCAAGAGCACGGTGGCCACGATCACCGGAATCGGAGGTATGGCGGGAGGTATCGGATCCGCCCTCATACAGAAAATAGCGGGTGTGCTTTTCACGAAGACGGGAGAGTTGGGTTCGGCATTCTCATTCCTCGGTTTCGAGGGAAAGGAAGGCGGATACTTCATCATGTTCTTCTACTGCGGAATAGCTTATTTGCTCGCGTGGATAATAATGAAGGCACTCGTGCCTGTCTACAAACCTATTGAGGGATAATGCGGAAACCTACGATTACCGACATAGCCAAAGCCCTGGGACTGACACCTTCGACAGTTTCCAGGGCACTGGCCGGTAGTCACCTGGTCAGCGAGTCCACACGCCTGGAAGTTGAGAAGAAGGCTTCCGAATTGGGATATGAGCGCAACGCCACTGCCACGGCCCTCCGGATGGGAGTGTCAAAGATAGTCGGCATCATAGTCCCCCAGATAAACCGCCAATTCTTCAGCAACGTCATAAGCGGTGTGGAATCCATCCTGAACGATGCCGGATATTCGCTTTTAATATGCCAAAGTAATGAGACATTGGCAGGAGAGATAAAAGCGCTCAAAACCCTGAAAAGCAACCAGGTGGCTGGCATTCTGATGTCTCACTCCATAGAGTCCAAGGATTCTTCCCATATCAAGGAGATAATCGGGAACACAAAGCTCGTACAGTTCGACAGGACCTTCAACAACCTGCCCGGTGCGAAGATAGTCAACGACAATTTCCACGGGGCGTACAATGCGACGAAACATCTTATCGACAACGGCTACACAAAAATCGGTACGGTGGCCGGATACGTGAATTCCACGGTGTTCCGCTATCGTCTTGAGGGATATAAGGCAGCCCTCAAGGACGCCGGTCTTGAAGTGACTCCCGAAAGGTTCTTCCCGAATGCGATACTTCGCGATACGGGTTACCTCGCAGCCCAGAAAGCCTTGGCGGCGGGTTGCGACGCCCTATATTGCGCAGGGGATTTCTCCGCTCTCGGAGCATTGCAGTGCATCATAGACAATGGGCTCAAGGTCCCCGAAGACTTCGGTATTGTGGGGACCGCCAATGAAGAGTTCACTTCCATTGTGTCTCCATCCATTTCATCCCTCGACCAGGAGCCCGAAAACATGGGCAGGAGGACCGCACTGGCCTTCCTCCAGGCTGAGGAAGTGGGTGAAGTGGTAATTCCCATGGACCTTAAGATAAGGGATTCTTCCTCAAGGGTGAAAAAAGAAGCATCATTGGAAGAAACCTTTGAAATGATTTGAATCCAAAGAAAAATGAGTAACTTGTGCATGGTATCAATCTTAAATCCTAATCTGGTTAGACATGCTAAACTTTTCTCTTGAAGGAAAGGTTGCGCTCGTAACGGGAGCAGCCTATGGAATCGGTTTTGCGATAGCCGAAGCGTTCGCCCTGAGCGGAGCTAAAATCGCGTTCAACTGCCGTAGCCAACACCATTTGGACCAGGCCCTGGCCGACTATAAGGCCAAAGGGATCGAGGCTCACGGTTACATAGCCGACGTCACAAAGGAGGACGAGGTGGAAAAACTGGTTTCGACAATCGAGAAGGAACTCGGAACCATCGATATCCTTGTGAACAACGCCGGAATCATCAAGCGCATTCCCATGACGGACATGACGCTTGACGAATGGAAACAGGTGATAGACATAGATCTTAGCGGTCCGTTCATAATGAGTAAGGCCGTCATCCCCGGGATGATAAAGAAGGGACACGGGAAAATCATCAACGTATGTTCCATGATGTCCGAACTCGGCAGGGAGACCGTTTCCGCATATGCCGCGGCGAAAGGCGGACTTAAGATGCTCACCCGCAACATAGCATCCGAATACGGCGAGTACAACATCCAGTGCAACGGAATAGGTCCCGGTTACATAGCCACACCCCAGACCGCACCCCTCAGGGAGAAACAGCCCGACGGAAGCCGCCATCCTTTCGACAGCTTCATCATCGCGAAGACTCCTGCGGCAAGGTGGGGAACCCCCGAAGACCTCATGGGTCCCGCAGTGTTCCTGGCATCCGAAGCTTCCGATTTCGTGAACGGCCACATCCTCTACGTTGACGGAGGTATCCTGGCATACATAGGCAAGCAGCCCAAGTAAAGGCAAATGGAACAAGTTTTCGCATACATCATTGGCCTCGGTGCGGCGGTGATGATGCCGATCCTATTCTTTATCCTTGGAATATGTATCGGAATCAAGCCGGGTAAAGCCCTCAAGAGCGGCCTTCTGGTCGGTGTGGGATTCGTGGGACTGTCGGTTGTCACTGCGCTGCTTACTTCCAGCCTCGGAGGACCCTTAAAGACAGTTACCGAGATCTACGACCTGAAGCTCGGCATATTCGACATGGGTTGGCCTGCAGCCGCTTCCGTGGCCTACAACACCACGGTGGGTGCCTTCATAATCCCTGTCTGCCTTGCCATAAACATCGTGCTTCTGCTTTGCAAAGCAACAAACACCATAAACATCGACCTGTGGAACTACTGGCACTACGCTTTCATCGGCGCAGTGGTGTATTTCGCAACGTCCAACGTATGGTGGGGATTCTTTGCAGCGATAATATGCTTTATCATAACCCTTGTGATGGCGGACCTCACTACGAAGAAATTCCAGGAGTACTATGATGACCTTGACGGAATATCCATCCCACAGCCTTTCTGCCAGGGTTTCGTGCCTTTCGCAGTGGTGCTGAACAAGGGAATGGATCTCATCCCCGGATTCGATAAGCTGAACATCGATGCCGAAGGGATGAAAAAGAAGTTCGGCCTTTTGGGTGAACCCCTTTTCCTCGGAGTCATAGTGGGTTGCCTCATAGGCATCCTTTCGTGCAAGGGCTGGAATGAGATAGTTGAGGGGATACCCCGAATTCTGGGACTCGGAATAAAGATGGGAGCGGTAATGGAGCTCATCCCCAGGATCACCTCCCTTTTCATAGAGGGTCTGAAACCCATAGCGGAGGCCACCCAGAGCCTTGTTTCGCGTAAATTCAAGAACAGCGCCGGAATAAATATCGGAATGAGCCCGGCTCTTGTGATAGGCCATCCCACCACCCTCGTGGTTTCCCTGCTTCTCATACCCGTGACGCTATTCCTCAGCGTAATACTTCCCGGGAACGAATTCCTTCCGCTGGCATCCCTTGCCGGAATGTTCTACGTTTTCCCCGCGGTACTACCCATAACCAAGGGTAACGTGCTCAAGACCTTCATAATAGGACTCGTATCACTTGCGGTGGGACTGTATTTCGTAACGGATTTGGCCCCTTATTTCACCCAGGCGGCACAGGACGTATACGCAAGGACGGGGGATGCGGCAGTGCAGATTCCAGAAGGGTTCCAAGGCGGATCGCTTGATTTCGCATCGTCAATCTTCTGCTGGATAATATTCCACTGCGTATACAATTTTAAGATTGTCGGCAGCATAATACTTGTCGTCATCACCACTTTGATGGCGATATTCAACAGGCGCCGCATAATCAAGGAAGCGGCTCTTGCCCGTGCCCAGGCCGCATCTCAGAACGAATCAAACATTGAAACAAATGAAAAAGATAGCTAAAACAATTTTTTCTGTTGCATTGGGCATGGTGGCCATGACCTCTTTCGCCCAGGTGAACTACACAATCCAGACCGCTTGCCATCCCAAGGACGTAAAGGGTTATGACACAGAGCGTCTCAGGGAGGCTTTCATGATGGAGAAGGTAATGGTTGCCGACCAGATAAACCTGACCTATTCCCTTTATGACCGTTTCATATTCGGAGGTGCGGTACCCGTTGCCAAACCCTTGGAGCTTGAGACCATCGAACCCCTAAAGGCTCCCTATTTTCTTTACGGACGTGAGTTGGGAGTGATAAACGTAGGTGGCGACGGTATCGTTACCGTTGACGGAAAAGACTATGAACTCCATTTCAAGGAAGCCCTTTATGGGGGACGAGGAAGGGAGAAGGTCGTATTCAAGAGTAAGAACCCTGCCAATCCCGCCAAATTCTATCTCAACAGCGCTACCGCCCATAAGACATACAAGACGCAGCTGATAACGATTGACGGTCGCAAAGGTTCCCTTAAGGCCAATTCTTTTGCCGCCGGTAAGATGGAAGACAGCAATGACCGCGTGATCAACCAGCTCATCGTTAACAACGTCCTTGAGGAAGGCCCTTGCCAGCTGCAGATGGGACTTACCGAACTCAAACCGGGTAGCGTTTGGAACACAATGCCCGCCCATACCCACGCGCGTAGGATCGAGGCTTACTTCTATTTCAACGTTACGGAAGGTAACATGATATGCCACCTCATGGGAGAACCCCAGCAGGAAAGGATAGTTTGGTTGGCCAACGAGCAGGCCATAATGTCTCCCGAGTGGAGCATTCACGCCGCAGCCGGAACGAGCAACTATATGTTCATTTGGGGCATGGCAGGTGAGAACCTCGATTACGGGGACATGGACAAGATCCCCTACACTGAAATGAGATAATCCAAAAATTCATTAATCATATGCCTAAAGTTGTAACATTCGGAGAGGTGATGTTGAGACTCTCCACACCCGGGTTCTTGAGGTTTTCCCAAGCCCATCAGTTTGATGTGACATTCGGAGGCGGTGAGGCCAACGTGGCCGTTTCACTTGCCAATTACGGAATGGACTGCTCTTTCGTCACCCGTCTTCCGGATAATGACATAGCGCAGGCCTGCATGGCCGAGCTCCGTTCTTTCGGGGTTGACACATCGGATATCGTAATCGGCGGTGACCGTATCGGTATCTATTATTTGGAAAGCGGTGCAGTTGCCCGTGGAAGCAAGGTCGTTTACGACAGGGCACACTCCGCCATTGCTGAAATCCAGCCCGGTATGATCGATTGGGAAAAAGTCCTGAAGGGAGCCGACTGGTTCCATTGGACAGGCATAACCCCTGCCATCAGCGAGGGTGCCGCAAAGGCTTGCTTGGAGGCGATCAAGGCTGCAAACAAACTCGGTGTTCCCGTTTCATGCGACCTCAATTACCGTAAGAAACTCTGGAAATGGGGAAAGAGCGTATCGGAAGTGATGCCCGAACTCGTTGAAGGCTGTGATCTTATTTTGGGTAATGAGGAAGACGCAGAGAAGGAATTCGGAATCAAACCCGAAGGCTTCGATGCGGAGAATACCGCCGGTGAAATCGACCAGACACGTTTCGAGAGCGTGGGAAGGCAGCTTATGGCCAAATTCCCCCGTTGCAAGAAGGTGGCCATCACACTTCGCGGTTCCATCAGCGCCAGCCACAACACTTGGGGCGGTGTCCTTTGGGACGGTAAGACACTCCATCAGTCACGCCGTTACGACATTACACATATCGTTGACCGCGTAGGTGGAGGCGATTCTTTCATGGGCGGTCTCATTTACGGTGAACTCGCTTACAAGGATGACAAGAAAGCGCTTGAGTTTGCCGCTGCAGCATCCGCACTCAAACACACCATCATCGGTGACTACAACAGGGTGACCGTAAAAGAGGTCGAGGCCCTTATGAGCGGAAGCGGTTCAGGTAGGGTTTCACGTTAAAAAAGAGAACAGTCATGGCAACATACAACAAACTTCAGGTTCTTCAGGCCATAGCCTCCACAGGCATCGTTCCCGTATTCTACCATAAGGATGTGAACATTGCTAAAAATGTGGTTAAAGCATGCTATGATGGCGGCATAAGGGCTTTCGAATTCACGAACAGGGGCGATTTCGCAGCTGACGTGTTCAAGGAACTTTCACTTTTTGTCCTTAAGGAGTGCCCCGGCATGGCACTTGGTGCCGGAACGGTAATAGATGCTCCGACAGCCGCCCTCTATATGCAGTATGGGGCTAATTTCATAGTGTCCCCCAACTTCAATCCGGAAGTTGCACGCATATGCAACCGTCACGGCGTGCCTTATTCTCCCGGCTGCGGAACCGTTACCGAAATCGGTAACGCACAGGAAGCCGGATGCGACCTTGTGAAGGTGTTCCCCGCAGGAACGGTCGGAGGACCCGCATTCGTTAAGAATGTGCTTGCTCCGCTCCCTTGGTCCATGATTATGGTGACTGGTGCCGTTGAGCCCACACAGGAGAATCTTTCCGCATGGGCGAAATCAGGTGTCATGAGCGTAGGTATGGGATCCAAACTGTTTCCCAAGGACGTCATTGCGGCAGGGGATTGGAAGAGCATTTCCGACCTGTGTGCTAAGGCTATCGGATGGTTCCAGGAGGCTAAGAAAAAGTGATTCCTTTCTGACACTAATTAAGTCGGTTCTTCGCGGGCCGGCTTTTTTCGTGCCTTTTGCCGGCTGACTGCTTGAAAAATACGGATATAATGCCTACCTTTCAGAAATTTGAAAAACTATCAGCCATGGCAAAGAAATCATCCAAGTCCAAAGACAGTAAAAACGAATCAGGGATACCCGACCCTTGGAAGGATATGATGGAGTTGTTGGACATGCTTAAGAATGATTCCAAAAAAGGGGAGATTGCAGGCGGGGACATTGAATCTTATAGTTTAGAATATATAAAAGAACATCCCGAACTTTTTACGGAATTGACATATGATCCCCAAAATCCTTCCCTTTTGGATATCAATGTGGACAAAGTTTATAGGATGCATATACATGCCTCACTCAAGCACAGTCCCGTTAAGGTTGTCCGCAAATTGGTCATACCTTCGAATCTCCGGCTGGAACATTTTGCAAATATTCTCTTGGCGGCTTTCGGATGGGACGGTTCTCATCTGTATCAGTTCATAATCGGTAGGAGGGATAAGCTTTTCGTGCCTATCAAACAGTATGAGCAGGGCTATCACTCAAGGAGAAAATTTGATGCAATGAATTACGTTGTGGGGGACGTATTGGACGAAAAAGGTGCAGAAATCACTTTTGAATACGATTTCGGTGACAGTTGGGAACATAAGATCCGCCTTTCAAAAATTGAAGAAACCACGGAGGACGTAGAGATAGAAGTCGTTGGTGGTGAAGGTGCGTGTCCTCCCGATGATTGTGGCGGCGTATGGGGATATGCGAACCTTTTGAGATGTTTGTCGGAGGATGCGGATCCGGAAGATCGGGAAGATGCTCTTGATTGGCTTGGCGAAAAATTCGATCCTAAAGCCTTTAATCTTGCAGCTGCCAGGTCTGATGTGGAATACTATGTGGAGCACATTGACTCGAGTTTCTGAAGTAATTCTGTCTTGACAGGATAAAGCGGTGCCGTACCGTGATTTCAGGAGCGGGTTAGTCTCAGTCCCATACGGCCCAGGGGACTACGTTGGGGT
>Ga0181612_106337_pt1 | contig 14859 bp, 7 predicted proteins | sample HoacroProtozoa21_FD_119630 | JGI IMG/M metagenome (GOLD analysis project Ga0181612, IMG submission 119630) | Hoatzin crop microbial communities from Cojedes, Venezuel. Combined Assembly of Gp0051906, Gp0051904, Gp0051908 | reverse complement strand
TTTCCCCAAGTCGAGTCTGTTTTGCCCATGATGGTAACTGGTGAGTGCTCTCTCCCTGTCCCTATCTCGACCCACGAGCCTGTGGTTGTATTTGATCTCCCCTGTCCCGCTGAGGAGGGCAGTGACAGAGCAGCTTGGTAGGCACCTGGCATCCAGCCAGGGTCAACCCACCACAGTGGTCTTAGAAAGAAGATGAATGGAAACTCTGAAGGGGATTTCAGTGCTTGAGACTGTAAGGTAAACGCCTGTGGAAGAGGAAACAAGACAATGATATACGCCCATATCTACATGTTAGTTACAGAGGAGCTGTACAGCATCACACAGGGAGAAAAGAATCTGCAAGGTCAGTTTTGCAGACACGTTGGTAAAACACCTCTCTACACAGTTGGCACAGAATATTGTACAAGACAGGTGCGAACCAAGGACTGGATACAAAATTAGCACAGAAAACAAGATGCTTGCAAATTCCCAGAGAGGACTTACTGATGTCTCTTCTTAAATAGCTATTCTAAACAATCTAAGACAACCTTGTCTGTTATTATACACCACACGTTGTAATCTGCCTGTGGATTTCCTGGCTTTTTTTGTACAAGCAAAACTACGGCTCGTAACCCCCAAATGCTTGCTGAAAATCTAGGTGTTTGAAATCACAAGTTTGTTTCAGAGTCTTCTAAGAGGCTTTTCATAACAGAGAGGCCAGGCTGTGAGGGGACGTGCTGGGTTGTGAGATGCTGGGGTCTGAAATCCCGGAACTGAGAGAAGCAGGACGCTTGCCTGCATCTGAATAACTGCTCAAATGCAACAGACCCCTTCTCAGAGGCAATGTGCCCACAGTGTGAACAACAATTTGATATCTACACACCACTCGCTTTGCCAGATGATATTCAGGAAAACTAAACCACAATCCTAAATACAAGTGCTTGGTCAATGATCCTTAGTAAAGCTGATACACTGCATACAGTGCCATCTCTACAACTTAGTTTCCAAAGTGAGTAATGCATGAAAGGCAGATGAATTCAGATAAAATTAAACCACAAATATCCACTCCGCTTAGAAATTAAACCCTCTGCTTAGTCTACGTGCATTCACTTCACTGGGGCAAATGCTCAAATGTTCCAGCAAAGCAGCTTTCTACCTGCAATATTTATTAATATCAGCAATTTGAATGACAGGCTACAGAATATTATCTATAAATTTGATTTCAAATTCATCAATGCAGATCAGGAAATCATTAAAAAGAGTTAACAGTAATGTAATCAGGAAAGAGACAGCTTGATTTGATCAGCCTGCCCAATCAAAGCAGCTTTCCTTCTCAAATCCTGCATATTCAGGGCTTAGCAACAAACTGTTCAAAATAGTGTGTCAAGTACAGAAGCATTTAGTGAATGTATATGAGGAAATATCCACATGGACAATCTTTTCCTTTATAAAAAGAGGCAAAATTCACAGAATACATTATTTGCTATTATTTACTCAGCTCACTAGCGGTGAAAAAGCACACTTACCCCCCCCCTTTTTTTTTTTTTAATAAAAATTACTGCATTTTAAGTATTTAAATTCTCAACTCAAACAGCCAAGCTTGATCAGAGAAATATGGAAAATGCTTTGAGTTTGTAAAGAACTACATAATGTTTGACCAGTAAAGCATGTAGAACCATTTGCAAACTTCAGCACTGGGGTCACAGTCGTGGCATATACAGTTCACTTACATTTTAGACTGTGCGAGATATAAAATGAAATTTATTTATGTCTTTTAATTAATTCAGTGTGCAGGACCATCACTGGAATTTGCATTGGAGCAATATAAAGCACTGCTCAAAGAATGAAGTGTTTAATCCTACGCTTCTCTGAGCTGAAGTAACTACACACCTGACCATGCACCAAAGAAATCTTAGTGGATGTGTTTAGGACTAATCATATTCATTTGTTCATGGGACCAGGGCCAAGCATGTTAAAATTAATAAGCTTCCCACATAGTATAAGCAGAAAACAAAAACATACGTGGTACTAGAAAGTTACAGTCACCATCTACCTTGAGGCTGGTTTGTTCAACTAAAAATGTGTGGTAGAAAACAGCGTGTCTCCACTGCCCTTCCGCAGATTACTGCCTTCTGTATTTTTACTTTCCAGCTGATTCGGGGTACTGAGAAGTCATGTAATGTGTCTTCAGTAGGTAATAAAGTTATCTCTTCATTTCAAGAGAAATCTTGCTTTGGCTCTCTTTCATTTGGTCTTCATTGGACTGAAACGTCTAACACGAGTACAGGAATTCAACCTAGTTTTACTGGTCAAAGTTCAATTAGCTAATACAAGCTATTTGTTTCTGTAGGACAGGGACAAACACAAGGGTATCGAGGATGAAGTTAAGAGCAACATTTATCAAACAAGGATTAAATGAAGCAAAGATTTAGTGAGTAGAATTCCATCTCATTTCTTTTGAAGGACTACGATAGCTTTGATTTTCATGGCCTCTAAGATCATGACATTACAATATTGAAATTTTAAGAAATAAAAATTACACCATCGCTCTTCATTTTCTGCCCTGTTGCCTTTGGAACAGATTACAAAGTACAATTTTCTCTTCTTTTTCAGTGAAGAAGGAAAAATCATATGAATGCTTAGTCCAGATTTTAATCTCCACTGCCCACTGAACAGCGGCACTGTGATGCATGACCCTGACCTTTCGCAGCCCGGTATATTTTGACTGTTTGCCCACTCAGCTCCATCCCTACATTTCAGTGAGGCCGTAAACAAGAGATGTGGAATGGCATGCCCAGAAAATCACAGAATGCTGAAAAGGTCAAAATAGTAGCGCCGAACGTTTCTACTCTGTAATTCAGAAATATATTAGGCATTCACAGCCTAATAACTCATTCATATGACAAACACTGAAGAGAGAATGTAAAATGGCAGAACATGAATTCCTTCCAGTGACAGTGTTTCTAAAAAGCACGGAAAATGGTGCAAACTTTGCCCCATGGTTCGCTTTTCTGGAACATTAATACTGCCTGACTTTCAACGCACAATAGCGTATGTCTGCGGACTGTGTGGTCAAATGTCTCCATGTTTGCAATCAGGCTCAGAACCCAAAAGGCAAGGTTCCTGAGGAAAAGGTCCTGATCAAAGCCTTTGCTGTCTCCTTCTCGCCCTGCTCAGACCAATTGCCCAATACCAGCTGATTTTATTGTCACAACATTCCTGGAAACTAGAGAAGTATCATCCTCACTTTAAAAGAGGACATCGACTCCTGGCCAAGGTCAGCAGAACTACAGTAGAATAAAAAACCCCACAGCTCTTATCAACAGCCCTACTCCGCTGCTCTCCACTAAGACCACCTTTTCTGCTTTCTGTCCCGTGGGCTGAACTTCATTTTTGCAGAAACAAACTTGTGCCCATTTCTCAGCCACAAGTCAAATGCAGTAGAACTGGAAACCAAACAATACAGTAAATCCAGAAACCAAACAAGATCCTGTAGCCAAGCTCAGCACAGCTGCACGTCTGTGGCGGTTGAAGTGATGGTTGTGTTTGTTAATGACAGCTTAGTCCTCGGGAAGTGCTGAAGATGCACGCCCTGGACACCTCCACACAACGGTCATCGCTTTCAGAGAAAGCTTCACTGGTGCAAGATGATTTGAATCGTTCCCCAGTCATCACACATTCGCTAATGCCCCTGGACAAACGTCGTTGAACAACTATAAGCCAGGATATACTGGAGTGTTTCTTCTTTACTACTTTCTTGTAATACAAAGAACACAACAGATTTATCTAAAGTATTGCTATTTCAAACCTAACTACAACTGACATCAATTCATAAATTTTTTTTCTATAAAGACTGTGTCATTTTGTCCTCAGAGTATGTATAAGATTGATGTAACGATCACTAAAATCAACATAAGCAACAAATAGCTTAAAGCAGTACAAAAGAAAAATTTGGAAAGTGCCCAGTCATCCGTTCTGACATACCTGTGCCAATCCCCTGCATCCCAATGGATGTAAAAACCATGGATCAGTAGCCAGAATTTGGCCTTATCTTTCAAAGTCCATTAAGACAAAAGAAAGAAGTGTGTGAATAAACTGTTCTCTACTCCACAGATGTAAATCTGGATTAGCCACTCAAATGAGAAAAAACCTGTGGATTTACACCGGCCAAACAACAGCTCCCAGTCTCAAGTCCCTGAAGTACAGCATTTCACCATTATCCCTGAAAGAAGCAGGGATATTAACAACGTACCAAATTAGCATCAAAGCATTAGCAGTAATACACTTAGGGTATTTGGGGAACTACTTCTAAACCTAAATGTCAGACAATTTGTCTCTAATATTCCCTGCAGATTAGTACAAAATGATTATAATAGATGCAAATCCTGCCTCCTTTCATACAGGCACGTATGGCTGAAATAGCTGTGGAGCTGTATCCCCTGTGCTGCAGAGGAAGGCAGGTCCTAAAGAATATATCCCTGGTTTCTCTTCATTTCCTAGTGCAAATTGCTCCTTCGAATATTTCTGTGCAGGAACACGGAGCTTTTGGTATTACAGTCTGCACTGCTGAGAGGAAATGATTTTCCAAGACCAAGTCCGGGGTCATTTACACAGTGAGTCTGTAACCTCTTCAAGGGAGGGGAGCAGCGTATGGGGTTTGGCCTCCGGTGGGAAGAAAGCAGACCTCCCAGCTAAGCGGTGGGAGGAGGTGGGTGCAGTGGAGAGCCCTGGAAGACTGGAAGAAGGCGTGGAGGAGACAACAGTGAGGGTTCCAGCTCACTCCTCCAGATAGCAACAGGCAACAGTGCATGGGGGACACGGCTGTGAGAGGAAGGTGCAGCGTGGGGAGAACTGCGGATGGAAGGGATCAAATTTTTGTTGGTGTTGGGGTGGAGGGGACATTAATCCCATGTCTTCTCTGCCCTTAGTCCCACCTCCCCTCCGCTCTGCCACTCAGTGCACACAGACCTAGATCTCTGGCACGACAGGGGTAGGGGCTATTCCACCCGGACAAAATAAGGCAGTAGGATATGATTTGGGGCAAGACTGTCACCCATCTCACCCTCCAGCCTCACAGCAGGCAAGAGCAACTGAGTCTCGATGGATAACTTTCAGTCTCCTCTGTGTAGGGCACTCAGTGCACAATTCAGCCACTTGGATGGGGGGCCATTAGCCACTACTCCACTTGAAGTACAATTACTTTTAATAATATTTATGGACTACATTACAGGAGTAATATTTATAGACTATTCTGACAGGAAAAGGAGCTGTATCTTGAAAAGTTGGATTCAACAGAAAAAAAAATGGTATCGCTGACTGTTATTGTATTTCCCAATCAGAAGAAATACAGCGCAGATATAGGTAATATCACCTCCTATCAAGGCTGTTCTTTATAAGCTTCTGGCTTCATATGCTTATGATTTTGCACTGATTGATCTGTTAGGTGAAATCAAAGCTGGGATATTAGTTAATTATCTTAATCAGAGTTTTTTAATTTCGGAAGACAGGAAGGGGGTGGGATCTACATCAAAAAGTCAGACATTCTCACAGAATGGGTGAAGAGAATCGGAGAAAAAAGATACTTACTTCCTTCCATCCCCCTTCTTTTCACCCTAAGAGAAGAGATATCCACTGTGATGGCCAATAGTCTTCACACAACACATTCCCAGGAAAACCCTCCAGAGTCTCATCAGGCTATAAGCTTTCAGAAGAATCAGTCTGAACTTGTTCTGTGGAGACTTGGGCATCAGCTGTGGAAGCCCAGCACGCCTCCGTGCCCATATATGGCTCCCACTGGGCTCTGAGAACTCCTTGCAAATGTGTATTTGGGCTGCCACCACATTCCATACAGAGTGACAAGAGCTCCAAATCTCAATAGAAATAGCAGGGAGGGGGAAAAAAAAAAAAATCTGCAGCCCTGTCTCCTCCTTACCCTCTAAGTTTTAATTTTATCCTCCTCAGATATCCCTTCTTGGTCTCAGCTTCATCTTTCTCCCAGTTCAGCCTCTCTGTTCACTCAGGGCCCATTTGGGTCAGGTCAGAGCAGAGGGAGCAGGAGCAGCACAGGGAGAGAGGGCTGCTGCCCTCAGAGAGGTGCAAAGCTCTGGATTTGGCCCAGCTCACAGAAAACCAGATCTCCATGTGAGAGCCCCTGCTAAGCCCTAGGCTGGAGAACGCCTGGTGGGAGCTGAGGGAAAGAAAGGCGCAAGAAAGGCATGTGGCTACCAACAGCTAAGTTACCTGATTTTCCTGTGTGCCTGCTACATTCCTGAGTACTCATCATATGTGACCAATCAATCAAAAAAGCAAATCAAAAGGCACCTGTACAACACTGGGAGGCCTGACCACAGAAGAGTATCGGTGCTCTTTTCACACCACAGACACACTAATGAGAATTCCTTCCCAAGCTTGCTTTCAAATCACTTGCTCCGTTTGAATTACTTTACAGTTCAAAATTTCTGTATTGTTTTTTGTTCAAAATCACCATCCTATTCAACTAGGATGTTTATCAAATAACTTTATCTTCAAATAGGAAGAAAGCATGATTTAATCAGCAAACCAATAATGACAGACACTGCTGGATTGTCTTGAATAGACAGGCTTGGTATGAAATTGTGTCTTTGAAAGATCTTGCAGATTTTTTTTATTATTTATTTTTAAGAAGAGAAGTAGGGTTTCAGTGAAAATGAAGACAGTGGACAATGAATGTAGCATCTTAAAAACATCAGTAAATGCATGGATTTTCACTTCCCACATGATTCCTCCAGTCAGTGCTTCAAACAAAAAGGTCCCCCTTTTTTTTTTTCAAACTATTTTTATTCTGTTACCTCACCTGTCAGCAGATGCAGCTTTGTAGATTCCCTTGCACTTGTTTTACAGTAGCTCTATTGATCTGCTTAATAACTAGTCCCAAGGAATTGCACTGTTAAATCTTTTAGAAACAAAATCTTTCTGAACAGGTCAGCTATTAGGAAAAATAAGAATCCTCATAAACTATGTTTTTTTCTTTCCTCAGCATCTTTGGAAGCAGATAAACTACCTTGACAAACATGAGTTAAACCCCTTGACATTTTCCATGTTCAGTAAATGAATTAACACAGATGTTTCTTATTTTGTTTTCTAAGACTCCTGTTACATCTCTTAAGTAAAAGCCTGAAAACAAAACCTGTACATAGTTGAAAAGCAAATGATACATAAATTCAATTAATATAAACACAAATATGCAAACATTCACTCCGGTCTCAACTAACTCATTCATAAAGAAAAGACTAACTTAACATTGCAGTCACTGTAACACTTGGTACAGAATTAACAGGCAGACTTAGTTTCTATTTTGATATTGCATTTTTAGCTTTTTTGATACTCTGTGGAACACAGGAGTGTAAAATAGCAGCCACAGTGCAAGCTAGATCACTTTCGGAGCTGCTTATAGATATACTAGCTAGATACAGCTCCTACAAGATCCTTGCAGATCCTTGTCCAGCCAAGAATCAGCAGAGCTTAATTGTGCTTCCTTTCTTCTGGATATGCTCATGCCCCTGCCACGCTGCTTTTACACCAGCTGAGAGCTGGCCGCGCAGTAACTCACAGCTACCTGTGAATGAGTCAGATTTAGGCTCCTTGGTGCTACCAGAGCTGTGCAAAGGAGCTAGTTCAGAGAACATACCCTGTAATCATGTAATCAAAACAAAAAGGATTGGTTATCTTTCCTTCCACATGCTCAAAGCATTAAGAATGAACTAAGGTAGCTGGAAAAGAATTAAAAAAATAAAGAAATCATCAGAGTGATGTACCAACATGTCATCTTAAGACCTATAGCACAGCATGCTCCACTTACTGTCAGAACAGCTGTATGTGAAAATAAATAACAGATCTTTAAAACTTACTGCACCACAGCCTCAAGAATTCTGATTGGGGTTTTGATCTTTACATTTCTAAATCATATAAGGAGTTCTCCAACCTCAGGGATATGGTATGAACAATCCACACACACGCTTAGGTTTATATGGTCAGTCAAAGCAACAGCAAGCTCCCGCTCTAAAAAAAAAATGGGGTCTTTGAACAACTACTTTGAATCACACTGGCATAAGCTTTAATAAATTCACATCTGGAGCTTTACATGGGAGACAGTCACACTTTACAGAGTTTGTAGGAGTACAGAGTTACAGCACAAAACTCTTCAGATGCAGTCCTGAGGGCCTGCTGCTAAAGCCACAACAATCTCCCAGGCAGAAGACCTACATGTATTTTGGATCATACTATCTAATTTGATTTTAATGTCATGAAGACAACTCAGGGATATCTTTTCCCAGGAAGAACATCACATTATCACATTAATGTAATGGATTTGCAAAAACATATACTATATAGTGCCAATAAACATTATTTGTTAAAACCAAGATATAATAAGATTAAATGTGCTGCATACTATGCAATCAAGAACTGTTACTACACACTGACCCCAATACAAAAAGCTTGAAAACAAATAAAAAGGGATTTTTTAGTTTTGTTTTTGTGAAAAGGAAGCAGCAAACGAACAATAAAAAAAGTTCTGTCATTATTTTCTAGGTTGGCCCAGACATGAAGTGATTATCTGACCTGGTAAAACATCTGAGATAGTGGAATTGGTTTGGACTCTTTCTCTAATCCTCTGGGATGCACTTTTGTCCTCCTGTTCATCCTCCTCTCTCTAGCTCTATTTCTCCAGCACAAGCAAATACAGAAAACAAGAAGGAAGCAAATTCCAGTTTCTGCTTCTCTCTAACCTTGACAGGGTTGGTTTTGATCTGTCACATTCCAAAAGAAAACGGAAAAAGCAAAAAGTACATTCATACTCCTTAAGAAGAACAAGGCAGGCTCTGTGCCATGTCTGAAGCCTGAAGGAACTCTTTTATCCATTGTCAATAAGAATTGTGCATACCTATTTTCATTTGAATCTTTTTTTAAAAGCTGAAAGCCAAAAGGTGAATACTGAAGTCTGCAATCAGGTCAAATAAGCTGCTAAATAGTTAGGCCACTGCCTAGAGTTCTAGGAAGATTTTGCATTGCTTTGTGCTAATCATTAAGGATAAAGACAGTAAATAATTATTAATCTCCTCTGATTACAAAGACAGCTACTTCTTTAAAGACTAATTTTCCAATGGAAATCTGAAACAATCTCTGCAGAACAAGTAGATGGACTAAACTCCATTTCTTTTGCAGTTTTGTGGCATGTTCATACTTGCACAACCACTGAAAAAGCAGGCATATTGAGTGATTTGTTCCATGGGCTAAAGGCCCTGTAAAACACCGAATCTTTGCTTTGGTTTCCAATAACATACTGAAGAATGTCACTTGTTCAAAACTCCGACGAGCTTAACAAGATTTCAGAAAAGTATTCCAGCAGATGACCTTACATACAACTTTCTCCTCTGTTCCTTTGCTGCAATCAAATGAGTCGCTTTCCCGCAAAGCCCTAGCGCGTCTGGAGACCGCAGAGGCCAGCACAGCCTCCCAGCCCACAGCTCCAGGTGGCCTCTGCCAGCCAAAGGTGCTCCTTGAGAATTTTCTAGCTCTACCTATTTGCCATTTAAATCAAGAGGGAAATCAAGAAAGAAATAAGTTCAGGTTCTTTCGTAAGCATTAATCTTTTACACATAATATGAATATGGTTTAGTGGCAATAACCAAACCTATTAACATATCAGAAAAAAAGCTACATATGTAAATTGCCTCATCTTAGGGGACAACTAATGGATTACATTCCAGCTATAAAGACTCAAGATTTATATTTCCCTCTAGAGATATTCCAAAATCCTATTACTGAGACATATCTCCAAGGAGAGGAGGGGGTTTGTTTGTTTTCTTTCTTTTTTTTTTTTTTTTTAATCAAACCTCTTTTTAATCAGTCAGAACAAAATGTTTTCACGCAGAAAAAAAGAAGAAATCCAGTGCAAAACCAACAGAGTCCTGACGGAACAGGGGAACTTGGAAAAGAAAATGAAGGTGGAATAAAAATGCAGGCAACAAAGATGTGTACTCTTTGAGTGCCTTTATTACACAGACGTATGCAGAGACAGTTTGCTCCCAAAGGAAATCATTAGAAAGTTGACTTTTAAGAAGCTGGTCCAGGAGACTGAATTCATCCTTTTGGGCTGAGCCAAACTTCAATGACTGTGTTTTGCTGTTAATCCTGGTGAGCTTTTGACTATGGCTTCAGACCCACTTTGTTTTCCCCTTTTAAGGCCGATTTCTGCTCAGCTACAGATATGCGAGTCCTGCGGAGGGGAACCTGAATATGCACATACGCACCTGTCTGCAGAATTCATCTGGCACTGGCTGCTTCCCAGATCCACTGCTCTCTTCTCTGTGAAAGCCCTTACAGACTCCTCAGTCAATTCAGGAATATGCGAGAAAGCTAGTATTTAAGCTTAGCTAAGGTCACAAATGATTCATATTCTCACCAAGATTCAGCAACCATCTTCAAGAACTCAAGCCCCATTTTTAAATACTTCATCGCACCTTAAATGTTTCTTTGAAATTGTTAGGCACCTGGTTTAAGGATAAAGAAGTGCTTTTGTATTCTGCTCAAGTAGGACCCTGTACGGTTTCACAAAAACAAACAAACAAACAGCTTTACCACATTGTTATCAGCCCACTCAAAATGTTTCATTTTGACCCTGTTTGCCTTTAAACACCATTCCACCACTGAATCCTAGCCAGTGTGGGTATGGAAGAAAGAAGAGAGTCAAGCTCAAGGAGGAAAATGCCACAGCTTCATCACAGAGTGAATAATCCACATCTGCAATACATCTCTTGTACTTTAAGCTCATGCACCACAGTCCTCAACAGCAACTCCAATTCTGCCTCTCAAAATCAGAAATCTATTTTCAAGTCACTGAAAAAAACCTCTGGAACTTCAAAGCCGAGCAGTTCTTTCTGCACCAAGATGCCCCACAGTTCCCCAAAGTTAGCAGAACTCTCTAACATTGGAGTTTCTCAACATGAGAGAAAATACAGGCTGCCAGCTGAGATTCGGAGCTGTGCATTCACAGAAGAATATATAACAGGAGTGAGAAAAGCACACAAGTATTTTAGTCAACAGCCCTTTCTGGCAAGCATTGAGAACAACCTGAAAATGCACTGGTTTACATTAACTTTTAAAGGAATCAGCACTTCTTTTATGGGAGTATCTGTCTTAGGGTGAACATCAACTGATCAATACAGCACCAATGTAGACATATATTACTCTATCAATCATACATCAAAAAGAGCAGCAGCACTTTATATTTAATACCCAATGTAACCAATTAATACTGCCATCCCCTGATGTTACACAAGTTCAGTCCCTTAAGTTGCCATGGCAGTAAATTCTACAGTTATAAATGAGAAGCTGCAAATTGATTTGCATGTAATAACAGTACCACTCAACCTTTCTTACCACTTTCAATTTTTCCCATCTGCTACCAGAGTGGAAGTTTAGGATCTATTATTCCCAGAAGGTGACTTACCCAGCTGGACATCTATAACAGTTGGCTGGTTCTCCATGGGGAACAATGGCTTTGGAGGTTTGTCTGTGAGTAAAGCTAGAAAAGAAAATGAGAAAATGTAATGGAAAAATTGAGACCAATGACCGCAAAAGAAAAGCTCTGTCATGTAAGCAATCAAATGTTTGTACACTTGATGGCATGTAAATATTTGTTACGGAATACGGCTGTTACACTGCCAATGTGCTACCACTTTCCTAGTGGCTGTGGTGGCTCACTGATTGAACAGTAATGAGCTATTTCAAGAATTACATTTTTAATACAAAGCAGCAAAACAAACTCCAATTCTCACTTTTAATCTACATATAATAACTAGATCAAGCATTTAGATCCTCACCTCACAAAGTTAACACACTTAATTAAATTGAAATGCCAACCAAATCCATTTCAGTGTGACCAGTCCCAACACATCTTTAAGCTTGCCCAAAACAGTATTTAGTTGCTGAAAGAAAACTTGCACATAATTTTGTCTGATGGACCCCAGCAGCTTTACACCTAGCTTATACTCCCACCCAAGCAGGTGGGGCACCCAGGCCTGCTCAAAGCCTGAGCAGGGATCCTGGGTTCTGCTACACAGGAGTATCTCCATCCGAGGGCAGGGAACAAAACGCCAGCCTGGTCCTACCAGGTGACTGCTCCAGCCACCAGGACAGATGGTGGCGGACACCACCACTGCTGAAACGCACAGCTACAGACTTAGGCTTCATGACCCGCTTTGAGAGCTTAGTGCCGGGCTATGCAGATAGGTTTTGTAAGTTTGGGCTAGCTTGAAATAAATGTCTGAGTATTCCTGGAGATGGGGAGAACTTTTTTTAATCAAATATAGTATCTTGTTCCACAGGAAATTAAACATTTCAAAATTACTCCAAAACTTTTCCAGTTAAAATTCATCACCTGAAATTATTTGAGTTTGTAAAAAGAATTTGCATTTTTCAGTAAAAGACCAAGGAAATTACCCTGATCTCCTCACAAGCCTCAGCACTTACTGATTTGACAGGAAACCAGTCTACCCAGCGGTTTGGCAGCTGAAGCTGAAAAGTGTCCGTGCCTGGGGCAGCAGGTCTCCTCGAACCAAGCAGAGGGAGCATGAGCTCTGCAAGCTCCTGGCCTGTGCTCCCAGCTCAGCCTAAGCCCTTCATATGCTGGGAAGGCATCTCCCCCTTAGTCTGCTTCAGCATGTGTCAGTGTTCAACACACCTTCCACAAGGCTTTAAAACAAGCTGGCTGAGTGGCTGAAGCAGAGGGGCAGCAGTCACATGTTTCACTAATGTGGATAACCAGCTATCAAACAACAGCTGTGTAAAACTGGAGGCAGCTGAATTATTCTGCTACCAAAAAAAAACCCAAGAAAAAAAAAATCACCAACCTACAAAACACTTTTACATCCACATCTACAGAAAATGACAAACTGCATTAAAGAAATACCTGTTTGATTTTGCTTTACAGTTGACACTGTTTTTTAAACTCCTTAAGAAGTGATTGTCAGCACAGTTCACTTCCCCAGTTCCATTTAAATGAAAATGGGGTTCCTTCCACTGATGCCACTGCCATGCTTTGCTTATCACAAAACAGGCATATCAGTAACAAGCAAGCAGCCAAGATTTCAGATCAAAATCATGTGTGTGTGTAAGAAGAACTCCTTGTACAGCTTGCCCACAAGGACAACACAGGAATCTCCAAAGTGATTTAAACAGCATGTAATTAAGGCTAAAACCACAAGCAGGCCTCAGAATGAAAAATAAATAGGAAATTCTGTTCATGAGAATTTAGCAGTTCAAAAATGCTCATGCGATGCAAAGTCACAAGATTGACACAGAAGCAACATCAAGGCTACCTGTACAATCACGTTATTTGGGGATTAGTCTGTGAGTAGGAACTTCTGGCAGAAACAAGTAATTTGCTGTGCTAATGCACCTAAGTCATCTGAATGTCATTACAGAATAAGACGAAAGTACTGCCAAACCTACATCTGTACGGATGGCCTAACTGCTGGCTTTTTAAGGAATTTCGATCCTAACCAAAGCTGAAAACTTTTGGGCATCAAACCCAAGGGACTTTGGAACACATTCCACTAATGATTTTTTAAGCAACGCTTGCTTTAAAATTGCTAAAAGCTTTTGAGACGCTCTTCCTCATAAAATCCCATTGCATCCAAGGGGAGATGGGTAACTATTTCTTCAGCTTCTCCACAAACCCCACCCTAATGCAAACAGTAGGTTTGTCACTTGAGGGTCACACCTGCTTCGAGCAAAGCTCATTCCCAACACTCCAGGACAAAAGTACCTTCTTCAGGAAGTCCCAAGACGCTGATAGCCAGAACATGTGGGAAGGGGGAACATGAGACTGAGACTACATTTTCAGTACTGACATTTTTGTGTTCAACATGTCGAAGTGCTCTGCTTTTCTTATACTCTTCTTCGTCACATGAAAACCCCCTGTCAATAAATAACAAGTTAGGAAGAAGCAAGAGCCACTAGACTAGAATTACATTAGCTGAACTGTAACCCACTGCCAGCTATAAGGAGGACCTCTTCATAGGTATTGCTTGCCATTTTCTCTCAACTCATGATGGAAAATTAAAGGTAGTGCTGTCTGGCGCTGGCATCTGCTCAGGGGGAACCTCATCACTAGAGTCACAACCTGACAATATTGCTTTTCTGCAATTCTGGCTTCTTTATTGGTTTTCATAGTGTCCAGGCAGGCTTCCTCCGAGCGCCTGCTGGAAGGAGAGAGGAAAAGGAAGTGCTACAAAGGTATTAAAAATTTAACAATATGTTCCTCATTGCCTCTGTGCAACTGAGGTCAGTAACTTCTTACAAGAACGAGCCTAAAATCTCTAGAAAACGCATTTTGGCCTAGGAAGCACAATTCAGACTTCTTGGGAAGGTAACACGCTGGCCTGTATCTGACTGCAGGAGTACCCCAGATGCTCAGCACAGCGAGAAGAGCTGCTGCCAGAGCCCCGCAGCTATGGGCTGCAGCTTCCACAGGGGCCTGCTGCAAAATCCGCTGCAGGAGTGGAAAGGTCACAGCAGCTGCAAAAGGGGTTGGGGGTTTAACGCCAGGACTAACAGAATCAAGCCCTTTGGCCACACTATGTCAGAACAAGCAACACTCTCACCAACCCTTTACAGGACTCCTTCAGGAGACATTATTATGTGTTTGAAGTTCAGCACACACACAAGACCTTATGAATCAGAAAGGCTGAAACAGAGACCAGCTTGATAACGCAATTCTAAACAACGTGATATACCAGCTAAATTTTGTTTTGGGTGGAAACTTTGGGGGGGGGGGGGGGGGGGAGAAAGAAGCCACCTATGAAACAACGCTACCACACATGAGCTGCATGTGCTATT
>Ga0181612_109940_pt1 | contig 14860 bp, 7 predicted proteins | sample HoacroProtozoa21_FD_119630 | JGI IMG/M metagenome (GOLD analysis project Ga0181612, IMG submission 119630) | Hoatzin crop microbial communities from Cojedes, Venezuel. Combined Assembly of Gp0051906, Gp0051904, Gp0051908 | reverse complement strand
TCTGCCAATACTTCTGCATCCCTTGGGAGATGTGAAGTTTGTGGTCTGAACTCTTAGGCTTGTTCTTGCTCGATTGGCTGATTTTCTCCTTTGTCTCATCGTCCAGCTGACGGTATTTCCTTTTGTATTCCATTGTATATTTCAGGCTTTATATGTGTCTGTCCAGATATAAATATATGGTAAGGTCGGAAAAAGTAAAGGGAATAATAAGAATAGTAGATATTGGAATGCTGAATTTATGGGTAAAATCAACACAACGAACAGCCTTGCGCCTTATTACACCTACTTCTCAATGGAATTTCATAAGGCGGTTTACACTCAAAAATAACAGTAGGAGTGGATGTTAGGGCATTGAAAGGCAGGGAAAAGAGATTGAAAGCCCACTTATACAGTGTACTGATAATCAGTCATTCTCCTCTCGTTTAACACTTATCGCCTTCGGGTTGGTGGGGTCAGGTATATCAAACCTCAAAGCCCAAATCCTATCTATAGCCTCGAGGAGTTGGTTTGATAAAACATCAGTTACGGGCACCAGAAGCACCCCTGTATCTAACTGAATATCAGTTTATTACAGGGGTGTACTGTTTAGAATAGGTGTACTAAAAGTGTACTAATTGTTCTTAGAGTTATATCGTTGCGATTGCTGTATTACCGGTCCGCACGGGCAGAAAGGATGGGGGTTGGAGGATAATCGCTAATCTCGCTTCGTTCGCTTAGCGATTATCGAAGGGATTCCAGGGGTGGGGGTCGCCGGTCTGAGAGAAGATGCGCTCGAAACTGTAGTCGGCGGCCTGCTCGGCGGTGAGTTGGTGACTCCAGGGAACGCGCTGCTCGGCAGAAGCCGCCCCAGGGCCGTAGGAGCCGTATTCCGCGTAGTAGCAGCGCTCCTTGGTGTTGGGCTTGCCGGGCTTCTCCCAATCGTGCCACCCCTCGGGCAGAATGTGCGCCCCAAGATAGCAATTGACGAACACCGTCTTGGCCCAAGAGCGCCAAGGACGCCCGAGGTAGCTCTTGGTGACACCCTCATCCGCAGTCAGCCGGCAATTCTCGAAAACGTAGCCGTAGGGCTCCCCCTCGGGGGTGGACGCCGCCGTCACGTAGCTGTTCTTCTTCTGGTGGATGACGCAGTGGCGGAACAGCACGGTGCTGGGTCCAAAAATGAAGTCGGTGGTACCCTCGATGTAGCAGTCCAGGAAAAACGCCCTCATCAGCCCGCCGTTTTGATTGTAGCGCCCGAAGGTGTAGAGCGTGTCCTGATTCCCCAGCAAACAGCAGCGGTGGAAGAAGATGAAATCCCCGTTGGTGAACACCGCAACGGCCTGACCTATCTCCTTGCCCTCCCCCGCATCGTTGGATATGCTAAGGTCCTCAAAAGTTACGTAATCCGCATGTACATATAGAGTTGCGCTGCCCGAAGTGCCGATTTTGTGCTCGGTGCCGGGCCAGTACTGCTCCGCATATTTGCCGTAGACGATAAGGGTATTTTCGGGCCCGTCGCCCTTAATGTGCAGCCGCTGTTTGTTGGCGGGAATCACCACCTCCTCGCGGTAGACCCCGGCCTTAATGTGGATGGTGGTGATGTGCTCGTGCTCGTAGTCCGGGCAAGCCGCAATGGCCTCATTGATGCTTGTAAAATCCCCGCTGCCGTCAAGCGCAACGGTAAGGGTATCCTTTGCCCAAAGCCCGCACAGACCCAGCTGCAGGGCACAAATTATAGCTATCGTTCGTTTCATTTGATGACAAGATTTTCGACGTCCGAAGTTTTAGGCTCGCTGCTCCCCTCGCAATGCACGGCAACGTTCTCGAAGCTGATGTCGCGCGCATGGTGGATTTCGATGCCCTCGGTAGTTGTAAACACGCAGTCCTTGAATGACATACCGCTTACCGGCATCTCCGGCAGGCCGTTAATGAAGATGGCAGCATCCGCCCCGTTGCAGACGATGTTGCTGATGTGCATATCGCGGAAGCTGGGAGTGGTTTCGTCGACGGGAGGAGCCGCCTCCTCAACCGTCATGCCGCCCTCCGCCTTCTGCTCCGAAACCGACTTGCCGCCGTAGTAGAGATTGAAAATCACCGCATTGGTGATGATATCCTTCATGTAGATGCGGTCCATCCAGATGTCCTTGACCACGCCACCGCGGCCGCGGGTGCTCTTGAAGCGCAGGCCCACATCGGTGCCGAGGAAGGAGCAATTGCTCACCTTGATGTTCTCCACTCCCCCACTCATCTCGCTGCCGACCACAAAGCCACCATGCCCACTATACACCGTACACCCGTCTATAATGAGGTTTTTGCAGGCTTTGGCGTGAGCGCGCCCATCCTCATCCTTACCGCTCTTGATGCAGATGGCATCGTCGCCCACATCGAAGGTAGAGTTCACCAAAATCACGTTTTCGCAAGCGTCGATGTCGATGCCGTCGCCGTTGGTGCTCCAAGCCGTATTGCGGACGTTGACCCCGTCGATAATCACGTTTCTACACCACAGCGGATGAAGGTTCCAAGCCGGGGAATTCTGGAAGGTAACTCCCTGAAGATAAACGTTTTCGCATTCGCGAAGCGATACCAGCACGGGACGCAGAAAACGTTTGATTTGCTCCTCATCCAGGCTGGCGTCCGGCTTATTGAAATTGCCCGAAGTTTCGCGCGCCAGACCGTAGCCCTCGTCGGGAAACCACTTGTCGCCGCTCTCACTCAGAACCCCGCCCTTTTTGAGTTGCTGCTTCCAGATTTTAGGAGGAGCGTTCTGCTTTTTGAGCTCGCGCCAAGCGTCGCCACTACCGTCCACAATGCCCTCTCCCGTAATGCTTATGTTCTTCTGTCCCAGAGCGTTAATGGGCGAAGTGCAGCGCCGCATATCCAAGCCTTCGAAGTTGGTTTCGATAATCGGGTAAAGGTCGGGATTGGGATCGAAAAGAATGGTCGCATTCCGCTCCAAATGAAGGTCGATTCCGCTAAGTAAAGTGATTGGGCCGGTGCGCCAAATTCCGGCGGGAACGATGAGGTGTCCCCCGCCCTTTTCGGCCAAAGATTTAATGGCTTTTGCAAAGGCCTCGGTGTTCATTGTGATTCCATCTCCCACAGCATCAAAATCGCTAAGGGACACGGTTCCGGAAGGGATTTTAGGCTGCTGCAACTTGGGCATTTCAAAGGGAAGGTCCTTGTAAAGCGAGGAATAATCCTCGGACTTTTCGCTCTGCTTGCAGGAGAGAAAAGTCAGGGCAAGCAACAAAGCTGCGGGAGCAAATCGGGTAATGGTCATAGTCTTGTTTTTTGACGGGTTTGCACAAAGGTATAAAAAATCCTGAGGTCTGCAAAACGCTCCGCCCCACCAAAGGTGAAAGAGACAAAAAATTTATGCAAACGTTTGCATTTTCAAAAATATTATTTACCTTTGAGAGATTTTTAATAGCTTAGCACGACTAATAACCGAGATGAAGTCCATATACACTTTTTTAACGGCCATATTGGCAACGGTTTTCCTGGCTTCCTGCGGGAGCGATCCCCTATCCGTAAGGGTTGTCCGCAGCGAGATGAACCGCTGCTCCGACGCCTCCTACCTCGACGGCTTGGAGGGCAAATACAAGTGGAACTACACCACCGGGCTGGAACTTAAAGCCTTTTTGGACGTTTACGACACCTACGGCGGAGACGACATCTTCAATTTTGCGGAAAAGTGGTACGACAGCGTCATCGACGAAAACGGCAACATCATCAATCCTGCCGACGGAAAGAGGCTCAACTACAAAATCAGCAATTACTCCACCGACCATATCTGCCCCGGAAAGGCCCTGTTCTACCTCTACGACAAAACGGGGAAGGACAAATACAAAATGGTGATGGACACCCTCAGAGCGCAGCTCGCAACCCATCCCCGCACCCCTCAGGGCGGCTTTTGGCACAAAAAAATCTACCCCGACCAGATGTGGCTCGACGGCCTTTACATGGCTCAGCCCTTCTACGCCGAATACATCTACCGCTTCGAAACTCCCGACGTACAGGACTCCCTCTACAGGGACGTTGTGCGCAACTTCCTGATTGTGGCAGAACACACCTACGACCCTCAAACCAAGCTATACAGGCATGCCTGGGACGCATCCGGCAAGATGTTTTGGGCCGACAGCACCGGGCAGTCCAAGCACGCATGGGGCAGGGCCCTCGGCTGGTACTGCATGGCAATTGTGGACGTACTCCCCTTCATCCCCGAAGAAACCGAGGGTAGAGACAATCTTATCGAGATTCTGCGCGGCATCTACGACGTGCTACCGGAATACGCCGACCCCACCACGGGAATGTGGTATCAGGTGCTCGACCGCCCCGGAGCGGAGGGCAACTACACCGAGGCCACCGCAAGCGCAATGTTCACCTACGCCCTCCTCAAGGGGGTACGCCTCGGCTATCTGGACAAGGACCTGGCGCCCTACGCGCACAAGACCTATAAAAATCTACTGGACACCTTCGTCGAAACGGACGAGGACGGCAACATCAACCTCATACGCTGCTGCGAAGTTGCAGGACTCGGAGGCAAGGATAACCGCAGCGGCGACTACGACTACTACATTAACGAAAAGGTGCGCAGCAACGATCCCAAGGGCATAGGGCCGCTGATTTGGGCTGCGCTGGAAATTGAAAGGCTATGAAAAGATTAGGTTTTCTTTTGGCAATAGCGATGTTTGTGCTCGACTGCGGAGCCTGCGGCAAAAGCGGTACCGAGAGCGGTAGCACCGGCAAGCCCACCACCCCCACCGGGGTCACGCTCAAACGCAGCAGCGAGACCTCCCTCGCCTATCAGTGGGACGCAGTCAATGGGGTTGAGGGCTACGATTGGAAGCTCATGCAGGGCAGCAGCGCCGTGCAGACGGGGGTCAGCAGCAGCCGCAACGTCACCATCAGCGGGCTCAGCAAGGGTACGACCTACAAGTTTGCGGTCCGCTCCTATAGCGGCAGCACCTACTCCGAATTCAGCGAGTACGTAGAGAGTACCACGAGCGGCACGGCAAGCGAAGAGGGCAGCACAACGGGGCAAAACACCTACTATTCTCTGTTTGAAATCCCCAGCGCCGAAGAAGACGGCGTTGCCCGCGCGTTCCCCGGTGCCGAAGGCGGCGGAATGTACACCACGGGCGGACGTGGCGGCACCGTTTACCACGTCACCAACCTCAACGACAGCGGCGAGGGTTCCCTTCGCTGGGCCGTCAGCAAGAAGGGCGCCCGCATCATTGTGTTTGACGTTGCAGGTATAATCGAACTTCAGAGCCAGCTCGAAATCAAGAACGGCGACCTTACAATTGCAGGACAGACCGCTCCCGGTGACGGAATTTGCCTCAAGGATTACTCTACAGTAATTAAAGAAGGGGCCGATAATATTATAATAAGGTTCATCCGTTTCCGTCTGGGAGATGAAGCGCAATGCGAAGATGACGCCTTTTGGGGACGTCGCGCTTCCAATATAATAATAGACCACTGTTCCATGAGTTGGAGCACCGATGAGTGCAGTTCCTTCTACGGCAACGAGAATATGACAATGCAGTGGTGCATCATCGCCGAGAGCCTGAACAATTCCATTCATAACAAGGGTAGCCACGGCTATGGGGCCATCTGGGGAGGCAAGAACGCTTCCTTCCATCACAATATGTTCGCCTGCCATAACAACCGTGTTCCCCGTCTGGACCATCCCGAAATTTATGCCGACCCCACCAACCCCGACAAGAGGGGCAATGTGGATATGCGCAACTGCGTAAACTACAACTGGGGCAGCGGCAATGGCGCCTACGGCGGCGAGGGCGGCTGGTTCAATATGATCAACAACTACTACAAGCCGGGACCTGCATCCAAGGACAAGCAATACTATCTTGAGGCTGACAGCTATTATTCTTCCGGCAAGACTGTCTACGGCTATCCCCAACTCTATCTTAGCGGGAACTACCATACCGAGTATGGAGAATATTCCAGCAAATATCCCGACGGGGTTTACTGGAAGGATGAAGGCGAGACCTACAACGGCACTACCCTATCCAGCAAAGGCTGCCTGCAGAGCCAAGCCTTCAGCATTGTAGGCAAGGACAATACCGCCGCCTATACCACCACCCACAGTGCCGAAGATGCTTTCAATCAAGTACTTAAATACGGTGGAGCATCGCTCAGCAGGGATGCTGTCGACACCCGAGTTACCAGCGATGCCAAGAATGGAACCGCATCCATCACCGACGGTGGCAACGGCAGCACGAATGGCCTGATCGACACTCAGAGCGCAGCAGGAGGATGGCCTAGCTACAGTGCCACCTCCGACGAACTCTCCAAGGCCACCGACACCGACGGTGACGGCATTCCCGACTGGTTCGAAGAGAAGTTCGGACTCGACAAGAGCAACGCCAAAGACGCCGCTCAGTACGACTTCGACGCCCAAAAACGCTACACCAACCTCGAAATGTACCTACATTATCTTGTAAAGGATATCGTAACTGCACAGATTAGCAACGGAACATATACGAAACTATAATCAATATCAATCAAAACCAAATTCCTATGAGTAAAAACCTAAAAAGACTGATTGTCCTTGTACTGGGGCTCAGCTGCGCAGCTGCGTTGCATGCCCAGACGGTCAAGGGCGTAGTCAAGGACGGGAACGGCGAGCCCCTGATGGGAGCTTTCGTTATGGTGCAAGGCACCACTAACGGCACCGCTACGGGCCTCGACGGCGACTATTCGATAGACGTTGCCGACGCTTCCACCGCTGTCCTTGAATTCTCTTTGATTGGAATGAAGACCGTAACCATCCCCGTTTCGGGCAGAGCTGTGGTAGATGCCGTCCTCGAAGACGACACCACAGTGCTTGACGAGGTTGTGGTTGTAGGTTATGCCACCGTTAAGAGGCGCGACCTGCTCGGATCGGTATCTTCGGTAAATTCCGACAAACTCACCGAACAGCCTGTGACTACCGTAAGCCAGGCCCTCTCCGGTAAGATGGCCGGTGTGCAGGTAACCACCACCGAAGGTGACCCCGATGCCGACATCAAGATCCGCGTACGTGGAGGCGGTTCCATTACTCAGGATTCCTCACCTCTGTACATTGTGGACGGCTTCCCCGTTGAGAGCATCAACGACATTTCATCCTCTGAAATTCAGAGTATCGACGTGCTCAAGGATGCATTCAGTACCGCAATCTACGGTAGCCGTGGTGCAAACGGTGTTGTAATCGTTACCACCAAGGGTGCCGACAAGGGCAGTAAGACCACAGTCAAACTCAATGCCTACTACGGCTTCAAAAAGATGGCCAACCGCAACGCCATCCAAGTTATGGATTCCGAGAACTTTACAAAGTTCCAGTATGAGCTCGGCGTTCTGCGTGACAATCTTTCTACAGTCTACAACAACTACTTCGGCAGTTTCGACGATATCGACCAGTATGTAGGTCTCCCGACCAACGATTGGATCGGACAGATCTTCGGAAATACAGGCACAACATTCAGCACAGACGTCAGCATCTCAGGCCACAGCAAGGACTTTAGCTGGACTCTGGGCTACGCACATATGGATGACAACGCCATCATGCTCAACTCCAACTACAAGCGTAACAACCTGAATTTCAAGGCACAATACCATCCTTGGGAGAAGGTTACCATCGACGTTAACATGCGTTATTCCAAGGTTGATGTTCGCGGCGCAGGTGCCAACTCTCTGAACGACAACTCGGGTTCTACATCCAGCAACGGTCGTCTAAAGCATGCGGTAATCTACCAGCCTATCCCCGTTTCTTCCAATATTGCAGGTGCTGAAGAAGAGGAAGACTATGGCGATGCAGTCAACCCTCTCACTGCCGTTTACGATAACGACAGCAAGCGCGACCGTTCCACCTTCAACGCCAACGCAGCCGTTACCTGGGAAATCATTGAGAATCTCCGTCTCAAGGTGGACGGTGGCTTTGAAGACTATCGCCAGACCGACAACAAGTTCTACGGCATGAGTACCTATACCGTATACAACTCCGGCGGTCTCGGTCCCGTTGTAAAGTACACCGATACCTTCCGCAAGAAATATCGTAACACCAACACTTTGCAGTACAATTTTGCGAATTTCATCAATAACGACGACCACACAGTTGACGTACTGCTCGGCCAGGAAACGACCATCACAAAGAGCAACTATACCTTTATGCAGTCCAACGACCTGCCTTCGTTCTACGATGCATCTCTCGCTTGGAACTTCATTAACTCAGGTACACCTACCTCGGTTGTAAACTACTTCTACCCCAATGACAACCTTGTCTCGTTCTTTGCACGTGCAAACTACGACTATAAGCACAAATATTCCTTCGGTGCCACCCTGCGTGCCGATGGTTCCAGCAAATTTGCAAAGGGACATCGCTGGGGCTTCTTCCCCTCACTCGCTGCATCTTGGACCATCAGCAACGAGGATTTCATGGAAGAGTACCGCTCTTGGATCGACCAACTTAAGCTCCGTTACAGCTTTGGTACCGCCGGTAATAACAATATACCCAGCGGTCAGATTAACAAGGTTTACACATCTTACGCAACCTCTTCTGTTCCAAACTATTACATCAGTTCCGGAGACGTCATCCTGAGTGCAGGTAATATTATGAACAACCCCGAACTGACCTGGGAAACCACCTATACTCACAACCTTGGCGTTGACTTCAGTCTGTGGAACAGCAAACTTACCGGTTCGTTCGAAATCTATCAGAACGACACCAAGAACCTGCTCATCAACTTCCCTATCAGCGGCGTCGGTTACACATCCCAGTACCGGAACATCGGTTCCACCCGCAACCGCGGTGTTGAGCTCACCCTCAACGCTCCTATAATAAATGAGAAGGACTTCTCACTGAATGTCAGCGGCAATATCTCCTACAACAAGAACAAGGTTACCTCCCTCGGTGGTCTTTCATCCATCGTTTCCGCTTCGGGTTGGGCTTCTTCCGAAATCACCCAGGATTACCTTGTTGAGGTTGGACAGCCCCTCGGCAACATGATTGGCTACGTCAGCGACGGCTACTACACCACCGACGACCTTACCTACACCGGTTCCAAGTGGGTTGTAAACACTACCGTTGACGAAGAAGGCAATACCGTTAACCTCGTTCCCGACGCATCCAGCATCATTGGAAGCACCTACTTCCGCCCCGGTGCTCCTAAGTACAAGGACCTCAACGGCGACGGTGTAATTGATGCCAACGATATGACCGTCATCGGCAACGCACTCCCCGATTGGCAGGGCGGTTTCAACTTCAACGGTTACTACAAGGGTTTCGACTTCAGTGCGAACTTCAACTATGTGATCGGCAATCAGATTTACAATGCCAACAAGATTGAGTTCACCTCTTCGCGTAAGTTCACCACCCTGCGTAATCTTTCCAGCCTAATGAACGTCAACAATCGTTGGACCAACATCAATTGGGAGACCGGCGAACTTGTCAACGATGCCGAGACTCTGAACGCTATGAACGAGGGCAAGACCATGTGGGCTCCCTTCGTTCAGAACGCAATCTTCAGCGACTGGGCCGTTGAAGACGGTTCATTCCTTCGCCTTCAGAGCGTAACCGTTGGATACACCCTTCCTGAAACTCTTACCGAGAAGGCACACATCCGCAGGCTACGCCTCTATGTAACCGGCTCCAACCTCTTCTGCCTCACCAAGTACAGTGGCTATGACCCGGAGGTTGATACCCGCCGCTCCACCCCGCTTACTCCCGGTGTAGACTGCTCAGCCTACCCTAAGAGCATCGGTTGTGTATTTGGAATCAACCTTACATTCTAAAGGAGGACACAAATATGAAAAATACACTTAAATATATCTTGATCGCAGCTGCATCCCTTTCGCTGCTTTCCTGCAATAAGCTTCTTAATGTAGAATCCCCTTCCACCATGGACGGCTCTACCGTGTATTCCAACTACACCCTCGCCGAAGAAGCAATCTACAGCATCCACACTGCGTTTACAGCCACCAACAGCTATCGTGGACGCTTCCTCCCTTGGTACGGCTTCAACACCGACATCGAGATTTACAACAGCATCAAGACCGGTGACCAGAAGACCCAACTTGTAGGCTATGACCCTCAGGTAACCGATACCCAGATGAACAGCAATGGCGCTCCCTTTGCCGACATGTACAACGGCGTTGAGAAGTGCAACCTCGCCATCGAGGGCCTCAAGCAATACGGCAATATCGAGTCCAATCCCGATATGGCCTACCTCTATGCAGAGGCTCTGACCCTACGCGCAATGCTCTACTACGACCTTGTAAAGGCCTGGGGAGATGTCCCTGCACGCTTCGAGTCACTTACTTCAGAGACTCTTTACAAAACAAAGGAGAGCCGCGATGTGATCTTCGAGCAGATTCTTGGCGACCTGGAGACCGCCATCCCTATGCTCCCCTATCCTCTGGGAAGCACTACCGAACTTGGTACTCTTGACGAGGCCTCTTCGGCTGCACAGAACACCGACCGTGTAAACAAGGCTTTTGCCGAGGGACTATACGCCCGTATCGCCCTTGCAGCATCGGGTTATGCTCTGCGTCCCGATGACGGCATGGTAGGCACAGGCGACCTTGGCACCGTACGTCTTACCACCGACGAGAACCTCTCCAAGGACGTGCTCTATCCCAAGGCTCTCGCTTATCTTGAAGATGTCATCAACTCCGGAAGTGCTTCACTCGTAAGTAATTACGAAACCCTCTGGAAGGACTTAAACAATATGGACAAGAGCGCCGGCAAGGAAGTCCTCTTCGTAATCCCCTTCGGTGGAGACCAGGACCCTACCAGCAATGTCCGTGGCCGTTGGAACTACACCTTCGCAATCAAGGTGCAGACTACCACGATTAATGGCTACCTCCTTAACAACAGCGGTGGTACCGCAGGCCCTACCCCCACTTTCTGGTACAAGTTCGACGAGAACGACTCCAGGCGTGACATCACCTGCGCATACTGGCACTACGAGAAGGAAGCCCCCGTACTCAACGGCGCCAACACAGCATACTTCGGCAAGTACCGCTTCGATTGGATGACCTCTCATCCCTACACAGGCGGCAACGACGATGGTGTAAAGCCCGTTGTAATGCGCTACGCCGACATTCTCCTCATGGCAGCCGAGATTGCCAACGAACTTGGCGACCTCTCTACCGCCAAAAAGTACTTCCTCCCCGTTCGCGAGCGTGCATTCGACGAGAATACCGCTGCTACTTATGTAAATGACATTTCCAGCAAAGACGACATGTTCGAAGCCATTTACAACGAGCGTGCATTCGAGTTCTGCGGCGAGTTCCTCCGCAAGGGCGACCTCATCCGCTGGAACATGCTCGGCCAGGCTCTCGAGGCCTACAAGTCCGACCTTGAGGACTTTGCAAACTGCACCGGCGACTACGCTTACCTCAGTGGCCGTACCATCAAATGGAAGGCTAATGAAGCAGGTGACGGCATTAAGGTTTACGGTCTCGCAGAGAGCGAGAGCGGCAGCCCCGAAGGCAATGGCTGGGAAGAGCAAAAAGATTATATCAAGTACAGCAACTTCGAGGAAAGGATTGAGAACTACTATCTCAACGACCCCGATACCAAGCAGTTCTGGCCCATCTTCAACTACGTGCTGACGAACAGCCAGGGATACCTTGTAAATGATTACGGTTATTAATAGATAACAATGAATATGAAAAATTTTATTAGAATTGCGTCTACCCTGAGCGTTCTTGCTCTGACCCTTCTTGTGGGTTGCTCCAAGAGCTTTCAGGAGGAGGTTACCGACCTGGGGCTCACCCGTTGCCTCGAGCCGATGAACCTTGCCGCAAAGATTACCGACGGCGACAATGTCACCTATTCTTGGGATGTGACCAAGGACGCCGAGAAGTACAATCTTGTGGTTTACTACGATTCAAATTTCACGCAGGAAGCGTTTAGCAAGACCATTGACGCCGGCGATGTTCCCTACACCGTGGGAATGATTGCAGATACCACCTATTACTTTAAGGTTCAGGCTACAAACCAGACCGCAGGCCTTGAGGATTCAAAGTGGGCATACTACGGAAAGAGCATCGAGACATACGCCGTAAAGGACAACCTTTACCTCGAGATTGCCGAGAAAGGCAGCGACTTTGTAAGGCTTGCATGGTCTACCGAAGTAAGTGATTTTGAAGATGTTACCAATATCGTCATCGTTCTTTCCGACGATACAGAGGAAGAAGTTATCGATTACGAACTCACCGCAGACGACATTAAGGAAGGTACTGCCATCCTAAGTGGTCTCAAGGCATTCACGGAGTACAAGGTTATCCTTTACTATTACAGTGCTTCCCGCGGCGAGGTGGACTTCTGGACCAATGCATCATCCGACGGTTTCACTACAATTAGGACTCTGGATGAATTCCGCGCAGCCCTTAAGAGCACTAGCGGCGGCCAGTTCCTGCTGACCCAGGCAGGCAGCCCTTACACCGCAGACGAGGGTGAAACCTTCGAAATCGTTAGCAACTTCGAGCTCGTAGGTGAGGAAAGCGCCGATGGCAGCAAGCCTGTCATCCAGGGCGAATTCCACATCACCGCTGCAGCAAGCGGTTCTTCCAACAGCATTATCTTCAAGAGCGTTGAACTCGACGGTCAGAAGGACGACGGTTTCCCCATCCAGCTTAAGAACGGCGGTGGCATCAAGACCGCCGTTGAACTCAACGAAATCACCTTCGAGAACTGTATTATCCACGGTTACACCAAGGGTCTCATCTACGAGTGGAGCCAGCCTATGAGCGTAGCTGCCATCAACTGGATTGGTTGCGACATCTATGAGATTAATGCAGACGGGAGCGGCGGTGGCGATGTCATCGACTTCCGTGGCACCAGCGCAGACCCTCTCTCCACCATCGGTGCAGTGACCATCTACAACAACACCATCTACACAGGTGGACGTACTTTCCTAAGAATTGACTTCCCTAAGAGCCTTGGCGAGATTAAGTTCAACCAGAACACCCTTTACAACCTCTGCGTCAGCGAAAATTCCAACAATGCCGGTATCATCCCTCTGCAGACCGCTCCCAGCAGCATGGAGTTCAACAACAACCTCATTCTCAACATGGGCGAGAAGTCCAAGCTCGGTAGCGACGGCACTGCTTCTTCAGGCGGTTTCGACGGCTATAAGTATTGGAACGGTGTATCCTACAAGAGCAACTACTACTACAACGTAGGCGAGAAGTTCTTCAACGAGCACTTCACTGCAACAGGCTTCACCGAGGTAACCGCTGACCCTTGCTACAATGCAGCAGGTGCCATGTTCAACCTCACCAATAGCGACCTCGTTGCCGCCAAGGTAGGTGCTTCCAAGTGGTGGACAGAGTATGTTGAGGCTCCCGAAGACCTCACCCTTGAGGCCGTTAAGGGCAACCACACCTGGAACTTCGGCAATGCCAAGTACTTCAGCGGCACCATCAAGAAGGAAATGGTTCGCGACTACCTCTACATCAACGCCAGCGGCGATAACCCCATCACCGTAAGCAACAGTGCACTGGTATTCGATGCAGCCACCGTCCTCGATAAGAACGGCGTTCCTCGCACAGGCTACCTTGCATTCAAGGTTACCGAGCCCGGTAGTGTTCTTGTTACCGCATCAGGTGACGGTACCGCCCACATCACAGTCGGCGTTGGTCCTACCGACGGCAGTTCAATCACCATCAAGGGTGGTGCGGTTGCCAATGCAGAGTCCAGCACTCCCGTTAAGATTGTGATCAGCGACATCACCGAGGAGAGCATGGTACATGTATATGTAAGTGGTGCAGCCACCATCAGCGCTCTTGCTTGGAGCACCGATGTAAGCTCTGTCAACACCGCACTCCCTACCCCTGCTCCCGGCGCAACTCCCAATGTTGTAACTGCAGGTTCTTCCGAGGACATCGTAGTTAGCTGGGATGCTATCGCAGGTGCAGGCAGCTACTCCGTTGTCTTTAACGGCAAGACCTACAGCGTAACTGACGGCGAAACCTCCTACACCATTGGCGGAACCACCGTATTTATGCTCGATCCGGGTAGCTACACCGTTGATGTATACGCCAACCCCGGCGAAGATGATATCTACAACACCATGTCCGACAAGGGTACCGCAGCATTTGCAGTGCTCAACGCAGGCGAAAGCACCGGAAGCGGCGTCATCGTAAGCAGCGTGGATGAACTCCAGGCAGCCCTCGACGCAGCCAAGGGCGAGATTATCATCAAGGAGAACACTACCATCGATTACAGCGCTGCCATTACTCCCAGTGTTGCTACCAGCATCACCGGTCAGGACGGCGCAGCTCTGAGCGGAGTAACATTCTCACTCACAAGCGATTGCACCGACCTCGTTCTGGACAACCTGACTCTCAACGCAGGCAGTCAGGGTATCCTCATCGACCTCAATAGCAACGCCAGCACAATCAATAGCATCACCATCAAGAACTGCTCGATTGACGGTTATAGCAAGAGCGTCATCTACAGCAGCCAGGCAGATAACAATGTAAGCAGTTTCCTGTTCTACAATAATATTGTTACCAATCAGGGTACAGGCCAGGGCGGCTTCGACGTTCGCAAGGGTACATTCTCAAGCTTCACAATCACCGAGAGCACCTTCAACGGCGGCTTCCGCGACTTCATCCGCATGGACGCTGCAGTAAGTTGCAATACTCTGGAAATCAGCCAGAACACCTTCTACGGCATACCCGGAAAGGACCAGAACGGTCTGCTCTATGTACGCGCAACTCCTAGCAGTTATGTTGTGAAGAACAACCTCTTCCACACCATCAACTATATGCTTGGCAAGAGTGGCGTTACCGCTCCTACCGCAAGCAATAATATGGTTTACAACTGTGGAGACAAATTCTACACAGGTGGCTTGGATGCAACTTCCAT
>Ga0181612_116800_pt1 | contig 14862 bp, 7 predicted proteins | sample HoacroProtozoa21_FD_119630 | JGI IMG/M metagenome (GOLD analysis project Ga0181612, IMG submission 119630) | Hoatzin crop microbial communities from Cojedes, Venezuel. Combined Assembly of Gp0051906, Gp0051904, Gp0051908 | reverse complement strand
TTCTCTGGAGATATTCAAGCCCCTCCTAGACAAGGTCATGTGCATCCTGCTCTAGGTGACCCTGCTTCGGCAGGGGGGTTGGACTAGGTCACCCATAGAGGTCCCTTCCAACCCGTACCATTCTGTCATTCTGTGATTCTGTGATTCTATGAATCCATAAGGGATAAAATCATGAGTATGACTCTGCCATAACATGAAGCAACCTAGAGATTCTCTCTGATGGTATTAGCCATGTCGTCCCAGAGCCAACAGTAAAGGCAGCACTGCCCATACAGGGAATGCAATGGGACAGTTTGACCTCATTCAGGTTGACAGGTGATCCTCCCATGCCACAGTGCCAGAGCCAGACCTTTAGCAAATACAGTGAGGCCATACCTGGCCTTTTGGCATGAACTCATGGTGAAACAACTGAAAGTGAAACATTTGCAAAATCAAATATTTACCAAGTGGTGAAACGGGCCACTGCAGCCAGAGGGAAGCTGTTCCTAGGTGGCCTCAGTCGGCTCAGATCCTGCACGCAGCTGGGACCACTGTGGTGGCCTCATTTAAGAGACCTTCAGATCGCTGGAGTCCACTTGCGCTCTCAGCAGTCAGGCCACCTGGGTAGGAGAGAGCAAACTTTAGTCACCCAGAGCCCTGATCTCGAAAGGAAAAGATAAAGACTCACAAGTAGAAAATGCAGATTCTTTCCAAATGGTCTTACTGAAGATGACATAAATATAGACAGTTTAAATATCCCATATGTTAGCTTTCTACAGTCAGGTGTGTATCTCTTACACAGGGTTAAGCCTAAGCACAGACTAATAAACCACTCATCGAGAGAGGAGCTCAATATTGGAAAGCAAGAAACTGGTGTTTGGCTGCATCTTTGCTCTTTCCTAGTAGGAGAGGGTAAAAAGCCTGAAAGGAAAGTATAAGGCTTGGAATTGGGCTTGAGCATGTGTCCCTGGATGGGCCCATTCCCCAGATATGTTTCTTACGCTCTTGAAAGCAGCAAGCATCAGAAATTGTAGAGGGAGATCTAGACATGCCACAAATATTAAATGTAAATACAACACATTCCAGGACAGACCCTTCAGTGAAACAAGCTCTAGAGCAAAGCTATCTCTTCTTGTTGATGACAATGCAAAGGACTTCAGCATAATAGTATTTACTCAGTTAAATGAGAGCTGTAATGCACTTCAGCCTTAGAAACAAAACTTGAACTATTTAAATGTACCATTTTCAAACCTAAGGATTTATTTGGCTGTGGCTGTTGACTTCAGTGGGAGTCAATGCTGCAACCAAATGCGCTGCTTTGAAAGCCTTCTCAACAGGTGAAAAGGCTGGGTTACGTACATATAATGGAACATGATAACCTTTTGCTTTAAGCTCAAGCAGCACCCAGAGCAAGGAAGCCCAGGCTTAGTTTAGACACAAATATATAAGTAAAAATACATTTTAACTTTGCAGGTTTCAACTTTCCAGAGTCAAACTAGCCCCAGTAACACTGGGACAATTTGACTGGGCTTCTTGCCCAGTCCAAAACTGGACATTAGAGACTTCCCAATTGAATTCTGTGAGATTTATGGTTTAGCGCTATCTAGGACCCCAGAGTTGAGCTTCAGACCCATTTGGCCATTGCTCAACTAAGGTGCTTTATCTAAGTCACTTCATCATCTTTTGCCTCGCTTCCCTTCAGTAAATTTGGAATAAATATATTCATCCTCTTTGACATCACTGGATGAGAATTAAATATTATTATTATCAGGTACACTCATACTAAATGGGTCATGTTAATGACGTAAGTAACCTGTCTTGTCTAGTACAGAGCATTTTTTTTTGCACATGAAGGTGCTGGGAAGTTTTAATAAGCACCTTGACTTTTGCCTTCATATTGGTGAGAGTCACCCACTTCCTTAAAATATCTTCTCCTATTTATTTTTTAATATATATGATTGAGCCTTTCAGCCTAGTCTTTTTAAGCTTTTCAACACAGAAACAGAGTACACTCTGTTTAATTAAGCTTATACGGTCACATTTGTTCCAAGCTCAACTCCCCCCAACCTGAGAAAATAACCTTTCCCAGGATGAATTTTTCTTTAAAAATATGATGTGGTAATCCACTTTCTAACAAAGACTATACAACTATCTTAATCTTTGCCCATGCATGGAAGACACTCTTTGTTTTTGTAGATCCAGCAACTTTAGAAGACAGGAATCAGTAAACAGCAGGCTAATCATTCTGTCTCCACTGACAAGCAGTGAAGGAGTTAATTATGCTTCTTTTCACTAATTCTGTTGCAGAGCTTGGTTGTGCATATTAAACGTCTAAGTTATCAGATTCAAAGAAAAACTTGATCTCAATTTGGCTTCATATTATAAGTGCCATTCCCTGTTGTCCTACCTAGCACTGTTAATTGCATACATTTAGCCCTCTATTTGAGAATAATTTAGCTTTGTATTGAAAAGAAACAGCCCTGGCCTTGGTTATTTTGGCATACAAGTCTCCAGTATGACTCTTGTTTTCTAAGCAGACTTTAATGATTCTAAAACCAATATTCATTGTTTGAAGAGGCATAGCGGCCTTGGCATTTACTTAACCTTTTGTCTCATGTATGAGACTGAGTCAGCCTAAATCCTTTTCTTAATTAATATCTATTCTTTTTTTTTTCCGTCCAACATTATTTATTAAACAATTTGCATGCAACAATTAGAGTTTAGAGATTAGAAAAACTCACTGTATGAGCAAGCTTGCTTTGTACAACAACAACCATGAAACTAGTCCTCCAGCTCATACAGAGCTCTGAGCATGAACGAGATGCGAACAGGCAGTAAGGTCAAGTAAAAAAATCAAAACCCACATCCCACCATTCAAATGTTAGCCATAACATTAAGCTACTCCCAACTAAAAAACTAATAATTCTAGCGGAAAAGAGATAAAATACTACTGTAAAAGCATAAACTCCAAGGATTCCACACCTCTAGTCAATGTCAGTGATGATAGTTATGGTTGTGAATATAAGTGCAATCACTGAACCTTTTTCCTTATTTCTGTGGTAGAAAGAAACTATAATTTCAGATCCCTTTACTGTTGCACTGGACAGCACTGTGTGCTCCACATGAACTGTCTCAACTGGAGCTTACCTACTTTTCCAGTGTGTTTGTGTCTATATATTTCTTTGCACTTTTGTGATTGCAACTACTTTCCACACACTGCTTAGTGTGCAACAGGAGACCCTTACGAACGTTCAGAGCAACATGGAAAACAGAGAGGACACCTTTGGCAACAAAAATAAAAACATTTTGGGTTTGCATTACCAGTTGTATGACATTAACTGAGAACCACATTGCAGCTGGCTCACATATAAATGCACACGGAAGTAAGGACTCGAGCATCTTTCCTCACCTATTCTTCCAGCCAGTAGCTATGTGTAATCACAGATGCTTTGCTCAGACGATTGACTCACTGCAAGACGAGTGACTGAATCACCATTTCTATCTTACCAGAGTCGTATGACAAACCAGACCTATATGAAAAACTATAATGCGCTCCAGACTTTGAAGTCATAAGCAACGTGGATGTGATAATACGAGCCATATCTTGCACACATTAGAAGACACACAGGAATAAGATTCTAGGCATTGGCATCAATGTCATCCTAAATCTTACACTAGCCAATGATCCTTAGTATCTAATGCTCTAAGGATCTCCATTCTAAAAGGCTTTAGGAGATTTCTGGGTACACACAAAGCTCTTGACTCACCTCTCTTCCACATGAACCTATAGACAATGAACCCTCCTACCCATATGACAAGATCCTAAGGGTCATATGCATGACTTGCTTCTTTGTAGGTGGAGAAGACGTGGTGAAGAAACAAAGTGGGACCATTGCTTAGAAACCTGAGAGCTGAACTGGACCACTGCCACTACCTCAGAGCTGATGCTCCTGAAAGAAACAGTCTAGCCCTAGGGATCCAGGAGAGTCATTTTCTTCAGAACTACTTTGTCATTGTAGCACTACCCTAAATATTATTATAGGCTTATAGTTCAGCAGGTAATTTCAGGGCATGAACTTAGACAGCAAGTTTTAAAATGCAAATACATGCCTATAAATACAATGTATTAATAAGTTAACAGTTTTCAATAAGGCATCAACATTTGCATGCATCTTCCTACTTGTTATGTGCAGTACTACATTTTTTAATGTTTCTTGGATGTTAGCCAGAGAGTCTGGGTCCCTAGTTAGTTCATTTATTACTTTCTTGCCACAATAGATCTGGGTCTTGGCCAAGTACTGGACTCATACTGCATACAAAACCACAGAATTTTCTCCCTTATCTATTGATAGTCTTCACTTCCCAGTGAAGGGGAAAAAATACGGTAAATTAAGATAATAAGTAAACACATAAAAATCCAGCACTAACTGTAGTAGAGATATTTTTAGCATCTTTTAACACTATGCGTAATCAAAAGATTTCCTTATGTATTTATACTGCCTTGGTCTCCCAAGAGTCTAATTCATGACTGTTCACCTGAACAGGAAAGGAAGATCTCTTCTTTAAACCCCTCCTGGAGCTCCTCTGGCTTTCCACAAGAGTGAGCAAGGTTACATGACATGAAATAAAACATTGGAAGTAGAGGCTTCAGCATCATCCTTCCTTTTTCAGTGTTTCTCAACCTATGGTCTATGGAAGGGTTTAAAGAGGCCATGAAGTGTTAGAGGTGGCCTCTGTTTCACATTTGACCTTGAAAATTTTTATCTGTTACTCAAGGCCTCTGGTGTCTTCAGAGGAAGACAGATGAACACCCAGGAGATGACTTTTGAAAGAGTTTTGAAAATATTGTCCAGTGCAGCTCTGATGGCAGGGCAATGAACGTTGCCATTTATTGTGGCTTTAAGGTAGCAAGCTAATACTTAAATTCACAAAGAGCAACAAAAAAGGAATGAACAACGTAATGATCCTGGCTGTGGTTTTACAGCCACTTTAATCTGCCAGAAGTCTGAGCTGCCCTTGAAAGGGCTGGTCCTGCCTGCCTGCCTAGCCCTGATGGGACCATTTTTGCTCACTTGAAGATGTGCATTTGATCAGAGAACTAACAGGCTAAAACATCATCTGACCCTAAAAATGCTCCCTGATGCTGCTGAGCACAGGGAAACACAGCACTCCCCAGAGCACGGCAGGCAGGCACAAGGAGGGAGGGATGGGACAGGAAGGGTGTGCCGTGCTTTTCAGTAACAGCCCCATTCATGCTGACAACGCAGCCACCATAAAACATGAGCCAATGACACGGGGCAAAGCCAAGAACAGCAAGGGAGATCTCTCATCTTCACCCAGGCTGCAGCTAAAATCACAGACCAGCTCACATGGAATATTTTGCCATCAGTAGTCCACTGGGTTTACTTGCAAAATTTTGCTAATAATACTGAGGTAGTGACAAGTTAATAGAACATGATTCCTGTACCTTCTGCTTGAGCTATGTATTTTTTCTGCTTAATTTGCCCAAACAAAGCATCAGTGCCTTAATTTCAGTTATTTCAGAAATTAGATCCTCTTGAAGAATGAAAGGATGCTGTGTTTAAGAGGGGTAGCTTTTCTATGAAGACACGTAATTAATGGAAGCCATTAAAGATACTTGTAAAAATGATTCAGATTTTTGCTCTTCTTGGTCAGAGATTAATGGAAATTTCTTAAAGGATAAAGAATTATTTAACAAGCTGCAGGATATGTATGGGCTTGGAACACACTCTGTGATAGTGTGAATAATAAGAGATGTAGCTGTTTATTTCCTTGACTAATGAACCAAAGCTAAATTCAGAGATAGCAAGATGTCAAAAAAAATCCAAACCCCAAACCAAAAAAACAACAAAAACCTAACAAGACAATTGGATGTTTTTTACATGAATCTAAACATATACTTTAGCCAAAAAAAATACTGTTAAGAAATTCAGGTTCTTGTGTGCTCTAACTCAAGGTGGTATAGGAACACACCAACATGATCTCTAAAATGACTGAGAAGCACCGAAGACTTTAAAGAAAGGGTTTAAAATCAAGTGATGCTGAATATTCAACAGGTCCTTCGGAGAGGAGAGAGAGGCTGCAAGGCAGAGAGAACAAACCACTTTGCTACTTGCAAGAGCTTCTCATGAATAAATTTTCTTTACAAAGTAATGACAAAAATATGTTTGGTCAAAGATTTCTATGCAAGGAAAACTGACTTCTAAGACCACAGGTAACAGTCACTTGATGATTCCCCTGATGAAGGCACACATGGACAGCTTTCATTTTTACAACTCTTTCAGATTATAAATGACCTCCAAGTGTCTTGAAGCATCTTGTCGGCACTGGGTTGAAAAGCATGTGCAAAGAGGGAGTAGAGCATCTCTAGGCTGATTTTGGCACTAAGGGAAGAGAGCAGATAACACTTCAGCACAGGAGAAAATGGAAGGCAAACCAGTTTGTAGGGAACTGAAAACAGTGTTTGGTTCTTTTCATGACTGATCTGTCAAGTATTTTCTGCAGTGACTGTTCTGAGCAACAAACCACAATGATTCATATGCCCAGGTGAAACAGTAATAGTTCCCTCTCTGCCTGAAACAAATAAACTTACTCTAGCTCTTTTCCAAAATGGATCCCAGTCAAGCTAGGTAGTAGCAGTGAGCCTTTTGCATTGTGACTGATATTATTTTAATATTCACTATATCATCTCATACTCAGGACTCCGTGGGTTTTCCCTTTAACTTTCTGAAGGCACACAAAGGATTGAATAAAATTTTCTGTGTGTACCTGGCTGCAGCCACATCACTGAAAGGGGTCCTTTTGACTTTTAAAAGGACCTGAAGTGTATAACAACATGGCACTGCAGTCAAGAATCTTGCTGGGGAACGGAATAAGATTTATTTTATTTTTAATATTTGAAAGATTTCAAAAAGCATTCAACTGGATTTCTCACTAAGAGGACGAGTGAAGAGAATCCTTTGTAACTAAGCTGGGAGGCCCGAGACTTTTATCCATTGTTACACAGTTTTTCCCCAGGGCAGAGTTAGGAAGGCTTGCAAGCCCCAGAAGCTTAACAAGGCGAGTACACTGGGTGGGCTTTTCTGCCATTGCCTAAGCCCCTCCCGAGGTAGGAGCTGTCAGAGCCGAGCAGGTCCCGCATGCCATTTCAGCCGCTGACAGAGATTATTTGGGAAGAGCCTTGCAGCAGCAGTGCTCTCACAGACATGAATCTGCTCAACCTGCGAAGGCACACGCGCGTACAGCCACACCCTTGGTACCGAGCTGCCCATATGTCTACATCCTTAACAAACCAGAAGCAAAACCATTCCACAGAAGATCAGTACCAAATTGACACTTGGATTAATCACTGTGCATTGGACTTTGCCAAGTCGCCTTTTCCTGTTGGCTTTTTCAAAACATTATACATGACTGGTTAGCTGATACATTATCTCTTTCAGGACAGATTGTGCAAAAGGAGGAAACTAGTGTAACTGTACTGCTAACACCTTTTTTTGCCTTTTGAACTTTTTACATTTTTGTGTGAAATCCCTATAACCTTGATGCAAATGAATTGGTGTGTTTTGATCAAATGGACTTCAGTACATAATCCCTGAGCTTGGTTCACAGCAGCGACAGATTCACTCATCTTTCCCACAGATGTCTGTGTCTGGCTGAAAGTGAGAACTCGCTTGAGCGATTCTCAAGTGCCAATAATGTGAGAAGGAGCTCGGGACCTGAGGCAGGATACCCAGGACACGTTCTTACCCCCCACACCCCAAAACTCTTCATCTAGGACTTGGCCAATCTAGTTCAAAGCCATAAATATGCAAGATTGGTAACATTTTGCTTGCAGCATTTCATAGCACTTTTGGTCTCTGTGAGATTTTCACTGTTAATACAGGCACAGAGATGCATGAACTAGGAGAAGTAAAAGGCAGTTGACTACTCATGCCCATTTGTGCCTCAATCAATGTGTGAGTTTCCCATTCAAACTTGCTCTCAAATAAAAGGTGAAATAAACCAGCTTTGAAGTAATTAAGCAACTCTTTCCTGACTTGCTACAAAACTTGTGGGACCCTAATACAGCAGAAATTATAAAGGCCAATGTCTTACGAGTCTGTTGCCCAGAAGCAGGAGATTAGGGAGTTTGTAAATAACAACTGCAATACAAGTAGTGCCTATTTGCTTACTTGATCTAGTCTGTGGTTTAGGTAAGTGTCAGTGCCATAAAGCAGGATACGCTTGGGGACCAGGAAGTGTCTGCTTCATGTGTTAATGATGGAGTTATGGAGTGGCAGCAGCCATTTCATAGACAAAGTTAAGTAAGGATTTTTACTATATGCTCAACTCTCCCTTTTGATACTCGAACAAAAAGATGAAGGAATTCCTAGGTCAGACCCAGGTCCAAGGTGGAAATTTTTCTATAAAATTTGAAAGGGATCCAGTTAGAGATTTTTGAATTATGCCACCCCCGATAAAACACATCTCACAAGCACAGAATGTGCCCTTCCTAGCACTTAGGTGTACTCTTACACAGGTGTGACTCTGGGTATGAACAAAACTGTGTTCAACAAAATTATTGGCCCCCTCCCAAGCCTCTTCTCCGCTAAAGCCCCAGTTCTTCTTCTGTAGCCCCACTACTCACAGGGAGATACTTGAACAACCCAAGAAAAAAACAACCTACTAAGTAGTTATATTTTAATGTTTATGCTATGGCTTTTTGTATAATAGGAATAATCGCTATTTCTTTGTAGTACACTTACAACAAATAGCTTTTGAGATTGCTCAAACACTTTAGCTCCACTTCAGCTCTTAATCAAACTCAGCAGCTGTTTATTGCAATTACACTGTAAAGCAATAGACATTATCCCTTAACTAACTGTCCTATTAATATAGGTAGTTACACAGCTATTTCACAGTTACTCTTAAATAACTGCTTTTAATTATTTTATTAACATAAATAACCATCTCAACAAATTTAAATTAAATGCATATGTGAGAAATGTAATTTAAAGCATTGCACAAATTGCATCTGTTTACTAATGTTTAAATTGATGTCATTGTGTAATTCAATTAAAATGCAACTTAAATTTATTTCAATTTTTGATCGCCATGGAACACCTAAGACACTAGAGCTTCGTACATTTTGAAATGGGCACTGTCTGATCTGTCTTCTGTTGCTACATTTTATTTGCAATATTAGTTTGTTGTTAGGAGATTTCTTTTCACCAACAAAACTTACAATTTAATATCTCCATTTAGTTTTCTTTTCTTCCCATTCCCAGTCCAAGCAACAGATGAAACTGGATTGCATTTTGCCTCTAGTTCAGTTGTGCAACTCTGCTTGCAATAGAGAAAAGGTTTTTATTTTCCTGTGCAATACTAGATCCTCCATGTTTTAAGCCGTTTTTTTCTGGTAGGTTCAAGCTCTTTTCCTTCAGCTAAGGGGAAGGCAGACATTGCCAAACCCGGCCAGAAATTCCCTTGTTCTTCCTCATGGGGGCCTGTTTATTCAGGGGCCTCACTCTGCCCAAAACTCCTCTGCTGTAGATTGGGCAACACTTGTACAGCAGCTTTTATCCCACAGTGCCACTAATGAATATTTATCTGAAAAGGGACCATGGCAAAGATTAGCGTATGCCACCTCTCATTTTGCAGAATGGTCTGCCCATCATAGTGGCTTATTCAGATGCTCTTTTCCCCAGAGCCCTTGCTGTTGGAGATGAAACAAAAATCTCCTATCCTTCTTCTTCTTTTTCAGATTCCTTGCCTGAAGGTTCAAGAGGCAAATGGCTGCTGAAGAGCAAGGAGAAAAGGAGACTCCTTTCACCACTTGTTTGCCACAGACAGGAGAACAGAAGATGTTAGAAGCGCTGGGAGAAACTTAAAGTGGCAAACGTAAGTCAGGAATGGGATGAAAATAAGGCTGGGAAATATAAAGGTGCGAAAGGAGGTGAAAAGGCCTCACATACTTTCCTTCCAGCCATTTTCTTCTGCTACTCAAAACTTTTTTTATTTAGTTCTATAGCTAGTGAAGGGATCTGTGAATGTGAACTGCTACCTCTCTGAAATCAAATCACAACAAACTCCCTCAAAAGTAACTGGGATGTATTGAAAAAAAGAGCTGAAGTCAGGAATATGTAAAGCAAAATTTCTCTGAGGGTCTTTATTTGGATCTCGGCAGCTTTTAAGCTCCAAAACTATGGAAACTGAGGCATATCAGTCAATTGGATACCAGTCAATGTCAAAGGTGTTACAGTAGAGCAATGAACGGAAGACTTTGGTTCATGAAATTCGACCTGTTGATGGTGAATTCTGCTAACTAGCAAAGCCCATGCTATCCTCTGGCTGCTAATTAGAGGACACAAGCTCACTACAAAGAATCGTTAAGGAATAGTGTTTCAATGCACGTACACACCCTGTATTAGGATGAAGGGTGCCTCAGTGATACCATGCCTATGGAGATGCAGAATATAGCTGGAGACAACAAAGATGAAAAATACGACTTATTTATTTTAATATTTTAATACTTCTATCCAAATGTAACAGGTAATATGAAGGGATAATTACAGGCTCCATCATAAAGGGGTTGCTGATGCTGTGATCTGGCAGACACACTAAGTTCCTCTTAAAAGTTTACAGACTATGCTGGGCAAAGACATAGGTGATTGAGTACAAAGGGATTTTACAGAAAAATGTAGAAACTAAGAGTGAGGGAAGACAGGTTTAAACTTCAGGTAACTGAGAGTTATCAGGGTTTGGATAATTGAAGTTCCAATGTATATTTGCCTACACTGTCGCTCACCTTTGAGCACTACCTAGGCATCTTGACATTTAGGTAGTCTGAAATCCTGAAAGCTCTGAGTTTAGACAACTAAATTGTTGCTTGTCAATTTAGTCTTGAATGAAAGACAGGTGTTTTGTTTCAGAGTAACACTCCTTTCAGACTCCTCTGTTCCCAAACTCAGATTACTGAGCTAAGGAACTACCAAAAATGAAATAACTTACAAGCAAGCGAAGACATTTACATACCTTGAACAAAGGAATTCTTTGGGCAAAATACGGATTTTAAATTATCGCTTGCTTTTTGTAATATGGGATTCTCAGCTCTAGCTCTCTGGTGGGAGCTGGAGGAGCTTCGAGGCTTTGAAGGTTCCTACATTTTTGGTAATGTAGTAGATCCTTTGCTACTGCTGTGCAGTTTTACAAGCTTGCTCTGCTGAATGAATGCAAACTGCTCTCTGAATAAAACCCTGAACAAAAACCTAGCTGAGATTCTGAACCAGAATTCTCAAAAAATGCAATTCTGGAAGCAGGCATACCTATAAGCCTGGTACACACACAGCAGTCAAATGCTAACAGTGCAAGAAAGGAGTATCTGTTAGCTACCTGATGCCTACATCCTAATTTTACATCTAATTCAAAGTGGGTCATTATTATCAGGTATTCATTATTATCCCTACTATGTGACTGGGATCCTTTCCAATAAGAAGAAGTTCTCTCTTGGCACAACTTTGCACAGGCAAGAGCTGCACATGCTGATGGTGCCATTGGGATCCCACATCTGACAGTGGCTACAGTTTTGTACTTTGAATGCAATGGAAAGTAAACCAAGGAGCCCAGAAAACAGCTCAGGCAGAACACAACACCATTCGCCTGACCCCAAATTTAGCCTGCCTTTGAGATGCTACTGCCTGTGAGCAGCAGATGAGTCCATAACCATGAAGTGCCTCACTGCAGAGAGCAGCAGCGAGACCTACAGTGCACTGACCCAACCCTGCCTACATTCATGCCCTCTGATAATTTAGGTTTTCCTATTTCCATGCCTCTGTATCTGGGTGCTGGTGCCCTTACACTTCTGGCTTCTTGGCTTTGTGGCAGGGTTTAGACCTTAATTCCTTCGTTTATGCCATTAAGTGTGTTGAAGACAACAGAATACAAGTTTCATCACGCTGACCTGCCAATAACCTCAGCTCTGACCTGGAGGTATTGTGTGTTCTGGCATAGGTTAAGGGTCTCATTTAATTTAAAACCTTAAGTTGGATTTGAACTGTAGCCCCGGAAGTAAAAAGCCAGTGTCATTATCTGGGAAGCCACATGGCTCTTGTTTCCTGATTGGTACTTGTGACATCCCAGTACTGGCAAATCACAAAGATATTAACTGTGTGCTCTATTTTCTGCCCTTAATTATGGCTAACTAGTGTGATTTTTTTTCTTTTTTTATTTTTAAATGATTTGAGTGACAAAGTGACTATGCATATCATTCCACATTTGAACTCTAAGACTTCAGTATTTTTACCTCTAGTGAGTAATTGGATCAGCTGCCAGTTACAGAAAGGAGCTGGGTGAGTATTAAGTGTGTGGAAAATGAAGAAGAGTCCAAGTGTGAAGGGGAGGAATAATTTGACAAAGCCTGCAGTGAGCTGTACGTGGTTTTCTTATTCCAAAATGGAGCAGATTTTGAAGTACATGAGAAAAAATTGGCTTTGATTTATTAGCTTTGGTTCACAGAATGCTAGCCACAATCTTAGAGTGATTCAGGACATAAGCAAAGCCACAATCCCTGCCCCAAGGAGCTTACATACTGACATTATCATAACGAGGATGGCCAAGTGCCAAACTGAAAAACAATCTGCTTTTGTCTGACTCGCTAAAGCTATGCCTTGAACAACCTTGTCAGGCAGCACACAAATCTAGCACCATGGGCAGGACAGGAGCTTAGTGTGTTCATGATATGGTGGTCCTCAAACCATTGCATCCAAAGTTCTTTTCTAGATCCCCACTGTAGCATGTACTTTGAGTTTCTCAAAGAGAGGAATGAACTAGTGTAAGCATGGAACATTTTAGAATCTACTACAAAAATGCAAAGTAAATCTCAGCCCTTTAAAAAGGTGAGAAACAGATGAGGGCTGTGTTCCATCAAATTGCCTGCCACTGAGTTCCTCCATTAACCACAGTTATGCCAGGATCATACAGAAAGAAAGACAGTTCTTTATTCAGCATGTGTTCAACTATTTATATCTTTATAAAACGCAAGTGAATCTCCTCAGATATGAATAGGCAGTTTGCAGGTTTCTGGTCAAAGGCTACTGGTGGGACAGAAGAGCTAGATACTGAGTGGTTGTCAGAATATCCTTCACTTTACATTTCAAAGTAGCTCTAAGATGCAACTCAGGACAACAGTCTGATCATGAGGTGACAAATTTAGGGAGTAAGTAGAGACTGCAGTGTAAAATCAAAGAAAGGGTCACAACATCCAGAGCAGCTCATGAAGGAAGCAGAATACATGGCAATTGCCTGGAAATTCACAGACAGCTGTCCCTCAGCTGTAGAAATTCACCATAAAATCCACCATGCTGATCTGTAAGGAATAAGCAAGAAACATTCATTAGCAGCACAAACAAACAGAGGACTACAAATATGCCAAGTGGATTGACTGCCCAGTGCAGCCAGGATACATGTAGCCAAGAAGGTGTAGAGAGCAAAGAACAACTGAGATTTGCTAGGTCCTGACTTTACATTGCTCTAGGCTACACTTGATGGTTTAGTGCCCACAGGACCAAACTGATATTCTGGGATTTCAAAATTCTTCTGCTACACCTTCAATAGCAGATACTAATTGAGAGGAGCAATGTCCAAAGGGACCCCTGGGTTATGGCCATAGAGTCATACCCTTTCTCACTGGGATAAAAGCTCTGGAGACAAGGCTATCAGGCAAAAGCACAACAAAAAAACAACTCAAAATCATTTCTCTCTGACTCTCTAAGGGGGGTGGGGCATTATGACAGAATGCCCTACCTCAAAGGAAGTCAAGATTGGATCAGAACAGCTTGGAGAGATAGAAAGGGAGAGACAGCAAGATGCAGTAGCGTAAAGGTTTTATCAGCATGAGTTTGGAATGACCACGTTACTCTCAGGTCACTGTGCTTTCCAGCTGACTAGCAGCACATGAAATAAGGAAGACAACGGCCTCTGGATTTCCAGGTAGCAGCTGCAGCCAAGTCTGACTTCTCAGCTGCACTTTTAGGCTGGAACGTGCATGTTACTGCTCAGAAAGGGGCTGACTTTGTATGCAAAAGGAAACCCACCATGTGATCCCACCATGGCCAAGCAAGCTCTTAGAAAAACATCAAGACAATATCTGTGGTGTTAGAGGGAGGAAAACTTCAAATGCAATGCACTTGGGTTTGTCTACATTTTGCATACTTCCAGTATTTCCTAATATCAAACTAGAAAAAGTACTTCACAGATCCTTTGTGGATCTCAGCCAACCTCCAACAGTAAAGTACCAGGAATAGGTTATCCTGATGTGCATCCACAACTGTTATGGCAGAAAACAGGCATAGTTCTTCATGTCCCATAGCAGCAGCCACAATACTGAGATTGTGTTGTATAATAAAGACATTACAAATATCATTTACTTATACTGAAGTGATAACCATTCTGCCAGGTGCTGTACAAAGACTCTACTGTGGACTGCTAATATTTTTCAGAAGGTACCATCCAATCAGATACACACACAAAGATCCCAACAGCTGAGTAGAAAATAATATTGCCGTTCCTGACATTTCTCAAATTAACCAGAGCTTATAATGAAGCTTTGATAAGACGTCTCTTTCAAGGATTTGTTGGATACCTCTCTTGTCAGGAATGGATGCACATGGGGTAACTGCCCTCCTGCTCCGTGCTTAATTCTCTCACCTTGTTCTACATTGCTTGTTTCCTGCACTCAGAGATATCCTACTTGTGTTTGAACCCTCTGAATACTCTCTTCAGCTACACACAAGGAGCTGGACGCCTTGGTAACCTTCTACCCCATTAGTTCTTTTCCTGCAGTCAGGAAATTATCTCTCTTTTTTTGTTTTCTTTCCTTTTTTTTTT
>Ga0181612_126739_pt1 | contig 14863 bp, 7 predicted proteins | sample HoacroProtozoa21_FD_119630 | JGI IMG/M metagenome (GOLD analysis project Ga0181612, IMG submission 119630) | Hoatzin crop microbial communities from Cojedes, Venezuel. Combined Assembly of Gp0051906, Gp0051904, Gp0051908 | reverse complement strand
TGCGGCCTGCTGTAGGTGACCCTGCTTCGGCAGGGGGGGTGGACTAGATGACCCACAGAGGTCCCTTCCAACCCCTACTATTCTGTGATTCTGTGATTCTATGAGAGTAGAGTGAAAGCACGCTCTGCGCAATGTGCCCTCCCAGCCTTTGATCACTTCAAAGTTGGTAACTTCCCAGGCCAAATACAACTTTTCTATGAATGCAGCAACACCTCCAGTCTATTCTTGAACCTACATAATCTCTATGCATCAACAACAGTCTTTGTCCAGCCTCTGGTTTCCGTGTCACAAAAACCTTCGCTGCAACCTCAGTGCCTCATCCTTGTAGTGGCAAAAATCACTGCTGAAAGGCCTTGGATTTGTTCTGCCATCCAGTGACTTCCTGTGATCTTCCCTGACTTTCCCTGTCAGCTGACATAGTGGAGATGGACTTTCAGAAGGCTTCACACATGTGGGAAGGGACTGGTTGTTGCAAAACTCTTGTTTTCCAAGGGCTGGTCCACCAGCAAAGATCACTGGAAGAGGCCATAGCTTTCACCTTCAAGTCCCCCCATCCGTTTCTTCATAGAAGCCGTCAAAGGCCCCTTGAAGCCACCTTTATGCAGGGATGCGTGTCCACCATTTAACCATGGGAGAGTTTCTTTCTGGAAAGACTTGTCTGCTGGTCGAGTACTACTGCATTTCACCACCTGTGTGCCGATTATAACAAGAACTAGACCCACGCTGTATAATTTCTGTCTTTGCAAGGCATCTCGTCTAAGTTCCTGATGCCGCTGGCTGCTCAGACAGGCTGCATTTGCATCAATGGAGAGAAGTCCTAAAAGCAGCCCAGGACAAACACTTTGCAATAGGAATCTGCAGAAGGACGGAGAAGTAGTTACATGGATAGCTGCCAAGTTGCAACAAGGCCTGTAAACAAGGATTTCCTCACTGGTTAAGAAACTGAAACAAACAGCTATAAAAGCAACTGCTAATCACCAGAAGCTCTTCCCTGTGATGTCATATCAGGGCTTTTCTTAATGTAATTGTAAGCTGGTTATATCAAAATCAAGAGCTAATTGCATAACTACTAAGGTATCTGTCAAAATGGAGCCCTGGACCTGACTGATGTTTATAACAAAGTCATAACCACAGTTAATAATATGAATAACAAATTAATGGATAGTTCCAATGAACGTGGTGTGACTCAACTTGACAGTTGCAGTTGTTAACAACCTCTGCTCCTTTCCATTCAATCTTCTCTTTGGTTTTATCCACTTATGTTACCCATCTCTGCTCCCACTCTTCCTCGGTTCATTGCTACTGTCCAAACACATGCTAAACCCTAGTTTCCCTCAGATCACCCATTTTGTGCTCTATAGTCTAAGAGATTATTTTGAGGTTTTTCCTTTTCTCAAGTCTTTAATGCATCACTGGCAGAAATGCCGCAATGGAGCGTATTGTATAGAGCATAGTGTATATTGTATTGTATGCAATTTTGTTTTATACATGGTAAGAAGTGCGGAGACAAAAAGACTGTGTTGTGCCTTCATAGTATCATAAGCTACCACTAAAAAGGACAATGCTATGTGTAATCAAGGACCTCCTAAATAAGTTATTTGTTTAGGGATCTTGGTCAGGGCACCTCCTTACAGATATGGAAAAAATTGCATCTCTTCTGCTAGGTATCAATGTTTTGTATGTAGGTACACACATCTTCTGTCAGCCATGCTGGCTTTCATATTCTTCTGTGTGCAAGAACAAAAAGCTGTTCTGGTGGTTAAAAGGTATGGTGTGTGATGTTCCCCCGTGACTTCCTCCAGACTTTTGGTGTAACCTTGAAGAAGATGAATTTCCTCAAAACCTTAGTTTCGCATCTATAAATCCAGGAGTGCAACAAGGGCATTAGGAGCCCCACAGGTGCATTAGGAAAATGAACTGATTACTGGCTGAAGGACTGGTAAAACGAGTAAACAATCTTAGATAAATGATAGACTCATCTCTGTCTCAAATGCAAACATGAGAGCAGCCATCATTCTCTAATACCGTACCTGCACAGGTGGTATTGCAGCTGTTGTCCTTCATTGAACAGGGATGATCTTTAAAGCCTTTTGTGATGGTACTACCTGTTCCTAGTAGACTTCATTATCCTCTTGTTTAGAGGAGGCTTCTAGTTAACAAGTGGTTGAAACAGGTTTCAAAATGTTTTATAATTTTTTAAAATGTCAACCTGTTTTAAAACAGGTTTGAAAAGGGTGGAGGCAATGTAAATGAACAAGGGAGAAGCTTGGATGGAGAGAAGAGGCTGGAACAAGTAGATGACAATGGCAGCATTGTGGAACCACATGGTGCTTTGAGAGGGCACAGGTCCATGCAATGATTCACGACCCTTCACTCCTTCTCTGCCATTTGGCTTGCAGAGTTATAAGGCAATGGCAGACTCCGCTCAGAACATGACTTTCTAGTTTGCACTTGGAAAATTCCAGCCAACTTGGATGGACATTTCTGCAAGAGCTGAGACACATTTCATGAAGTGCTGTGCTAATAAATAATCCAGATAGCACAAGACTGGCATGCAATTCCTTTCACATGTATGGAAGCAATGTCAGCAGTTGTCAACAGCTAACGATGCTTAAGTATGTGCTTTGATTTCTGAATAGGCTTTCTATATTTACAAATTTTTTTGGGCTGAGCTGTGTAACCACTTATGAAACTAAGACCAGCATTGCCTTTTCCCATGCTTACAGTCTCCCACATCTTCTTAAAAGTTATCGTACCTTGGTGTTTTTGATCATCCTTCACAAGGACCATGTTTTAGTCTATATCCTGCTTACCATTGCCCAACAATGTATTGAGTTTAAGACCAAAGTATACTTTGCTTGCTTGGCAATGATCAGTAACCACTAACTGAACTTCTGAGCAGAAACCTGTTTTGGTTTACGTATCTGTGCTCTGTGCTCTCTAAGTGCTCTTTCACATGCATCCAGATGAGTGCTGCTGAGGTGAGCTGTACACTAAAAGCACAATGTACTAAGGCCTGTGGTATGTCTTAGTCACTGTGAAGGTTTATTCTGAAGAGTCAGAGCAGTGCCAGGGAAAGCCTTGCCCACAGGCAAGATTCACAGAGTTTGAGGACCTTTATCAGCAATGGTCTCCAGAGAGGAGCTTCAGGCAACTGTTTTGCTGAACCAAGGATATTGATTACCTCGTAGATAAGGTCCAAGAACCTAGATGTGATTTGCTACTATGGAGGAGGCCAATGTGAAATAGAGAGGCTAGGTTTAACATGGCTGTGATAGTCTGCATTGCTGAAGACACGTAGAGTGTCCATGTGAGACTATGGCTTCTATCCCAGGCACTTTGTATGACCGTATACTCAGTGAGAGCCAAGAAAGTAGAGCTGCAGTAATAGCCAGTGAAGTTTAAAAGTAAGATTCACTCACAAATTTTGGTGCTGGTGCTTGCATTGTATTCTGCTATTAAATTGGCAATCTTTTAGAATGTCCGCCCGGCAAAGGTATTAATCTTAACCTATTTCTTCAGAACCCATCTTCACTACCTTTTTTTAAAGAGTTCATGAATGAAAACTAGACAAAAGGGGTCTTGGGTATAAATGTTCCTTGTAAGTCAGATATGTCTACTCTTAATGCTCTCATTCATTCTTACTTGCAGGAAAGTTGCTGTAGACTGCTAGATCAGTTGGAAGTCCTGGAGGACTCCAGCTGGATTATGAGCTTACTTAGTTCCACTGTGAAAACAGGATTAGTTGTAGTCTTGTGACAAAACACAGTCTGGAGGCTATGTGTTTATCTGTGGCTTACTTTGATACGAAAGAAACTGATGGTGACATCTTCATAGAAAAGATGTATAAAATGTGAAGACTTGGCTGTCAATAGCAAAGCACATGTTGGCAGCGCATCCAAGTCACAGTATTTATGTCAGGATGAACCATTGCTGCAATGTAAGCTTTTAATCCAGGCTGAATGAACTCTCTCAACAAATCAACCGAAACAATCAAACTGTAATCTTCACCTGAGTGTTATGCCCTGTAGGACCAAAATTTACTTCACAAAATGGTGGCTAACATTTACAGACTTTCGGCTGAATTCTCAGGCACAAGAAGACCTATTTTCATTGTGGTATAAATGCTCTTGCTTCCAGTGAGTTGTCCCGGTACGTTATGGAATTTTTTTACCCAATTAATTCATCAGTGTTCACGTCTTTACCTTCATAATGGCTGCTGCAAACCAGCCTGTGAGGGAACGAGGTGGCTTACTGCACCCTACTTTTGTTACTTAGTTATAACGTTGTGCCTTATTATTTCCATGCTGTTTCCTTAGGCACAACTCTTCCATCCTCACCATAAAAAACAAAGAACATCTGCGGGTATTTCTTTTTATTTATGTGTACAGAATCTACAGCAAACTCCTGTGGGTTATCAGTGCTAGCTGCTTCCTCTAAGTGAGACTTAGAGATATTTTTAACCTCACTCATCATATTTGCAAATATTTTCTGGTTTTCGTATACGTTAAACACAATGAAAGGATAACACCTCGTGTCATTCAGCTGGCCTTGTCTTTGCTGCCATACTGAGCTACAGCTTTGTGGTAGCTTCCCATTCAGTACCAAATTTTACTTGAAATAGAAAGATATCTAGGAGAACTGTTCCTGCTGTAAAATTAATTTACTGAATAGCAAAGCTTTGGTTTCAAAACTCTGAGTCTCAATCGAAAAATTCAAATTGGAATTACTGCTGCAATGCACTGTTGGTGCTGCAGCTTAGTCTCAGTTCCTGCACAAGATCACATCTCCCAGGATGTATTGCTCCTGCTTTTTCAGAAAAATCCTGGCAGAGAATATGAGAAAAAGTACTATAACTACATGCTTTTATAAAGAATGTCAGAGGCATTTCTGAGTCAAAGTAATGATGTTTAAGGCAAAAAATATATTAGTTTTAGCTAAATGTTAAAGATATTATTGTTTAGATTCCCTTACTGAGTGAATAACAATCTTGGGAACACTTTATGAAGAAAGAAAATCTGTAAGTGTTGATTTCTTGGCTTGGCTGCTTCTGGTATTGATTTTGTTTCCACTCCCGTTTTCTTTGAAATCTGAGGCACTTCTGTGTACTGCTTTCAGCCTTTTTCCCAGTTTGTTTCCATGATGTTTCCCTCTGATAATGGTTTCTTCAGATGCCCAGAAGTTGTAACTACCCACAGTGTCTGCATCAAGGGTATCAATGTCTGGCCAAGACCTAATTTTCAGCTAGTTTATTTTAAATGGAAATGACAGAACTTTCTAAAAAATATTTTCCAGTGATAGATGTGAGATTACACCACATATCACTGAAAAATTCTCTGAGGTGGAACTAAGGAAGTCTGACCTCTTAATAAAACCTCTTGGCTAGTAATACGTGGTTCCCACTGGCTGACACTGTGAGAGCGGGAACAGTGAAATAGTGGCAATACTTATGAAAAGCCAAAAAACAGGTGTATGTATGGAAAGGCATTATTTCTAGTTCCACTTCACCAAAAGAGTGCATATACAAGGGTGATCTAATGACATCTGTGCCCTTGTTAGCATGTACAAATCTTCCAAGAACAGCTACATGTACCCAAAATGCCACTTAGGCAATACAATTTATTCTCTGTTACTTCATGGAGGAGTTGGGGTGGATGGGAGAAGTTGAAGCACAGCTCTCTGTGGGCATCTCTACTTTATATTGTGTTGTTTTTTGTATTGTTTTCTTTTGATGATTATATCGGTGTGGTACAGGGAGGGTCTAGGTATGGATTTAGGCCTTTTTAGTTGGACCCTGTGTGTGTTTGGAAAGGAAAAGTGGCAACTTTTCAAATGAACTTAAGACTCTTATTTCATACGTATCGAAGAAGGAGGTCTGCAATTGTTTTGGAGACGACGCCCAGATATCTGGGAACTGATCTCTTGGGCTGGTGTAAAGTATAAGATGTCCTATCACTTCCTTCCCTGGCAGTCAAGGCTGGAAGGGAGACCGGTTAGTTGGTTTCCGTGCAATGTAATTGCCATGACATGATTATCCTGTTTATTGCCTTCCTGCATAAACAGGGGCATCACGTGGCAGCAATTCCACATGACACCTTGTGGTCTCACCTGGGCTGGTCGTCTTCTCCTGAAGCAGTACTAAATTTACCTTGTCTGTCACTCTTTGAATCATATCTGGGTACCAATGCCCTCTGAAATGAGTTACCTAGGAAATTTGTAAAATCTCTCTCACTAGAGCTAACTCTCTTAGAGCTGGAGCAGTTTTCCTAACATTTATCTTTGTTTATTTCCCTCTGGCCACGCAGAGCCACAGATCATTGTCCTCTTTGTATCAATCATTTGGACATTACAGAACTGACTATTACCATGTTATCTGACAATCTTTGTTGTTGTTGTTGAAATAGCAAACTCAATTATTTCAGCTCTTTCTCATATGCTAGGCTGTCAAAGTCAATCCTCTTCAATCTGGACATGTTTAATTTTAATAGCTGGTAACAGTTAGTCTTTTATGGTGGGAGAAGGAAGAGACCACTCTCTAGAACTACAACAGGGAAGACACTGAGCATTCACTTGTTCCTGTCCAGGGCTGGACGGGTATGCAAAGAGATCTCATAACCTGCACTTACATTTAACATCGTGTATTTGGGATCTGGTCCAAAATTTATCTAAATCTGTGTTGTATATATAAGTTATCTGATAAGTCCTACTACATTTTAGTTCTGGGCATAATTTGTTGTTCTTCATGCAGTAGCTTGGCTGTAGTTGCTTGGTTTCAGAATCAAACATCTTTGCCTCTATCTGCATTCTTGTCTTGGGCTATGTTGAGACCGAGGCTTTGCTGGTTGCTGACTGAGCTGGTGTTACATGTGGATCAACAAGTTGTGGGACTTTTCTTTTACTCCTGTTAAGGGTGAAGAGCCTTGCTAAAGACTGGACTAACTTCTCAAGCTGGCTGTAGGTCTATTGTGTTCAGAGAGGATGAAGGACTGCACAGAGATCCCAACACAGGTCTATCTAGATACAGGATTGTAAGTCACAAGTTTAGAGCTGCTTTGATACTCTGAAGATATCAAATGCCTGCCTTCTAAATCAGGGTAATTAGCTAGTATGTACAACACAGATATCCCAGACCATAAATGAATACATTCTCTAAAATACGCATATATCAGTAGTCTACAACTGACAGATACAGTTGCTGAAGAAACAGATACTGTCACTCAAACCTGCTTCTTTGGAACCATCTGAAGAAGTAACTATGCAAAGTTAATATTATCTTTTTCAAGTATTAAAAATCAATGGAAGAATTTTAGAAAATATTGTGTGGGACAGAGCTAAAGAAATTATTTTATCCCCTCCTTTACCAATAAATTTTTATCTACAGGTACGTTGCAAATATTCTGCAATTTAAAAATGCAGTAATAAGTCTAAAAGTATCCTAGTATTACTTACAAGAATTACAGACATCTGCATTTGTGATGCTAAAGTAATTTCTTCCCTGCTATGGACAGTAAAGGGGAAACTATCAAATGAATGCTGAAAAACTGAAAGAAGTTTCATGTTCACGCAGTATCAGAAGACTTGAAAGATAAATTACACATAATCTGATTTCAAAAATTGCTTTAAGTAACACCTATTCATTGCCACATGGGTTACACCACAAGTCTAAAGAAAGTGTGGAATGAGAACCAAGAAGCTAGTAGAGAAAGAATAATATAATTAATGATAAGGCATTCTCTTCTTGTGGGTTGTGGAAATATCAAAAACCGTAGTTATTTTTTGTCTAATGCATTTAATCATGGGGTGTCAAAGCAGATTACAAAAGAGGAAAGGATCATTCTCACCTTTTTACTGATGGGGAAATGCAGACGGAGAAGCAAAATAAATGTAAATGGAAGCAATTGCCCAGAGTGACTTAGCAGCCTGGAGCAGAGCTGGGACCAGAGCCAACATGTCATGAGATCTTTTCCGGCAGGTTACCCACTTGGTCATGCTGACTCTCAGCATGTATCCCACAGTACCAAACTGCCTGTTATTAGACCCAAATCTGACCTGTTACTGTGGTTACAAAACAAGTTCTTAGAGCTGGAGACATTAGAGAAAGCTGTAGCTGCCCAGCAGACAAAAGAAATGCCCATTGTCTAAAAATAAGTGCAAACAAAGTACAGAACTGAAGGACAGCAGATTTGCTCTGAATGGGAGGGCTGGAATGGGTGAATCACAGTGTAGAGAGAGCAAGTCCCACCACTCTTCACTGTGTTTTCAGGGTCTCAGTTTATTATCCCAGGTTCATGAGACATCAACTCTTTTAGGCACTGAGGAGCAGAAGCCCAGCCCTGCTCCCTAATAAAAAAAACCCCATTATCATCTCAGTAGTATCAGGGAGAATCCTAACCGCCAAATATTCTACATACACCAGGCTAGCACACAAAAGGAAAGTTAGTTGCACAGACATACAAGTACCCAACCTGCCTCTCACCTGAAAACTCTGTCGATCCCCAACAGAGAACTCATCAACACCCTGTGGCGGTGCATGGCATAGCTGTGCTCACCTGGCCGGGAGGCTGACTGAGCCAGCTTGGGGCTGGGGGTGGTTCCTGGGAGCCCACCCCAAAGCAGCTCCCATGTATTATGAAGATTTAATACCATACTTGCAGCTAACTGTGCAAGCTTGTGTTAGATTAGCATCTTTCTCAGAAATTACAAGTTTCTTCACTATCAAGGCTCAGAATTTAAATTAGTAAGGTATAAAAGGTGCATTTCTATTTTTGCAGATTTGTTGATGGTGAAGGGATGTGATCGCATGTTGGGTGAGACAGTCGGCTCATTACTCGGTCTGGGCTACAGCTATTTGGGAGCAGCAGACCAGAGAGGGAAGATCCTTCATATCCAGACCTTCTTTAGCTTTTCTGTTTCCCTCTCAAGAGCAAAGGACAAACTTAAAGCCTTGTCTAAATGCTCAGTTAAATGAGTATTTTACCCTTTAAAAGGGTTGTCTCCAAATGTAAATCTTTTTCTTCTCCATCACAGAAATATGTTGATTTGCAACAAACAGAGGACATACCAATGAAAGGTTTTGTTAAGTAACAGTAGCTCTGCACAGTTTTTTTTCTTACCAGTTGTCTTTATTGCAGTAGCTTCTTTGAATCTCCATTAATGACAAGAGCTCCCACCAGCAGGAGGGAACAAGTAGTAGCGAGTGCTATAGAAGAACGACTTCTAAGAAAAATAATAGGAACTATCTTTGCTTTTTGCAGCTTGCTGTCTATACAGTGCTACTAGGCTATGCTCTAAGATATTTATAGTAATTTGTTAGTTACAATATATCTTTTCAAATACAGTTAGTCAAACTGATTGCTACATAAGCCTGTCCTTGCCCACTGCTTCCCCTGAGACTGTCCGGACCAAAACCATCAAGAACTGCAAAGATCCAGTGTGGAATGAAACATTTTCCTTCAGGATCCAGAGCCAAGTAAAGGTACGATGCAGCATGCATTTGTTTTTCTTTTGGGGCAGAGATCTCATTGTGTGATCAATATGTAGGGTATCATTAAAATAAATATGTGTGAGGGACTACAATGATATGGGTAAGGGGATGTGGAGTAGCATGCAGCTGCAAAATTAAATTTTATTTCCTGATATACAAAAGATAGCCAAGATATTTCACAATTATTCATATAATGTTCTATCACTTTTCACTTTGTTGTCTTCCTTTTTTTTTAAAATCACTGCTTTTCAAGAGTAAAGGTGAGAATTTCACAGTAAATTGAACAACATAAAAGACATGTATGAGCTAAGTAGTGGAAGCATCACAGTGCTGTACTTTTTTACTATTCTTTTTGAAAGCCCTGCAATAAAAGGAATCACAAAACAACAGTTGAAGTTTGCAAACAAAGACCAGCTGAGCTTTCACCATGATGATAAATATTAGAGCTTAAGAATATTTGCAAGTCCCACTGTCTGCTCCCTCCAAAAGACAGCATCAGTCTAGGAGTTCACAAAGATCAGTGATAGACCAAGCAAGCCAAGTTTCACACCTGGAGCTATCAAACTCTACTTTAGAACTTGTACCCTTCATTTCCTAGTGCTGGTGGCAGAGCAGGACAAGAGCACTTCTGCCAACCACCAAATCAGCAGGCCAGTCCCCGGCTCTCTTGAGTGTTGATAAACTCCTTCAAAAGAGCATTCAGAATAGCTAAAGGTGTTGCTACGCCACAGGGTCTCCAGTGAAAAATCCATTGCCTTTGTCTGCAGAAGTTGCCCACGATGCAAGTTCTCAGGCTTCCTTCCACAGAGTTGGCTGGTACTGGGTCTGTTTAGTACGGCGTTTGGCTTTAACACGTCTGCCCATCTGTGGCCTACATCCAGTGCTTTCCCTGCAGACCTAAAAAAATTCCAACTTCTTTCAAAATACCTGTAAGGCACAATTTCACTGAGCCGTGCAGGTTTATCAGAGAGGCAAAAGGCAGGGGACAAACTTTTCAGCATGTCACTGTGGCAGAGAAAATCTTGTTTAGGTCTGTTGGGCTGGTTCCCATCAGGAACAGGTGTGTTAACTGAAAGGCATCTGTTTTGAACATCTGATAAAGCAGTTGGTGAGGAAGGGCTCCCCGGACTGGTGCTGTGGGCAGCAGTTCCCCGGCTCCTGGAGGGCAAGCCTACCTGGTGCTGGTGGCACACAGCCCCACTGAGGGCCAGCTCTGAGCTCCTGGCTCCCAGCAACGCTGCCCTCATGTCCTCTGCCACGAGCAGATAGCAACGGTGAACTGCCCAGAGAGCCCCGGCTGCTTCCCCCACAGCATCCCAGTGTTGCAGCCAGTCATCTCCCTTCGCCAGCCAGCATCCGATGCGTGTCCCTCCTGGCTAGCTGGGAGTAACTGAGGGACTTCAAATCAGTTGGTCTCTAAGAAAATGGCAGCCATCTTAACCAAATAAGGACAGCCTGTTGCAGTATCACAGCCAGGAAAACTGATCTGCTCTTCAGTGTAAGCCTGCCTTCTACAAACTGCAAACTATTGCTTTCAAGCATGTCCCCTCCATCATCTTCCATCATCCTTTACAGGCTCTTTGTGGCTGGCCTGTAAACCAAGTTGTGGTGGCTGCTTCGCTCTGCCCCTTGTCAGTATGTTTCTTTCAGCGGGTGTGGTGGGCAGGAACCCATCCCGACCCTGTCAGCCCCAGACAGAACTGTGTTTCTGTCTGAAGTGCGATGCATTTTTGTGTGTGGCCTTAAAGGGCAGCAGCCTTTCTGTCTTCAGACAGCAAACTGCAAACTCCAGTTCACTGCAGCTTGCCAGCTCTTACTTGCTGATTTCTTACAGAAATTATAGATGTCAAAATTCAATACTTGGATTCTGGATCATCTTCATTTCAGTATATTTGTATATTCAGTCACTTAGCAGATTTAGTTGTGGACCTTCCTGTGATTCATTATGAACTTTTAAGGCAACCAAGCTCACATGCTCACTCTTTTTTACACGTGTTTGTGTGTGAGACCATGTGCCTATCTGTGTGTCTTTAATAAGCATTGAACCTCTTAGCAAGTTTCAGTTCAATTGGATGGATAAGGAAGAATCTCTCAGAGAAGAGTCCCCTGTAATTTATACAAAAATGAGCTGCTAAATATATGGAGAGAGGCCTGAATTATTTCCCCACTGAGAAAACAGCTGTTAATGTTAATTTGCTCAGCACTCTGGGAGGCACCCCCGAGCCAGCCCTTGTGCAGCTCCCCACCAGGCACAGCAGGGGCTGTTACCCCTCCTGCCCATCCAAACAGGCAGGTGACGCAGGAGGAAGCAGAGCTTTGTGCAGTGGGAGGAAGGAAGAGGAGACTGAGAGATGTAGGATATAATCTGATGGAAACAGGCCTTTGTTCTGCTGCTTTCTGCACATTTTGTCACCAATTTAAGTAAAACATATCAGTTTCTGCAGATTCCATGGTAATTATCTCTATGTGATCCATTTAATAATCTACAGGGTATAGTTACGCAACCATACAGCAGTTGCGTGGTGCTCCCTTGACTTATTTTAATCACTGCTTATATACAAGGATTTATTTTTTTTCACTAATAGCAATAAAGTCCTTACCACTAGACGGTTTCCTACAGTTCCGGGAAAAGTGACCTCAAAACAAATTAGAGATCAAACATGTTTTTCAATATGGGAGCTACATATTCAATGATTCTACTAGCCTTTTCCATTTAAATTATTCTGCAGGGGAAAATCAGCAACAAACCCAGCAATGTTAGGTTCAGAATACCTTTCTTCAGCTCTGTGCGGATGAAAAGGTTGTGCATGCTCTCTTGCTTCTCTCCATCCTTTCTCTGTCTTCCTTAACATGCTGAACACATCATCTTGTGCCTCCATAAGGTCTCAAAATAGAGATGTTCCTAATTCTCTGTTCACAGAATATTCTTGAGCTGAAAGTCTATGATGAAAATGCAATCGCTAAAGATGACCTCCTTTTCACCGTCCTCTTTGATGTTGCTAAAATCCAGCTTGGAGAAACTGTTCGCTTGACTTTTCAGCTAAATCCAAAGGTGAGGAATAAAACTGCCTTCGGCACAGGAAGGAACTGCATTTTTGGTATTACCTCCTAAATAACTTCCAGTAAAGCAGTTGTAGGTTTGAGGGTTTATTTTCTATTGATTTGTGCTTCATGCATCCTGTAAAATACCTTCCAAACTTTGTTCAGCAAAGTGGACAAGGTTTACCTCCCTACCTTGGACATAATCCTCAAGGTTTTTACTATCTCCTCAAACCTCTTAGCAGTTCCCTTTTTTTCCCTCCTTCTTGACTCTGTTGCTCAAATAGGTTTTGTTGGAGATAAAAGACCATCACTATTGCACAAAGTTTCTCTTTTAGAGTTGCTTTTCCTGCGACCAGCACTTGTGAGTTTGGACATACTCTGGCACAGATGTTGGAGTATTCACTTAAAAGTTGATACCGTACCCTGTAATTCTTTTGTGTATACCTGAATATTACACAAAGATCCATACTGAGGTAGTAAAACCCATTGATGGTGAATTACTGTAGCTAACTTGTTACTTCAGTGTGCCTGAATGCATACAAGATGACTTCACTGTGGGATCTCAATGTCCAATTTAGATACTTTTATAGATATGCTGTTTCACTGACTTTTCTTATAGAGTATGTATTGGTATTCAGTTTTATGGTGATATCAGCAGGCAGTCTATACTAACTTTTCTGGTGACTGGTCAGTGTATTGCTCATGTTATAGGAGTCCTTTCGATCAAAAGAATTGAGAATGCCCTCCGCTATCCAACAGGGTCAGTCTTCCAATAATGTTACCCAGAAAAAACAAGGCTTTAGACAATTTTAAGCCAATAGTTACTGCAGGCTTAGGACTGGGTATTGCCTATGTGACCATTTTACTCTACCTCACCACCAAAGAGACAGGTGCAGACAACCTGGGCACTGATGGTTAGCGCAGGAGGGAGAATACGCTTCAGAATCACTCGAACTCAATTGCTTTCACTAATCTGAACATACCCTAGAGCAGGAGGGAAATTTGATTAGAAGAGCTGTTTCAGGAGCCAGAATAATCATTCACAACCATAGCTAGTGAGAAAGAAAATGAATTTAAATGCTTCTAATGAATTAATCTTTTACAGACACAAGAGATGCTGGAGGTTGAGTTTGCTTCGGAGAGCATGTGAGTAAAACCCATATGAGACCAAAGAACTGTACTTCACAAAAGCAAGCAGTCAAACACATGCTAGCGTTTAGTATAACACAGTTTCAAATGCTCAGCATCACAGCAACAGCTGGTGTTTACCAAGTTAGTTGCACATTGGCTAAAACACTGTGTTTTTTCTCTACCAAGTATTATCCTGGATACTAATTTACCTCATTTGCTGGAAGAGGGAGAAGGATAATAAGAACTGCAGCCACTGTGCTTATTACTACTATTGTTTACCATTATCATTAAAAAAAAAATGGAAGCTGCATTTCAGATGTCTCACAAAATTAAAAATCAGTGACATATTTGAGACTATGCTGGATAAAACAACCTTTAAGGAAAGTGTTATTCCTTGGTGTTCATTTAAGGATGTATTTAGGTCATATTAGTTCTGATCACATTTTTTTTTTTCTCTTTTTCAGTCCAGTCGCTCCTGAAAAGCTTGTAACTAATGGTGTATTAGTGGTAATTTAAAACTATTTCTATTCTATGTTTGTTTTCATGCTGGTGGTGGGAGTGGTGAATTTGGCAGGTGCCCCAACACCTCACTGCAGGCAGGGCTTCAGGGGAGGCAGACGGGGGCTCAGGCACTGGCAGCCATCCTGCTGTGCTGCTCCCTGTGGGAGAGTGTATTAGGAAAGAGAGAACATAACTAGTGGGGATGCCCAGAGAGACCTGTCGACCACCAGCAGCTGATAGCAAGCCCCTTGACAAAGCCTGAAGTGGTGTTTCATTGACGTGCTGCCTCTGTGTCTTTCCCTCTGGGGACTTCTCTTGGTATCCCTGATGTGCAGAAAGCAGACTCCACAATCTGTAAGATTGTAAAGTAGGTATGTTTATTCGGCGCCGGGCGGCACGGGGGGTAGTCCCACCAAAGTCATGCGTGCCAGACAGTAACTTGCTTCTTCAATTTTTACAGTCAAATACTATATATTCGTCAAATTCCCAATCCCCCTATACATATGCATGACCTATCCCTGCTTCATATTAAAATCAGTTCCAAAGAGTAATTTCCATAGACTCCTCCCAGCCGTGCTTGCGCAGTGCCTCCTGGTGGTGGTCGTTGGGGATCCCAAGATGAAGGCTCATCCTCTTCATCACGGTGTTCACTGACTGACTTTTATTTCTGGGCAAACTCAGTTCTCTTCTGGCTTCCATCCAAAC
>Ga0181612_161430_pt1 | contig 14864 bp, 10 predicted proteins | sample HoacroProtozoa21_FD_119630 | JGI IMG/M metagenome (GOLD analysis project Ga0181612, IMG submission 119630) | Hoatzin crop microbial communities from Cojedes, Venezuel. Combined Assembly of Gp0051906, Gp0051904, Gp0051908 | reverse complement strand
CCTGTCAGATTTGCTAGCAGCGGCCGTCCCTTGGGATGTATAAATGAATTAGGGAGGCTGGGGTAACCAGACACGCAGCAATCCTGTGTTACTGACTTCTGGGAATAATCATCTTTTTTTGAGCAACATCTGTACCGTTAAGTCTCCGACTGGCAGTGTTCAAAGCCCGCAGCTATCGTTCCAAGACCCCTTCTGTGGCTGTCTTGTCCCCTGGTCCTCCTGCTGACCAGCATGCAGACCCTCACTCCAGTCACCTCTCCTCGGCCTCGAATGGCCCCGGCAAACGAGTCCCTTCCCTCTGCTGAACACCATCTTCCCAGCCTGGCTCTGGAGCCAGCCCCGCCAGCACGTTCAGCGTGCAGGGACGAGACAAACGGGGCAGACGCCTCAGCCTCTCGGCCCCTTTGGCTCGTGGCCCCGGGGGAGAGGGCCAGCAGAGGGGGGGACAAGCCCCTGGGCTGCCGGGGCCTGCAGGACACCTGAGCGGAGACGTACCACCCTGCAGACCCTCCGCAGGCGGCAGCTTCCCGGGATTGTTAACCCAAGCCGGATCCAGACTGGGAGCAATGCCTTTTAAATGTGTTTCATTTACAGACGTTAGCAGCAACTGCATCTTTAACAAGGAGAAGGATGGGGAGACTAATGGATGGAGACAATTAACCAAAATATAAATCAGCGTCAGAGCCTCCGCATCTAGCAGAGGCAGCCAGGCGCCCGCAGGCTCTGATGATTCTCCCAACACGCTGCTCAAAGTGACTGCAAAGAGTGATTGCAAAGAGGGGGAGGGAAAGGAGAAAATTCGGTCAAAATTCAAATAATTTCCAATAATGGCTGCCTCCCTATTTGCTGTAGCCCTCTCAAAATAACGAGGGAACAGTAACAGAAACCTCACTACAAATCCCATGCCCTGTCCTCCTCACAGGGCGAGCCAGAACGAGCCCCGTGTGCCTCTTAGAGCTCGTCTATCCTGCCGGCAGACAGGGCTTGCTCTGCCCATGCTCTGAGCAGCAAATTCACATCGAGTAACCTTCCAGCGCTTGGTATCGGACAGTGCGGGTCACTGCAGAGGGGGTATTTCACCCGCCGTGCAGCACCACGCCGCAGCACCCAAAAAAGGCTGCTCCGGGGGTTAGGATATTCGGCACGAGTTTGGAACTCCAGCTGTCATTTCCCTGCTCCGGCTTCCTGCCCAGACTTTGCCGGCGTGTCAGTTAACCGCTTTGTGCTGCTGCTCCCCACAGACACGGCGACGCGCAGGGGCTCTCCGTGGGTGGGAGGCGTTAGACGCCAAGAGCCAACCTGGTACTTCAGCAACAGGAGTTCCAGATATAGCAGAGATAAAAAAAGAGGGAGTCATATTCTCAGCAGACAGAAAATTACATAGATCCAGAAACTGCACGACAGTTAGCTGAGAAAATGGTGAATGAATCTAGCACCAGACCAGACTGGGTAAGTCTCTCCCTAATACTTATTCAAATCAAAGGCAAACTGTGAAAACCCAGTCAAAAATGTATGACTGTCTTTGAAGGGCTGCAAAGTAGGAGATTGATGCCAGGTTTGGAAGAGAAGAGAGACTCAGAAAAGTAGCATGGGAGGAAATAAAACTGAAAAATATTTCTTTTTAAATATGTTTCACCGGCTCTCCATCCCCTTAACGATCACACAGTAAGTGCAGGGATTATATTAAATTTTACTGATCAATACAGTTGCCATAAAACTGTCCCGACCCTCTGCCCCTCCCTATAATAAAGAAAAAAAAATCCAATATGCAAAAGGAGGAATGTCAGGGCTTGCAGAGGAAGAGACGCAAGGACATTGATCGAGCCAGGGAACGTGGAGATGAGCGCAGGTGTGTGCCCGCGCATCCCCCACACAACCCTCCCGTGTCGCTCCCAGGAACGCGCACGGCGTTTCTTTTCCTTCCTCGTTCTCAGCCTGACTCGACGCAAGTCCGGTTCCGGAGCAGATTCCAGCGGCACCCCTGGCTCAGGTAACGGATTCTCAGACTCTGTTTGCTCTGCAGCCACCTCCCCCTACGCACCGCACGCACCCATTCCAGCCGGGCCAAGTCCCCTGCCTGGCCAGGTCACACGCCAGGAACGACAGACAGTTTGCAGCTCCAAGGAGATGACAACAGCGCCAGAACCTGCAGAAACACCAGCGATTTTCTCTTCTCTGCCGACCTCCTCTCCCCTCTCCCCCCCGTCTCCCCAAAAGCCAAGTTTCTGGTGCGAGGATCAGAGCGGTGTCGCAGCCGGGCTGTTGTCAGAGCCATTTAGCACCGGGCAGACAGCGTGAGTGTGTTGCTCAGGGCTACCCAAACTGGAGCGTATGCCCAGGGACAGGACAAGCATGTAAATCAGCCAGTGACTGTGTGAAGGGAATAATGAGCTTTTTATGGAAGCCATTAAAAGGAAAACCCAGATTGGTCTATAAATACTGTTGCATCATTATAGCTCTGAGAAACAACCTTATGTAACAGCACGACTACGTAATGTCAGGACTGGTGTAAAACAACCACTCAAAGGCTCTCCTATTCTTTAGACAGCATTTTTTTAAACCCAAAACAAAACCAATAACCAATTTCCAAAGAAACACATGCACTCCAGTCCAGGCCTTGAAAAAAATCCCCCTTCTGTCTCCCTACAACCCGCAGGTAAATCTGGGGCTCACTAGAAGGACCGAGAAAGACAGACATGACCTGGGGACTGCTGGCCAAGACAAATACCTGACCGCAGCTCCCACATAAAATGCCAGCAATATTACTCCTTTTCCCTTAACCTGCAATGTCCAGCCTCTGTGGGCCATTTAATCATGGATTCATTGATTTTCAGCCCCAGAAGGGACCGTTCTATCTACCTCGTCTGACCTCCTGCACAAAACCTGTCAGAAAATCACCCTATCGTACTCCCAGTTAATAGTGGCAGCTCAGAGTGAAGAAAATGTGTGCCCTGTGTCTCTGCCCACCAGGAAGCAACCAGAGCCCCTCCATCTGAGAACCCCGACCACGCTGAATCCAGCGCTCCGGGAGTAAAACAATCTGTTTATTCCCAAGAGCTGATGAATCCTTTCAGCTCCTTCCTTCCTAGTGTGGAAACCTTCCTACCCAGGTGAAAAAAGGCACATTTCACAAGATGACGGCTCTGACTCCCTGCCACATGCGCAGCACCATCAGTGCAGGATTAACCACCTTCCAGTCCGGCAGAGCGGAGAGTCATCTTGGGATAAGAAATTCTGCAAAACAACTTTCTCCTCAGCATGTCTTGGTTTGCCCTGGCACGGCCTTTGAGTGCCAGAGGTCCTTGAGCAGACAGGCAAGGTCGCTGTCTCTGGCACTCCCAGGCAGTAAAACCAGGGTCACTGAGTCAGCAGAAACAGAGCAGGGATGTGGATCAGGGAAAGCTCACAGCTCAGACCGATCTAGGGCTCTTCCCCTCCTCCCTCACTCCCGCTTATCACCTTGCACACAGCTCAAAACATCCAGCAACATCTCCCTAATCGCACAGCGCTCAGCCAGTACCTCTCCTCTCAGGTCGACGGTGGACGGAGCAGCCAGAGCAGGGGATAAGACCTAAAGCTGGGCACAGGAGGATTTGGGTCAAGGATTTGAAGGCTCTGATCAGGTGACTAATGAAGAAGTGGATGGGGCCGGTGCGTGCACGGGGGAGCAGCAGAGTTTGTTCCACTGTTAAACAATAGGCAGCATGACCCGCTGACAGGCTGTGTCACTTCTCCATCAGAGATAGGAGAAGTGACAAGTGATAAGCCCCAGGCAAAGAAGCTGGATGCAAGTGAGCAGGTGGATGTGCAGCTCTGAGGAGCAGAGGAGCTGCCTCCCTCCTCCCGACCTCTCTGTGCCTTTCTGCCTCTCCCCATCCCGCTTCTCACACTCTCAGACCTCTCCGGCATAAGCTGGGCAGCCTGCACTCCTCTGACCTGCCACTCCATGAACTGCAACGTGGCAGACTGCTGGCAGGCAAGCTACCTTGGGATGCACTTTCTGATTCCCTCTCCTTACTTCCAGAGTTCCTCTCTAACTTCTCTATTTGTTGCAAAAACCTAGACCCTGCACCTACCTGGCAACTGACACGTGGAGCCAGCAAAGTGTTCAACAGCGCTTTCACTTGCTGGACCAACTGCAAGCCAGCCCTGTTATTCAGGGATCCAGCTTGGGGCCTGCTGAAGCTCATGGAAAGGCTCCCACCTACCTCCACTGCCACAGGACTAAGCCGCACCCCGGGAGAATTCTGCACTCTAGACAGAGGACAGCAGCATGATTTCCAGCAGGCCAAGTTCAGGGCACAGCTGCCTCTCATTCCCTGGCCTCCCTGGTTATATTTTCATTGCTCAGTCTTTCGTTTGCCTTTTAAAACCTCCTTATTGACAAAGAAAATGTCTCTGTCACTCTCTGTCCTTCTTAGACATCAGTCTTGATAGACCTTGACAGACAACAATTTACCAGCACCCCACTTCTGCCTCTCGGTATCTCCACGTTCTGATGAGACGTCACCCATCAGACACAGGCAAAAAGGCAAGGAAAGGGGAAAGGCGAGGGAAGGGAAAAGAGGAAAGAGGGGATGGTAAACAAGTTTTACTAACTGGAGGGAACTGAGAGGCCTGAAACTCCCAGCCCCAACCACGGGCAATCCAGCCCTAATTCTCTCCGCAGACTTATCTTGGAAAAAAAATCATCCTGCGATGTCCCAAGCAAAATGCTCATAAAATTTCATTAATGCTTATGACAGTCCATAAAAATGATCAGTAGAGCTGTGAATTCCAAAATTAGGTGGAAATAAGTATAAAGATGTTCTTATCCTAATTCTGCTTTGTCATTCAGCTCTCTGCAAGCCCACAAATAAGATGGAACTACACCACACTGCTGCTGGACTAGAGGTGAAGAAGACAGAAAGCACTGAGATGAAGCACAAACCCAGTCTATCGTTACTGGCACCTTATTCTGATAGTTTTGACTTCTGTCCATCCGTTACGGTGCCACAAAAGCATTCGGCAAGGGCGATGCCTGTGCTAGACATTTTAGCCTCAGATTTTTTCCCCTCCTGTCTGCAGTAAGGCAGACAGGGCTTCTGAGTTTGAAAATCTATCAGACAGGCCTATTGCATCATGAATCCTGCAATTTCACCACAGCTGTCATCTTGGAGCCAAAAAGCTTATTGTGCAGTGGGACAGCCAGATGAAGGAGCCCTTCTGAGAAAAGGAGAAGGGCACAAAGCATTAGAAATAATGAGAGCCTGAATCCAAACAAGGTAGGGAAAACCTTCGCCACAGTGAGCCGTGTCGCCATTCCTCCATCACGAGCAGGATACGTCCGCCCTCCAGATGGGACAACTCACCCAGACCTGTAAAAAGCACAGGGACTACAAAGGCATGGGGTAAGCACCGTGCGAGACTGTCATCGGCACGGTGCAGCTCCTGGGCAGCACCAGCCCCCTGCGGTGCCGATCACAGCTGTCTCCTGCTCTTTCTGCCAGCCTCACTGCCCCCAGCTCGCTCCTGAGGCCAGAAACCTGAAGGTCTTGTGCTGTTCTCCTCTCACAAAGACACAGAACCCAGTACCCCAAGCTGGCAAGAAGCCTGAGGGTTACTTACAGACTCTGCTCCCGTCCGCCATTTTTTCTTAGTGCAGATGTGCATCCAAAGACACACATGACTAGTCCCTTGAAAACATCTTTGACTTCTACCTTCTACGCACACACTTGTTGGGCAGCAACCCAACACAAATCCACCAGAGTTCAGCAGGATTTTCTGTAACGGTCCATCTGCATCGGCTCAGCTGCCGCAAGCACTAGGAGTCTCTGTACATTTTTCCTCTGAACATCCATCAAGCCCACGCTATTCATCACACCCACCCTCCCCAAGCACAGACTACAGCTCACCTCGGCCACGAATAAAATAAGTTGCACCAAGAGGATAATGAAGGCAACCACGGCAAGCCGAAATGCAGCTGGAGGGTGTCACATACTTGTCACACCCTTATAGTGAGCCAAGCACATGTCAGCAATTTCTAAAACTGTCTCCATCCTGCTCTTCCCCTACCTCCTCACTCTACAAGACCTTGTGAGTCAACCTCCAATCCTCCCTGCGCCTCATGGACTCACGCTGGATCCCTCTCTCATCCCAGAGCTTCCATGACTGTTTTCCTTCCTATCATTTCCCATGAGCTTAGTGTGTTCCCATACGAATTTACAAACCCTTCTTTGAGTTCCCCAGTTTGCCATTAACACCAACCTAATCATCCCCGCTTACCCCAAACTTCCCCAAGTTCCGAGGTGTCCCATGCTGGATCTCCAAACCCATCCTGTAAAAAATACTTCCGAAAACTCTGTAACTGGTCAGAACCCCAGTCCCACCCCGCCTCACCCTCCGAGTGCAGGGAAGGGCCCAACGACTCCTTTGCCTGCAGCCCCAGGCAGCCTGGAGGTCCTGACATTTCCCCTGACAGGTTTTTTGGCACGTCTGATTTGCACCAAAATCAATGGGCTTCTCCTGCTGACATGTAGAGCGTTCCCTGAAGTTTTGGACTTGTCTAGATGCTGGGTTCCAAGGTTCCTCAGTAACAGACAAATAGAAATGTTTTGCTCAGCCAGTAAAAAGATTGTGTCGCTGATATGCAGCTGGTGTGCCTCATGGATATAAGGGCTCTTTAAATATCCCAAATTCTCCTCATTTTCTTGATTCATGAAGCTGCCTGCTTTGAACTGTTAAAATATTAAAATACTCAGATGAGTGATTCTAAATGGATGACAGAGTATGAGTTTAGACAACGAACAGTGAGGTTCTACAGGAATCACCCACTTATCCAATGTATTAAGGACAAGACAGACTTCGATCTGGATCCTTTCCGTTTCCCCGTAGGGTATGAAGATGGAGGTCAGAAAACCTCCTATTCCAGAAACATGCCCTGGAAGTTTTGACTGAACATGCAATCTAAAAGCAGAAGGGAATGATCCTCATGGCGACCGCTGCATGCAGCTGAAATACATCAAGAATGCTCCCCAAAAGCTGCAACCAAGCTTATGTGTATCTCAACTATACACCAAGGTCTTAGGATGCCTTCACATGCTCAGTTTATCCAGAATCCTTTCAGCTGCCCTACAAAAGGTCCATTATACCCCACCCCCCCCATGACAGATACACAGAATCACAGAATCACAGAATGGTCGGGGTTGGAAGGGACCTCTGTGGGCCATCTAGTCCAACCCCCTGCCGAAACAGGGTCGAAGAGATGAAAACGTAGTGGGGATAAATATGAAGAGTGTTACTCTTGATTAAACATTCCCTCTTGCCTTGTAGGGATCTAACAGCTTTTCTCACCTATCTTATTTGAAATATAATTGTATTCTTACAGCTTTGAAATGAAAGTTAAAACTAGTTTGTCAGCTACCTATTCACCTTTACCGTTTCTCTCAATCTCTGCTAGTATATAGACGGCTTCCTTTCCCTAACCCATCCCTCTAGCCAAATGAAGCTTCCTGGAAATGAACACAAGAGAAAAAAGTACTGCTAATGAAATAATCATGAAATAATTATTTCAGATGAAATTATACTGTTCAGCAAACCAAAAGGCACTGATTTTCTTCTCCCTGTTCATCTGCTCTTCTCTAAAAGTATGTTCGTTCCAGAACCTGCACGAACAAGGCCTTGTTTGGCCTTGCCCCTACAGGAAAGGGAGAAGCCAAAGCTGCTCGGGTAACTCTGCTCTACCTGACACCTTGAGAATCCCAGGCCTGATTCACCCACTCGCACGGGCCTTGGGGAGCCTCCTGCCAGCAGCCTCTGTGGAGTCCAGGAATACAAGGAACATCTAGAACTGAATTTCATCAGTGCCCTCCAGCAAGACTGTGTCAAGAACAACTCTCCTTGCTTCCTGCCAATACCAGTCTTTTGGGAGGGTTTAGATCCACAAGTAAAAGCAAACCATATACTCCATAGTGTAGACCCAGAAGTCTGTCCTGTTGCCATCTGAAGTCCCCAAAAAGCAGCTGATGGACCACCAGGCCCATATGTAGCAGCTCCTCCCATTTTATCTCAACACCTACACTTTCAAATTCATATGGATGCTCTGTGGGTGGTCAAACACACACAAAGCAAAGGTTGCTCTTTTTTTGTTTCCTAAAGAACTGGAGGCTTAGCTCCTTGGCTGAACCTTCACAAACATTCTTCATTCCGACACAGAACGTTCTTGTTTATGTCTATCAACTACATGGATTTGGTGTGGATTTACTTTACTTCTCTTCTTCCAGTTAAACAAAAGAACACATCCATTTACTTGCTGGGCAACTATTGTCTAAAATCAAACAGGTATGTCACTGTTTGATGAACAAACTAAGCTCACCCATCTGGAAAGTCTTTTCCTTCCAACATATTGTCTCCACATAGCCATGCCTCGACTGCCAACAACAGCGGCATTAGCCAAGAGTTTCCTTGTATTTATTGGCTTTGCCTTCAGGAACCACGTCCTGGTTCACAGCTTTCACAGATACAAAGGTGAGAGCTCTTTGTATGTTCCGCCAAGAAGAGGATTAAAACATTTCCTTAAGCCATCTACATCCCAAAGCCACCGCAGAAATAACCTGGAAGGGCCAAATTCAGTCTCACGTTACGTAAGTGTCCTCCCCCTAGCAATCCGTAAGTCATGGTTAACACATTCTGTGGTCTTTCACTGGGATCTTTTCAAGCTTTCTGTAGCATACAGCCAAGACTCTGCTTCACACTTGTCCTCCAAAGCCATCGAGAGTTATGGAAACAGCTCTGCAGGTCTAGACACAGTTGGTATCTCACCAGTCCTCTCTGCCCTGACCTCAATCAGATGGGCAAAATCTGACTCATTCTGTTCCATTCAGCTCACTATCAGCTTTTCCAACCGGGGCTACTGCTTCAGCCTTGCTGCCCGCTGGTGCCCAGGCAGAAATCAGTGACTGACATAGCAGGGTGAAGGCAGGTCCCCATATGAAGGCACTCTTGTCCCTCTGCCACTGTCTGATTTTTCTGCTGTGACTCAAAGGTGCTTATCTGACAAATACCAGCTCTTTTAGCAGCAGATGCTAAAGACTGCAGGGCGTAAAGAGGTCACATCTAGCTTCCAGGTGCTAAAAACTTCTCGTGACCTTTTAGTACTTACTTCGTAGTCTCCTAGATTAAAAGGAAAAAGCTTACTAGGAAAAATAAATAAATAAATAAATAAAATAAGCAGACAGCCCAGAAGCCATCCTGTATCAATCCTTAAAGGCCAGAGCAGCAAGATGCTCTGGCACTTGATAGTGTTACCTGCATCCCACAGCAATACTTTCTGCTGAGTCAGGATCAGCCTTGACATGCTCAGAACCACCTACTTTTCAATTCTCCTCTCCTGCTTTCTTTTTCTCTCCCTAAGTATCTTCTGAAGGAATGAGCTAAATCAGTTCATTTCCCTTTAGTTTCCTTCTGTCCCCTCTCCCATGTATTTTTCATCTGCTTCTTCCACTTGGCCTGATTTCTTTAATGTCCTCTTCCTTCTTTACTAACCTGCTTCATTCCTCCTTACACACAATTTTCTAAAAAGCGTGCAGCTGTACCACATAGACCAAACACGTACATGTAACAATCCAGCGTCAGCACTGCTGTTTAAACTCAGTTCTGGCTGAGTAAGGGTTTCTGCTAGGGTTGAATCAATGTGGAAAGGCCCACCAAGGATGTTCTAGTCAGATTTAAACACACACATGCACAGGGACACACAGGCTCTTGGCCAAATGGCTGTCTGTCTAAAATACATTCTAATATGGCTTATGCCCATCCAGAAAGGCTGGGTACACACCACTGTAGTATTTGTTTAAACTGTGGTTGTTAAATGCATTTTATTTGCTCTGGGCAAATGATGCCTTTGTTTTCTCCTCACGCAGCCTTCGTGTGGCATATACCTGGATAAACTTACCCCCGGCAGGCCCAGCCACCTTGGAGTGTCCCCTCAAGTGGCTCTCTGTTCATACGGCCGTGAAGAGACTCTCTTGCATGCTCCTGCCTCCTTCCTTTGTCCCTGTTTTACAACTGCACCAGTGCAGGACTTCGAAGACACAAATGCTGCCTCAGATCTTCTTTCAGCTTTGCTTACCATGCAGCCAGAAGCTAAAGGACGTGGCTGATCTCAAGACGCCCAGCTCAATTCTCTGCTATGCCCCTTGTCTTTGTATGTGGCTTTAACCACATTACACAGCATCTTCTTTCCTACCAATCAAGCCATCTTTACCAAGGGCAAAACTACACAACTCTTGATTTCCTTGGAAACAGGGATGGCTTAATTGCACTGACAGTGTCTTGAAATCCTCAGGTGGGTAAAATGTTTATTCCACCCCGAGCTGCATCGCTGCATGGTATTAACATGCACGGCCTCTTACCTGCTTCTCACTCACCTCCCTGCAGTTCCCTCAAGACATCAAGTGGCAAAAAAATAGAAGGAAAATCCTTTTCCTCCCTGGAACTCCTTTTTATTCCACAATTTATTTTCATGAGATGCCTCAGCCTCGGAAAGGTAATCCTGCCTGCGGTGCTGAGCAACTGTGACTCACACTGAAATTAATGGAGGTGGAGAGCAGGCATCTTGTGGCAGAGACCAGGCTTTAACCTTGTATTTACAATTTCAACATTTGACAGGCTTGTCTTGAAATGGAAGAAGTGCATCATTTACTGAACAACTTCAACACATTTCATCAAATTACTCCAAGAACAGTATGTCCATACAAGGGAATTCTACCTTTAAAAGGCTATTTTAAAGGAAGTCTAGTTGTAAACAAAAACTTAAATCTGTATTAACTTCAAAGCTTAAAAGGGAAGGCAGCAAAGCACCTGTCAAGACAGGGAGATCCTAATCTCCCCTCCCAGGACAATTCCCCTACCTCCAGCTTTTGGTTCCCTGCACACAGAATGATTGTGCCCAACTAAACGTCCTTCCATCCAGGGCAACCCAGACAGCAATTCTAAGGAGGCTGAAGCCAATGAATCCAGGTACCCTCTGACAACTCAGAAAGGAAGATCAAAGGCAAACTTACAACAAAGCAGCAGGTAAATTCAGGTGGCAGTTCTCAGACCTGCTCGATTCAGAATAGCACGGCGACTGTGTGCATTCATGCAGCTGTGGCGCATCGTAACGACTTCCCGGCCCGGGTTTGGGACGACCTGCGTAACTCCCATGTGCTGAATTCTGCAGGTCACTGAGAACAAAGGTCAGCCAAACCTTTTTGCCACCCCGTGATGTATTTTAGATATGCCAGATGTTTTACAGAACTGTGTGGCAATTTAGGTCACTTAAATACATGCAACCTTTTTCTGTGCCGACACACAAACACACAAATTACTTCTCTGCCACACAGCGTAACGCATGTTGTTTTCTTCTGAACTAGCTGGATGAGCACAATGTCTGGCAGTTGGACTAACCATTTAATCTGCAAAAGCAAAACTTCTGTCCCCAGGAGGAACTACTGCTGTTTCTGCCAGGAGAGAGCTAAACTGAAGGGAAAAAACAGTTAAGCTGAGGAAGCCCAAAAAAAGCGTACTTGTTGACATAAAAATAGGACCGCTATTTTATTCTATGCATTGAAAGTTCCAATTCTTTTTTTAAGATAGGGATTCTAACTTCGAAAGGTGTTTGCACCCTTAGCTGCGGCTGTGCAGAGGCGTTGTTCACATGGCTCTTAATTAAGGCTTGTGTCAGCACTTCCATTACAAACCTCTGCCTTTTAGGAGCTTATAACTCAGCCATAAAACTTTGCTCTAGGCTGAAATTTATCATGAAAGGGTCTGCCTGGAAGGAATCCATTTCTTTCGTATTTGAAAGTCCCAAAAGCTTATAGCAACAAACCAGGGATTTTACTCGAAAGGCTGCCACACAAAAAACTTCAGCTGTTTTTACAGGAGTGCCGGGTGAGCTGTGCCTTCTAGATGCTTACTGATCAGGGCGGGGTTCTGTATTCTTAGCACTGTAAATTTTAGGAATTACAGGGTTTTATGCTTCAGGGACAACGTCTGTGCTTACTTAAACACCAGTGAATCCCTCTGCCCTCACTCGTTCCCCGCTGGAGCATGACCCAGTACAGATTTCCTACCCTTCGCTCCCCAGTGCCTCCGCTGAGCCCCGTGAGGATGCCAAGGCTTCATTCATACTCCAGTACTCCGTCAAACAGAGATGGACTTGTCTCTCCAGGTGCACGGTTTAGGCTGTGACCTTCACACACCAATGCTGCCAACAGACCAGTCCAAACTGACCTCAGGTTAGGGTAGCGAGGGAGTGGGTGTGTGGGAAGGGGTTAAAATAACAGAGACAATTTGTCCTTCACTTCTCTGCTGCCCTCTTCCACTCTGGTGCCACAGTTTTTCTGGGGAACACACAGAACAGGGACAGAACTTGTCAACACTGCATTTGAAGGGCATGCGATGGAGATGGAAGTAACTTCTAATACCCTTGCTCCTGTCACTGATGCTTACATTTCCAAAACATTCCGAAGCTTGCAGACACAAGAGAGAAATGCCCACGTCAGCCCCAACACTGAGAGGTATCTGTCTCTCCAAAGCTCTTACACAACGTTCTCTTCAGTAAACACTACATTTGCTGCACTAATTCTTATACACATTAAGTCATGTCACAAAAGTCATCAGATTAAATTATTTGCACTCCCTTGTCCAGACAATCCCATTGCTACAGAGTATGAATTGTTTCTTAAATGTTTGTGAAGTGTCTAGCACACAGTGGGCACTTCCACAAGTAGCAGCAGTAGCAGTAGTCGTATTTTCCTACTGTTTTTAAATCTCTAACTGAACAGGAAGTTTACACAAAGCATCAGAAACTACTTTTAGCAAAACAAAAAAGTTGGACTATTGGTATTTGCAAGCAGATCCAACGGGCCAGATCCCAATTCCTACAGTATCCACATATGTATGGAGCACATACGGAACCAGATTCTGGACTGCTCTGCACCCAGTCTACCTCCCCCTGTTCTATGGTCCCCAAGAAGTTTCACAGCTGCACGGGTTAATCTTCCTTCTTTTAGAAAACAAGGAGCACCGGCCAGGCTCAACTATTTCACTCAGATGCAGCAACTGAGCATAAAACAGCAAATTCCAAAATTCCAGTGTACTTTTTCTAGTGCAGAGGCAAATTTCTGCAGCTATATTTTTAAATGGTTAGAAAAGTTTACGTCTACTAGCAACACATAAAGAAAATGCACTATGCTCAGGGTATCAACTGATGCAGAGGTCACAAAGGAATATTCATGTTTGTAACCGGTTATCTTCCATTTACGAATTTCCACCCTCTTAAGGTACGTGTTATTGCAGGGAAGGAGACTTTAAAACCAGTATACCAGACTGGTTTGGCAATCCTTCTCTTCTCACAATTCAGACTTCTATGTCATTTCTTTTATTTATGCTTTGTAAAAAACTTGTCATTTTGTGAATGTCAGCTTCTCCTGCGGTGAATACTCTTCTGCTGCGCTTCCACAGCTGCAGCTCCAGCCATTCACACTGCACACGGCAAAACTGGCTGCAATGCTTCACACCTCAGCACTGCCACTGGACCCCTCCATGCATAAGCTTTTGCGGGGTGTCTCTGTGGTGTCCTATGATCTAAAGCATCTGTCACCCGGTGATTCCTGCCATTCACAGTCACAGGCTTACCTCTGAAGGCAGCATTGCTTTAAGTTTGCTAAGCACAACGCTGCAACTCCTGAGCGATTCAGGAGCATCAGTCGGTTTGGCCTTCAATGAGCCTTGGGTTCAAAGCATCACTTTTGCAAATGCGATGCAGAATCCCGTGTCTGTCACGTCAGGAAATAGACCTGGGCCACCCCAACCTTGCATTCTCCCAAAAAGGGACCAGAGTAAACATATCAAAACTGATAATGGGCTTTCTTTACAAGTCTAATCAGTTCTCTCTTCCAATGTAAAAGGAAATTCTCTGTTCCAACGCTCCGCCCATAGACAACTTTCCCCAAAATAAAAACAAAAAAAAGCATATGCAGTAACAGGAGAAAGAGGAACAAAGGAGGAAGAAAAACACCCACAGCACTGACAGTCAGAAATGTTCATTTACATCTAACAGCATCCACACGCCAGTAACGTATCATAAACTCTTAGCCTACCATACAAAGAGGGTGCCCCAAAATGGTACCTGCAAGAGGTCTCTCGGAAGGAGATGTTTAAATCCCAGTGGGTGTGTATCCTGTCAACAAACAAACAGAGAGGTCAATGGCACACGCTGAACACTGCATCTCTTGGCACTTAACAGCTCTACTCCATCCTCACAACCCACCCACGGTCCTCAGATTCCCTCTCCCTAGCTCTCAACCACAACCACTCCCTTCTCCGGGCCATGGGGAGCTGCGCTGGGCCACGCTGCGCACACATGGCGGTCCTGAGGGGCCACAGCAGGACTCACAGTGCTGGCAATGCGACCTGCAGGTGAGCTGCACAGCACTGGGAGCGCTTCTCCCTGCTACATGCAGTCTCCCTGATGGGCGTAGGGACTGCAGGAAGATGTCTCAACTAACAGGACATGCTCAGGGGAAGCAGAAAGAGCTAAGCACTGACATATTCTGAAGAAAACCCAAGTACGTCTGTACCGTACTCCCTCCTCCACACCCGCCCCAGCTGTAAATAAATTATTAGCAATTTCCCGCTTCGGAAATTAATTTCACATATTCTGTCACTCTGCCTGCTGACAAGCAGGAATAGCAGATTCTAAATGAACAATATCCTAAATTAAGACAGAGCAGCCAAGGGGGTTGTTCTTTTGATGGTTCCCCCCCCTCCCCCTCGCTACCACACAGCATCTACACCAGCCCAGAGGGCTAAGGCAGATGCTTGACCTTCTGCGGGCTGGT